>Ga0222670_1000543_pt1 | contig 15562 bp, 17 predicted proteins | sample AntAcemetagen732_FD_181148 | JGI IMG/M metagenome (GOLD analysis project Ga0222670, IMG submission 181148) | Saline water microbial communities from Ace Lake, Antarctica - #732 | ecosystem: Environmental > Aquatic > Non-marine Saline and Alkaline > Saline | place: Antarctica: Ace Lake... | reverse complement strand
ATTTTGTCTTTGTAAATTGGTTTGCCCCATCCTGCCATACCCATGGTAATGTATTCTTCATCCATTGGCTTTAAGCCACAGCGGAGAGTGAATGCTGAATACAACAATCCAAATGAGTGTGGGTATCTGCTGTTGTACAAATGTTTCAATCCATGGGTGTCACTGTATTCCCATACTGAGCAAGTTAAAAATTCTCCTATAGCATCTAACACAACCACAGTGCCCATGTTCATTGGACCAGTGAAAGCGCCGGCGGCCGCATGCGAATAATGGTGATCAAATGTTTTTACTGGTGCTATAATACCAAATTGTTTCATATATTTTGCTGGCGACCCTTCAAACCCTACGTAGGCATATTCTTTTGTAATCATTTTGCGTATATTTTTTTTCCAAGGCTTTTCGTACCATGCAACCACATCTGGCATACCATACTGAATAGCTTCTTTGATCATGTTGATGTGTAAACCTTTGTCATGTTTTTGACCTGAATATCTTTCACTGTGAGCACCAAAAACAATTTTACCATCTTTAATTACACTAAGACCTGCATCATGAAAATTTGCAGATACTCCCCAAATAGTTTTACTCAATTTTTTATTCCTAGTTCTGCCCTATGTTTGTGCCAACCTTGTTTGACACAATGACTATGGTTATGTTCTATAACATCTTTCATTTCTTCTATAAAATTGTACATTTTCTCTTGCCTGCTGTCAATACTGTCAATTACTTTGCAAATAGCGTTCACTCTATCAACTCCATGCATGTCGTCATAATCTTCGTTCCACCATTTGTTGAAAGTTTTAAAACCTAATTTGTGCAACAAACCTAAATGTCCTTGTCCTGCCATTATTATAAAAGGCGTTTTGAACAACATGGGTCTGATTGTTTTTTCTGTGATAAATGTGGTGTTCTTAGCAGTTTCAGTTTCACACACAATATCAACAAATATGTTATCATAGTGATGTTTTATACCTAAGACATTTACTGGGAATTGTAACAATACACCTTTGCGAAAATGTTTTACTCGTATATTGTTGTGCGGTGCAGATAATAATATTTGTTTGTATTTCTCAGCGTCCTGTTCACTATAAAATTCTTTCAGTTTTTTTATTGTGTAATCTGTAAATGGAGGTTTACCTGCGCCAGTCCAAAATGTGTGCAAACAATTGTTTGTAGATTTAACCTTGTCGTGCAATACTACTCTGTCCCAACTAGGTCTTCCAACAAAATGACCAAAAAGTTTTTCTGGCTGTGCGACATATTCTGTTGTCCAATCAATGTTGGATCTTTTTACTAGATCTAACCAATATGGGTTTTTGTACACAATTTTGCAAGGATAATTTGCCTGATAGTCACATATCTCTACTGTGATATCATCGATGTTGATGCTTTTTTCTTTTGCTGTTTGTACAATTGTGTCCCAAGCACCGTTTTCATACAGATTGTAACCTTCTGGATACATGTCTAACACAGGATCCTGTGAGTTGGATATACACAAATCAAAATAGTCTTCTAAAGCAGTGGCAAAGTTTTTGAAAACAACACCGACATTGACATATCTGTACAAAGGCATTTTTTTCAAAACAACACTCCTATGCCCATGTTTCTTATTCTGGTAAGGCTTATGAATTTGTATTGCTGTGATTGAACACCCGGTAAATGCATATCGTGTAGCAAAATAATATGATCCGGAGATACAACTTGTTTCAATTTCATCATGGTTGTGTCCATATAAAAACTATTGTGTGAATGATCGACAAACACCCAATCAAATTCAGTGTCCACAGTGTCTAACCAGATGTTGCTGTCTTTATTGATGTAATCTATGTTATCAAACATTTGTAAATTGTGTTTGGCTTTTTCTTGTTGTTCTTTGAATATTTCTACTGTGGTAATTTTTGCATCAGGGTCGCAAAAACTTGCTATGATAGATGTGCTTAATCCTTGATATGTGCCTAATTCTAAAATAGTTTTTTTGCCCGGCAAAGTTTTTTCTATTACTCTTGCTTCGTCTCTGTGCATCCAGCCTTCTATGTCACAGTTGATCATGCCATCATTATTATGTTTTAGTTCTGCTAAAGATTTAATTTTCATTTTTTGTCAACAGGGTTGCCGTGTTCATCTTCGTAATACAAACTACGGTGCGGGTTTTCTTGTGGTCTGCTGTTGGACGTATAATAAAATGTTCTAAGTCCCACACGTGCCACGGTGTCTGGACAGGTCATAGGGTGCGGATGACCATGTCTTAATTTAGAATGGTATTTCCACATTAACAGTGTGTTAGGTTTAGGAGTGATTTCTGCCACAGTTTCTGTGTTTTCGAAGTTTCGAAACTGTAATCCTCCCTGCCAGTCAGGTTGCCAGTCTTTGCTAAGATATAAAATTAGATTCAATTGTCTGTTCAGATGTAATTCTTCGTTCCAATTAAAATCTGTGTGCATTTTAAGACTGTGGCCTTTATAGGACTTCATTAACCCTCCTCCAACCATATGAGGGTCTGGAATAAGTTTTGATTCTTTGGTAAAATCTTCTAGCCAAGTAACAAACTCCGATGAATTCATTTCTAAATTCAGTTGCCTTATGAGCGGTGCCACATCACTGTAATTGTTTGTGCATTCTTCCATGTACGACCCATTCCTTGTAAATTTTGTCCATCTTTGTTTTGGAATGTCTTCAACTTGATGTGATATTTTTTTAAAAAGTTCGTCTGGCAAAAAATCAGGTAGTGCTATCCAAGGCACTGGATTTGCATTTAGATAATCCATACTAAAATGCCTAGCAGAATATTTTTTGGTTATTTCATTGATATTGATCATATCAATGATAGATAAAAGGATCTTTCTTTTTAAGTTCTTTAATTTTTTTGCGATATGCAATTTCTAGTTTAATTTTGTGAAACAAACTTTTAATCCAGGATAACATTTAGATATTTAACATGTCTTTTAACAGTGTGCATGCCTCTTGATGTGCTTCATGTAACGGGTGCTTGTGTTTGCCTGCAGGGAAATTTTTGTCTGTGCACCATTCTATAAAACCTTTGCCTTGAAAAGAGTGCATAGTGAGTTCTGCAACGTCATTACATGCTGGAAGAAATAGATAGTGAGCACCTTGGGAGTCCAGGTATCCTTTCACGGCTCTCATGCACAATTCAGTTTGGAACATGTATTGCTTATGTCCTACGTAGGTGTAGATCTTTTTAGACAACTCTGGAATGCCTATTTCATTAAGTTGTTGAGAATACTCTCGATATTCATGAAATGCTTTTATATCATAATCCCATGAATTAGGAGCAAGATCCAACCAAGTTGTTGGCTGTTTATTTTTGTCTTTGATTGACTGATTCAGATGCACACCAAAACGTGAAGGATATGTCCATTGCACTATGTAGAATGATTGCCAATCTGCTTTGCTTTCTAGGATCTGTTTTGCAATGCCTTGATTAGATGCCGAAGGATAGGCTATGCAGTTGTAATCAACTTCTAGATGTTTGGCTATCAATGCAGGATACGTTGATTGTGAATATGGTACTTCATCGCCAAGTTCAGATCCATGTATAAATGAACATCCTGCTGAGATAATTTTCTTTATATTTCTGTCCACCAGTCCAACACTCTTTCATCTCTGTTTAATATTTTTGTTATATCCTGACCTCTTATTTTGTCAATGCTTTCTTGTCGTTGTTTGCCTTTTTGTGTCGCTGTAAAAGTTTTTCTAGTTTTTAAATTTTTCAAAACATCTATCAGTGCTTTTTGTTTTCTAGTAGCACGAGGTTCCATGTATGCAAGTGCTTCATTAATTATTGTGTGCAACAGCATTTTAGGCAGTGCTAGTGGACTTAGGATTTCGTCATTGCTAAAAGTAAACATAACCTTTGTAAGTATCTCTGTATCTAACTCTTGACTCAGATCAAACATATTTTTTAGTTCTAATAAACCAGGCATTGTCAGTGTGTAATCCAGTCTCATCTCTCTCGATGTCTTTGCAACTGCTAATCCTTCCTTAAAATTACAAAGCCACTGCTCATAATTTAATCCGTCTCTGATATACTCTCCAACTTCTCCTGTACCGTCCAGTGATGAACATATTTGCCAGTCCTGGAACTGTGGCAATAGATCAAACAGTTTGGTTCCTTTAAATGATGTTCTACTTAGATTCGTGTTGTATCTAACATACACTTCTTTTGCGAATCCTAGATCTATTATTCTCTGCATGGCCGTCCAATGTATATCCCACATCAACGGTTCTCCGCCACACCAGTATATTTCTTTAATGGTTTTTGTTTCCACAGCATTAGTGAACTCTTCAACTACCTGTGTGTCTTGGAATTTTTTAATCTGTTCTCGCAATGGTGATGCCATCCATGGTTGTGAATCTTCGTTCCATGACTTTTCTTTCCTAGATTCTGCTTCCCAACTGGAACTTAACATATCACCACACATCCTACATTTGAAGTTGCATAGGTTATTGAATCTGTAATCAAAACTGATGGTCTCCATTGTGGTTGCACCTGTGTCATCGGTTGTAGCAAATGCTTCTTCTATCCTATTTTCAAACAGTTTATTCCAATAGGACCTATAAACGTCTGTGTTTAACAGTTTGTGATCACACACTTCGCATTCTGATAGTTCTTCTCCTGCCAACATACGCAATCGAACTGATTTCATGTGATCTGAATTCCAATGTTCTTTCAGTGTTAGTGGTTTGTACTCATTGGCGTTGTTGCCTGTGTCTATGTACTGTTTAAAACTCTGTGCAGGTTCTCTAGATGCACAACACAAACGTCTTTCTGTTTGTGGAGAGAGGTATGTGTGAGTCCACGGTGCCATACAAAATGTTTTGTTGCCTTCACTGGGTTTTACTCGTTTCATACCAATTCCTTTAATTGAGGGAATGTTTCAGCAAACGATTCTTTCCTAAAGTTGTCACTGGCCGTAATTTTTGATCTTCTGGCTTCATCCATTGTGTCAGAGTGCAAATTTTTATCCATCATAAAGTCTACAGCACCTCTAAGTTGTTGTTTGTGAAAACTATTGTTATTGTATTTCATTAATTTTTTTGCAATTTTTTCTTTTAACTTTTGCGGAAGATATTGGACATTCCACTCTTTGGCTTCATGCAAATAGTTGTAAAATACATAATCAAAATCTTGTGTCTCTATCCAGTCCGCTATTGTGTCTAGATAATATATGTTCTGTATGTTTATTGTACAGCATACTTGCGTTTTAATATTCTTGTACATGCTTTTTAAACTATTGAACTTTTTAACATTTGCAACTACTTTTTTCCATACTGCACCATGACGTTGATACTCGAATCTTTTTCCTATATCATCAATAGAAAAAGCAATCTCAACTTCTGCAAATTCCGGCCATATACTTTCTATAGCACGTTTAGGATATGTTGTACCATTTGTGTTGTAGTGTATTTTTTGGCTACTTGCGTGACCTAAGACGGCACTCTTCTCTAACAGAGTAAAATGTTCTTCAATTAAGAATGGCTCACCACCTGTGAATTCAAAATATTCAACTGTGGGTAAAAGAGATTGAATTTCATTCCAAAGATCAATTTCTTTGCGTGGCCATTGGCCTTGTTTTAACCAATCTTTAGCATGTTTGTTTCCTAAAACAATTTCTTCTTGTGCCCATTTAGATGATGACCAAGAGCCACATATTCTGCATTTTAAATTACAAATGTTGCCTAGTTTAAGATCTAAAAATTTAATGTCCAACTTGTTAGTGTTGATTCCAAATTTTTTGTTAGATATCATACGCTTAGAAGTTCCACCTGCTGATTCTAAACTCCAACACTTTGCACAAGTTTTAGGCATTTTACCATCTAAAAACTCCTGTCGTAAATTATTCATATATGTTGAATCAAAAGCATCAGTAATACTGTCTCCTTTAGCAATATCATAAGGTTTTTTATTTTCATTTAAAATAGATTCTTCAGCAAGACAGCACGGTCTAAATTCTCCCAATGGAGTGGTTTCGATACTCATCCATGGCAGTGTGCAAATTTTAGACAAAAATTTCCTCCAATTCTGGTACTACATCTACAAGTTTTTGTTTTCTTCTTTGGTCAAGTAAATTAGTAATTTCTACAAATTTTGGCAATAGATGTGTCTTATCAGATGACATCATAAAATCTATAGTAGATGCAAATCCATTATAGGCTCTTTTCAGTGTATCTTGTTTTTCTATGCTCTGCATATGCAACTCAATCTTTGTTTTAATTTTTTCTTTTATGTGTTGTGGTAAAATATCTATCCTGTAATGCAACGGATCTTGCAATATGTTCATATGCAGATCACTCGGTCCTAAAAATCCTTTGGCAATCCAATCTGCATGAAAATCAGGTATATGATCTACATTCATCACACTCACTGTTGGTGAAATATAAAAATCCACATTGGGACATTTTTTCAACATCTCTTCTCTATTGTGTTCTACATCTGCCCACACTGTGCCGTTCCTCACATATTCAGCTCGAGGACCCATAGCATCCAAAGACGCTCCCACAGACACTTGTTTGAATTCCGGCCATATATCCAGCACGTTAAGGTCTTTGTACGCCATTCTAGTAAAGTTAGTGTTGTATATGAGTCTGACCGAGTCTGCTTTACCTAAACGTATCAGTTCTTTTAATATCTTATAATGCTCTTCCATTATCAGCGGTTCACCGCCAGCAAAATACACTTGCTCGACCATAGGCATATATTCAATGAGTTGACTGTAAGCATCCATTTTTGTTGTGCCGGCATAGGTTATTTTGTCATGATTTGGTTTGCCCCACAGTGCCACTTGATCATCATACCAATTGGATGAAAACATAGATCCACATGACCTACAAGACAGATTGCAAAGATTAGAGAATCTTATGTCCCAATATATCATGTTAACATCATCATAAGCACCATCATCTGTTGTGTGTTTAATTTTGTCTATATGATGGCCAAAATGTATGTTTGAAGATTCTCGCATAGAAGTCCAACCATGTGACTCTTGCTCATAACATTTGGTACATTGTTTATTTGGTTTATTTGACAACATGTTGGTTCTAATAGTTTTCATGTCATTGCTGTTCCATAATTCTTGTAGTGTGTTTTCTTTCATAGAACCAATTGGATATTCATGCTTTGCTAAACAGCACGGGTAAGCATTGCCATCTGGATACGCATGAAGATGTGTCCAAGGCAACATACAAAAATACTTGCTATCTGTCAGCAACTGTTTTTCTTTTTCACTCAAAGTGTTGACATCAACTTTTGTTGGCATTTTGTCTTTATAACTCATTGTACCATGCTACCATTTCTTCGCTAAATGTATTTGTAAAATCTTTGTTGCGTCTTTTGTCATATTGTTTATAAAAATGTTTAAAGTCTTGCTGTAATCTGTCGATAGAATCAGCACCAGCGTGTGGTGTTTTAACTACATCTAAGTAGTCAATTAGTCTATGTATTTGATTGTATTCATGTTCATGTAACAAGTCTTTATAAATTTTTGCTTGATATCTTAGTTTGTTAATTGCTGTTTGTTTTATAGAGTCAGGCAAAACCACTGCTGATTGGAAAGAAGGAAAACGTAAAATGTTTAGTGTAAAATTTGGGAATTCTTTGCCGTATTTTTCCTTTAGAGCAACCATCCAATCTATAAAACTGTCTAGAGAATCTAAACACAATGCATTCACAGTACACATAACATGAAGTCTAGAAAGATTGCCTTCTTCTATCAATCTAAACACATTGTCACGCCATTGTTTAAACTTCATTCCATCTCTAATGTAGTCTGCTTGTCCCCACATGGCTTCTGCAGATGTGTACACGTCAAAGTGCTTGATGTGATGTGATGCCTCAATTAATTTGTCCATTAACTCTGGTTTAGGACAAAGGTTACTATTGATTGCAAGTCTTGTTTCACTTTTGCCATGATTCTTCTCGAACCAATTTAAAAGTTTCCACATATCAGCACTCATTAATGGTTCACCACCTGTCACTCTAAGTTCTTGTAGAGTTTTGTGTAAGTCTGTTTCCCACCATTTCCAAAATGCTTCAACGTAAGGATTATATTCTTGATAGCCGTATTTTTGTGATGCATCATGTGGATGCGTAAAATGATTTCTTCCATCTGATTTTAAATCTGTGTAGGCTCCATTATTTTTAATATCTTTAACCCACGTGGTAGAAAATGCAGGATTACAATAAGAACAAGCAAAGTTACAGGTTCTATCAAATGATATTTCTAAAGTCTTAAGATTTACGTCTTGTTGACTGGGCGTTTTATACGCCGTTTGAAGATCCTCATGTGAATAAATTTTGGATTTGTAAATTCTATCAGACACAACATTAGGACCAATATCTTCTGCTTTCCAACAGTACTCGCAACCTTTTGGTCTTTTGCCTATTTGCATCATTTCACGTTCTAACTTTTTTTGCTGTGTGTTGTGTATTGCAGAAGGATTTGTTTTTATTTCTTCTAGGTCAATCTGGTGTGGCAACGGATGATGACAAGATGTAGTCTGCCCAGAGCCTAGCCATATGGTAGCATTGTACCACTTGGCTGCACAAAATGATTTACTTTTGGTGTCTAAATAGTTTTTTTTAAATTCTAAATCGTTATTCATAATTTACCAATTTGTTGCATATTCTTTGTCTACCAACTGTGCAGAACATTTCATCTTACATTCTGCAATTTTATGAAAGTTGTTAAAAAATTCTTCCCAATAATCATTGTTTAAAACATGCTCGATTCCGTGCTTGTAGATATTTAGATCATCAATTAAAAATTGTGAGTATATTTCGTAATTGTATCTATTGCCTACCCAACAACATGGCAAAAAATACCCTTGTGAATTTATATAGAGTCCTTTGGTGCCAATCATACACAATGGCACAATGCCTTTGTCAGTTTCCGAAACACTGTTGTAATAATCTAAATTTGTCTGCATAGCTTTATCTTGTTTGACCCTTTTATCTGTTAGATGAAAAATTTTTCTATCAAATCTTCCTTGCTGTGAAATATAATCAATCGATGGTTCATATATGTCCTTACCTTCGCTATCATTATAATGATCATAGTTGTAACCAAATTTAGTGCTGTGGGTAATTTGAAACTTATCCATGCCTAATCCTATTGCCATTCCTTTCATCATATTAATATTGTGCTCGTTGAATGAAAATATTATTCCTGCCCATGTAATTGTAGCAGAATAACCTACCACTGCTTTGATTCCTTCTATAATACTGTTCCAATCACAATTTACTCTATACTTTGAATTACTTTCTTGATTCCATCCATCTAAAGAAAAATGTATTTCGTCATGCTCATTCAAATGACTTATTAACTTTTTCCACCATTCTGGCTTTTTGTAACTGCCATTTGTTACTATTAATATGCTCATTGTTGGCTTGACTATTTTAAGATATTCAATAATATCTAAAAATTCTTTTGCATAAATTGGATCACCATCATCTCCACAAAAACTAATACGTTCAATCTGTTTAATAACATCTTTTGTAAAACTATTCTTGAAAAAATCTAATCGCAACTGGTCTTGCACTAAAGTTTCTGGTACTTCATTTCTTGGACACCTAGGACATTTTAAAGTACAGATACTAGATACTTCAATATGCCAATGCCATAGTGGCCATTTGAACTTATTTTGCATTACGACACTCCATAAAAAATTCTGCATATTCTGGAAATGTTTCTGTAAGACTTGTATTTCTTCTCACATCATGTGAAGTAAAAAATCGCCAAAAATCTGCCATGTGTAAGTGTTTATCATCTATTCCTTGACGCATTACTTGATACGATCGTTTTAATTTTTCAACTTCGTAATCTCTAAATGCAGACATGTGAGTATCATGTTGATTTTGTTGCATGTACTCAATTGCTTCTTCAAAATAATAGTTAAATGATTCATCTAACAACCCAATATGTTGCCATACAGGCTGACGCAATATAGGAGTATCAAACCAAACTCTTTGATAGTCTTTAGAATATTTAGATCTTAATTCTAAAATATGTACTAATAATGTTTTTAAACTAGACACACTCAAATTGTTTAGTGTTATGATAAAAGTAAGCGAATTCCTACCAGGAATATCAGTAAGATATCTGTGAACATTACGCCATACAGTGTCAAAATTCATACCGTTTCTAATATACTCTGCTTTTTTATCCCATGCGTCTAATGACACAAACTGCATAAAATGTTCAACTAGATGTCCATCGCATATTTGTTTTACCATAGTAAAATATCTGTCTGTGAGTTGCTGTGTTGGTGGACAAAAGTTTGATGTGACATTTAAATGAAGGTCTTCTTTAGGATTTTGTATTACATACTCAAAAACTTTGAATGTATTTTTATCCATCATAGGCTCACCGCCAGTCATTCGGAAATGTTTTAATTTGGGATAAAGATCAGGCCACCATTTCCAAAATGCTTCAACGTAAGGATTATTTTTTTGTGGTAACACCTTGTTAGAATTTGCAAAATGTGTTGGGTCATTGTGTGGTTTAGCAGTAGGATATGCGCCATGCTCTTCTATTTCTTGTGCCCATGTAGTTGAATATTGTGGCGAACAATAAGAACAAGAAAAATTACATGCATTACTAAAATCTACTTCTACATAAGTCGGAGTAACATCTGCTTGTGGATTTTGTAAAATATTCTCATACTCTGCCATTGCCCATTCTTCGCCAGAACGGTAATGTCTATCACTAAGTTTATTGTTATCTTCTAATCGCCAACAATACGAACAACCATCTGGACGTTGACCATTGATCATTTGTGATCTTTGTAATTTTTTTTCGTCTGTGTTGTGCAGTTTGGACGGATCTTGTGCAATTTTTTCTTGATCAATTGCATGTAGTGGAGGATGATAGCATGAATTAGTTTTTCCTGTTGTTAAATGCAAACTTGTTTGCATCCATTTTGCCAAACACATACTAGGCGATACAGCATCAAGTTTTTTCTTTGCCTCAAGGGCAGAGTTCATATAGTCACTGCTCATTTATTACACCATTTAAAAAATTTAGATTGTTCTGGCCCAAGATAAGAAGCATTGATGCCTAAATGATAATTCAAGTCTTTGTGCAAGTCTGTAATTTTCTCTTGTATATCATCTTTAGTTGAATCATATACACTATGCCACATGTCTTCTAGGGATTTAAAGTCTTTTGTTATCTTATAATCCCATCCCGTTATCAGTGTTGTAAAGAAAGATCCATAACATGCTCCATGTATTGCCCAGTCTCCATTTTTTACATCACTGCCTACACTCATCCAAACTAATAAATTTTTTAAATTTTCTCTGTATATTCTTTTCTTGAATTCAGCAGGTTTGACTCTATGTCCTCTATCTAAACTCATTTTTACTCCTTCTCTGAAACCTGCTTGCCAAGCTTGATACTCAGAGTGATTAATTACAGTGGTTGAATAGCATTCTTTCATTGCCACATACTGGTCATGAAAACAAAATTCTATTGCACTTTCTGGGTCACCCTCCGAGTTTTCATGTGTTTTCATTTGTTTTACAAATTTTTTTGTCCAGGAAGATATTCCACCATTACCATACTTTAACCCATTTATAATGTTATGTCCTTGCCATCTGATTACCGCATCTTCTGGCATTGTAGCAGTATCGAGTTGTTGATCAAAAATACTAGCATCAACAATATTGTCGCCGTCTACTAGCATGAAACGTTCTGTGTCGGCAGTTTCTGCGGCGGCTTTGTGTGCCGCATCTGATCCTTCAACGCCGTCAACACGTTTTGCCCAGGGGCATTTGGATTTAAGATCTAACCAATTGTGTTCTTTGTTTGGTTCCTTGTAGGAAAGAAAAATTACATCAAGATCTGCTACATCAATCATAGTTTACACACGAATGCTTGTTTTTATCAAACCAATCTGGTGTTACTTTAGCAGGTTTGATGCATACAAACAAATTGTCCTTTTCCACAATCCAGCCAGGTAACTCTTTTGTGAATTTAAAATTCTTTCCCTGTTTTTGTGTTTCTTTTAGTTTTGATCTTAATTCTCCGTTTATTACTTCATGTGCCATAGTGGTCATGCCCTTTTGAACTTCTATCATGGTTTCTTCATTGCATGATATAAAATCACCCGGCTCATCCGATGCACCAACTATTGTAATCTGTCCTAAATGGTTATAATAAATTTTAAACATATGCTTTATATTTAGATATCAAATCCTCTGTACACTTAGTTTTGTCATGATAATGCCATGGCACGGTAATTTTTGCACCGTTTACAATTATTTGATCAGGCTTGGGTATAGAAAGATATTGCCAATTGCCGACACAATGTTCTTTGTTGTGTACAAATGTAGGCAAACTTGTGGTTGATACGCAATCATCCATGCCTAAGTTTCTCAATGCCATAGCCATACCAAAATCCGTGGATGGTTCATGATCTCTCCACAATCTAAATTTTTTAATTTCGTCATCCCAATTGTTAAAGATACGATCTAATTCGTTAAAGAATGCAACATTTTGTTTGGTTACTCTCACATAGTATAGACCATTATATGCATTTGGCAGTAGATTTTCATTGATAAACTCTCTGTATCTCAAATCATTTGCTTTTTTCCTTTTATGATCCTGTACTGATCCTGTGATGCATAAATCTTGTAGTCTGAACCTATGTTTCCATATTTCTAAATCACATGGGATCAACATATCTGCTTCAAATTTTACAGTTTCTTTGAATGGAGTCAAATTTAAAATGTCTGCTTCATATTGCATATTGTTAACCACTGTTCTTTTAGGCACTGTGATTACATGGTCACAAACATCATGTAATTCGGATCTGCATGTGTCTGCATCATTCACTATCACAGCAATTTTTACAGGTAATTTTTGTGTGGATCTAAGACTGAGTGCCCATAATAATGCACAAGATTCGTAGTCTACATCACTGTTTAATGCAAACGTAAGATAGCCAAACCCATTTTTATCATCTACATGCATTGTATAAACTCTCCTTGTTTAAAATATGGCAATCGAAATTCACAATAAACTTGCCTTTTGTGTCTTGAAAATGTATTTGGTTATCGGCAATAGCAGTTACATCAACAGTGTCTCTTGTAGTGTGAATCGGCCATGGGATAACACAATGATCAACTGAGTCAAAGTCCATTAACTGTGACAATGCAATAGACACAGCATAATCATTTCTTATTATGTGCGGTGTAAATCCAAACAGGTGTGCATAATATGTGTAATTTTCTATAACCAACTGCCATAGACTAAAAAACTTTTTTACTTCCTTTGTTTTTTCGAATTTTAAAACTGTGGCCCATAGCATAGGTATAGCAGACTTGCCTACATTTAAAACTCCAACATCATCATTGTTGATATCATACCATTCTCTGTGCATGAGTAATGATTGACTAGATTCAAATAATTTCATTATTTGATCTGATTGCAAAAAATAATCCGAATCAATAACAATGGTAGTTTGCCATGGCGAAATATCATAGGCATGGAAACGTGACAAATTATGCCATTCTTTAGATATAACTCCAAAAACTTTTTTATTACCTAGGGGAAGTCCAATTGGTCTGTGTTCGTCGACACCTTGTATTTTTTCGCCAACACTCATAATAGGTATGTTGGGAATATGTTTACGACACTGCTTCACACACTGTTCAGCAATCTTTGAGTAATCTATGTGTGAGTTGTGATTGAAGATTAAAATGCCGGCATCATGTAGCAATCTTTTTATACTCCTCATGATACTCGTTTAAGATTTGTCGATGTTTTTGTTTAAGTGTGGTTTGAAAATCCTGCACTGACTCAATTACACAAGGTGTTTTGTTAAGATCCAGCACTGTGTCACCATCCTGTAAGCACTGTGCGTAACTTAAAGTTTGTGCATCACTGCGAAACAATCCTCCGTGATAAACAAATGTCATTTGTGCTTCACATCTTTGATAAAGTAATGAAAGGTCTCGCTTGATTGAAAATCTGCGTGTTTGACTCATAAAACTATTATAGTATAAAAAACAGTAAAAAACAAGTTTTTATGTTTGAGACTGTGACGCTTCAGCACCTGTTACTGTGCCAATTGCATCATTGTTTAGATGAGTTGTGTTTGGTTTTTTGATCACAAACACAGAAGTTAAAGTGCCATCAACAGTATCTAACGCTCCGACGGCATCTGTGAGGGCACTATCGTCTAATGCACCAAGAGAGGAGGAGTCATCTGCCGCATCTGAAGCCGTTGATTTAATATGTAACACTTCTCCTTTGCCACCATTACTGCCTGCTGTGCCTGAAATTTTTACTTCCCACTGCACAAAGTTTTGAGTGTATGGAGATGAATCTGCAAATTGTTTTTGTAAAACCACATAAGCCCCACCATTTGATAATGAAGCGTTCCAATATCCTGAACCAACATCTGTACTCGGTGTACCAGAGCCACTTAATAGATCATCATTACCAGTCAGTGTAAATGTAGCGGCTTTGGTATTGAACAAGTCAACCCATTCAGTTTGTTTGTCTCCTGCTGTGCCACCTGATAAGTTCCAAGTGTGTGTGATACTGCCACCTGCATTGAAAAAATATCTTGCCGCATCTGATGATGCAAATGTGATTGTTTGTTCGTGTACGGTGCTTGTTCTCCATCCGCCTGAAAATGTTCTGTTGCCAGCGGAATTTGCACTAGTGAGGTTGGACGCAGCCGCGGTATATCTTCCGTTACCTAAAGAAGTAATATCGTTGGTTATTGCCAGTATGGCTGCCACTGGATCACCAGCCGTTAAAGTTCCTGAGTCTGCTGTTGTGATAGCAGTGCCTTGATGGTCGGATAAATTACGCATTCTGCCTAACAGTGAGTTCCACTGTGATGCCTGAACAGTTGTAGATGTATCCACTACAGATATAACATTAGATTGACCCATGCCATAGGTGCCATTTCCAACTCCCCAAATCTTGTTAATGTTATTCGGGTCGTTAGTGTTGGCAAAACCGTTATAATGATCATCTAGTATTAAGTCGCCGGTTTGATATGCCATTTATATTTTCCTAATTTTTTCCTACTACAATTTCTAAGTATTTAATCCCAGTACTGTCATTTGTGTCAATGATCGAGATTGTGCATTTGGTAATTTCATTGTCACTGCCTAATTTTACCACTGTGCCGTCAGTTTTATTAGATGTATATGCCATTATGCTCCTGCTCCATATAATGTTTTTACAGCAGAACCTGATGAATCATAAATGATCAGTGTTACTGAAGATTTTAATATATTTGAATCAACCACGTCTGTACTAGAAGTTGTAATGTTGCCTACAAGATTTGTTGCTGTCACATTGCCTTTGACAACTAAACCATCGTTAACTACTACTTCTGTAGAATCATCACTTTCTATTTGATTAGTTTTAATCAATGGCGATGTCACAGAAGTTGTGCCTGAAATTTCTGGACTAGACACTGATGTTCCGTTAACTTGTATATTACCGGTAACAGTTAAGTCACTGCCCACCGTGGCATCAGCGGCAAAAGTAACATCAGTTGTACCACCATTGATAGAAATAGC
>Ga0222670_1000542_pt1 | contig 15573 bp, 17 predicted proteins | sample AntAcemetagen732_FD_181148 | JGI IMG/M metagenome (GOLD analysis project Ga0222670, IMG submission 181148) | Saline water microbial communities from Ace Lake, Antarctica - #732 | ecosystem: Environmental > Aquatic > Non-marine Saline and Alkaline > Saline | place: Antarctica: Ace Lake... | reverse complement strand
TGAAAAAGCTGGTGCCTGGTATGCTTACAAAGGTGAAAAAATTGGCCAAGGAAGAGAGAATGCTAAAATTTATTTAGAGCAAAATCCTCAAATTGCTGCAGAAATTGAAATGGCAATTAGAGAAAAAGCTGGAGTGATAGCAAAAAAAATTGAAGGTAATCCACTTGATCCTGAAAAAGCAGCAAAAGATCAAATAGAAGAACCTAAAGTGGAAACAAAGGAAGAAGTAACACCTCCATCTAAAAAGAATTAGTTAAAGTCATCTTTAATTATTAAAAGGCGCTTAATTTAAGCGCCTTTTTTCCCTTACTATGCTTAGGAAAACCAAGGTTTATTCAACAACACTTGCACTCAAAACTTGTTTTATCTCTTTCGTTGCGTGTTTGTTGCAAGTTTAATCTAAATTAATATCTATTTCATTAACTATTTCTCATATTATCTGTTGCGTGTTGTTAGTCTAAAAAGACTCTGTTTCCTCACTTATAGGGCTGTGGATAAATATCGTTATCTTCGTTTTTTGTTCTTATGCTCCGGCTGTTGCACCTCGCAAGGTCCCTCAATAGAGGTACCACAACGAATGTCATTCTCCGTTCGTTTAAAGAAGCCCTACACCCTTTTTTAGATTAGGGGAGGTAATAGTTTAGACCTATAGAGTTAGTTCTAGACAGTTAAAGCTGTTGAAAACTAATTGAAAAAAAATAATTTTCAAAAAAATATTATAAAAAATTATGGCTTGGAACAATAGAGAAAATAATTCACAAAACCCCAACGACCGAACTCCTATAATTGATCGTTGCATCAACTGTGGGGATCATGAACAAGTTCATACTCAAATTACCATGGAATATGAGGGAAGTCTTAACACCGGTCCAATATGCAGGAAGTGTTATTCTACTAATCAGGGACCGAGAATAGCGCAGTTTTGACCGCGGATCAGGGCGTGGGGATAACAAAACCAATCCCAATATATCAAAGACTCTGTATTAATGTTGGTGTATGATTATGAAATCACAAATAAAAAAAGATATAAAATTTATATTTAAGAAATCCCTTTTTTTTAAAATTTAATTTTATTTCCTGTTATTTCTAACAATAAGAAGTTCAAAAAAAGCTGGCGATAAATTAAAAAAAAGGTCACCTTGATCGGTAAAAAAAGCATTGCAGAGGAGAAGGGATTACAGTAATTATAATTAACAATGAATAAATCTGATCTTAATTTCTTTCTGAATCAAAATGTTCAAATTGATTTGTTAAGTTTTGTTTTAAGTTTACTATGCGCAGCAGTATTAAGTTTTATTATACACTTATTTTATGTCAGATTTTCAACAACCTTATCAAATAGAATGGAGTTTTCTAAAAACTTTGTAGTTCTTGGTGTGGCAACCTGCATAGTAATTATGATTGTTAAAAGTTCTTTAGCATTATCACTAGGACTAGTTGGCGCACTATCAATAGTTAGGTTTAGAGCTGCAATTAAGGAACCAGAAGAATTAGTTTATTTATTTTTAATTATTGCAGTCGGCTTAGGGACTGGTGCAAATCAATTAGTCATCATAACTATCGGTATATTTTTTGCCTTAGCAACGATCTTTATTTATTCAAAGTATCTGAATAATAAAAATGTTAATTCTAGTGAAATAATAAATTTGGGAATAATAATTGAGGATAATATATCAGATGATCAAATAAATAATCTTATCGAAGATTTAACTAAAGATAGCGTTGAATTAAGATTCATTTCAATGTCTAGAACCAGTGCAAATACAAGTATTAATATAGATTTAAAACCTAATGATTTTAAAGATTTGACAAAAATAACTGGAAAAATAAACAAGCAATACCCAAATTCAAAAACAATTTTAGCACAGAATACAGACCTTTCTTTATGATCCTGAAAAAGGAAAAAAAGAAAAAAAAAATATAAAAATAAATAAATTTCTTTTTATTTATTTTATATTTACAATAATTAGTGGGGTAGTTTTAGGAATATTCATTTTACAATCAGTTGCTTTCAACCAGATTAAATCAAAAGCTTTAGATTCTTTTTCAAAAGGAGGAAGATATGAATATTTATATTTGCCTAATATAGCCATTGAGGCAATTAAGAGCAACTTTTATAAATTAGAAAAAATAAATTTAGAAATTAAATTTGATAACTTGCTAATCCTAGAAAATATACGAAATAACGCTATAAAAAAAGGTAACTTACCAGGATCAGATTTAAACACAAAAGTAAATTTTAAACTTATTTATAATAACAAAAAATACCCTGGAAAAATTAGACTTAAAGGAGATAGAAAAGTTCATTTTATAAATAAAGAAAAGTCATCATATAAAATCGAGCTCGATAAAAATAATTATATTTTTGGTGCATCAAAATTTTCATTACAAAAACCAAGGTTGAGAAATTATGCTCATGAATGGATTTACCATCAAATGGCAAAAGATTTTGATATAATTAAAATAAAATATGAGTTTTTAGAACTGTCAATAAATGGTGAGAACAAGGGACTTTACGTTTTAGAAGAAGGATTTGGTAAAGAGTTGATAGAAAGAAACAAAAGAAGAAACGGACCTATTTTTGGATTGAATGAGGAATTAGGTGGTGACAGTCACAACCTTGTTTTTGAAATATATAATAAGAAGTATTGGGCAAAAGATGAAAATAAAGCATTAGTTGAAAATGCCTCTCAAAAGCTTAAAGATTTTTTTAATAAAAAAGTAGTTCTTGAGGATATTTTTGATATTGAAAAATGGGCAGCTTATTTTGCTATAGTTGATATGACATCAACTTATCATGGGGCATTTCTTAAAAGCGTGAAATTATATTATAATCCAATTAATGGATTGTTTGAGCCAATTCCTTATGATGGACATAGACTTAAACCAAATTACCATAAATATAATTTAAATTATGATGATCGAATTTTAATTGATATAATAGATAATCCAATAAATCATGATGAAATTTCTGGCCTTTCATGGCTTAAAAAGATGTTTTATAAAAAGAATGGTGAATTAAATATTCCATTTTATAATTCTTATATAAGAAATTTAAATTTAATTAGCTCAAACGAATATACAGAAAAATTTTTAGATCAAAATTTAAAAAAGATTAAAGAAATAAATTCTCATATTTATTCAGATTATTTTTTTCATGACAATAGTAGAAATTATACTATTGGCTTATATTATTTTTCATTACCTGATTTTTTTCACCGTGCTAAAATTATACAAGAAAAAATAGCAACTAAAGAAAATATTCATGTTACAAAAAAAAATAATACTCAATATTTAATAAGAAATTATTCTAAAAATTACGGAACGGTTGTGGTCGATAAAATTATCTGCAATAAAGAAGATCAAAAGGTTGTAATTAAGATAGATAAACCTGTAAATAATTTTTCAAATACGATTATAAATTTAGATTTAGAACAAACTAATAACGTAAAGTGTACCCATGTTAATTTGATTGATAAATTTAAAAATAAGTCAATTTTATTAAAAATAGATAATATAAACTCAGAATTTAATTATAAAAAATTTAGAACCAACAAGACAAACTCATGGAGTAAATATTTTTTTGAAAAAGATAATGAATTATTTCTCTTAAGTGATGAAATTAATATTAAACAAGATGTATATATTCCCAAAGGGTTTAAGGTAATTATTAAGCCTGGCCAAAAAATTTTACTTACAGATAATGCATTTATTGTATCAAACTCCGCATGGACTATTGGTGGTGACCAAAAAAAAACAATTATTACTGGTAAAAAAGATAATCTAGGCGGAGGCATAATCATTGGAGATAATGATGGATTGTCTAAAATTTTTAATGCAAAAATTTCTTATTTAAAAGGTTACAATACTAACTTAAATTCTGAATTTTTAATCATGGGCTCAATTAATTTTCATCAAACAAATGTGGAAATTGATAATGTAGATTTTGAAAATATCTTTTCTGAAGATGCATTAAATATAGTTAAGTCTAACTTTAAGATTAACAACTCAAATTATAAAGATATTTTTTCAGATGCAATTGATATGGATTTTGCTAGTGGAAAAATAGAATTTGTAAGTTTCAAAAATATTGGAAATGATGCAATGGACTTTTCAGGATCAAATGTCGAAATTTATGATTCAAATTTCGAAAATGTAAAAGACAAACTAATAAGTGGTGGAGAAGAGTCAAATATTAAAATATCAAAAATTTATGCAGTTAACTCCAAATCAGGGATAATTAGTAAGGATGGGTCAAAAGTATATGCAAAAGATATTTTTTTTAACAATGTTCAAATTCCTTTTGCCGCATATCAAAAAAAAACTCAATATGATTATGGCTTATTAGCTGTAAATGATTTTAAAATTGATAATTTTTTAATTAAATTTGCTAAAGATGATAAATCTAAAATTACCTTAAATAATATAACTCAAATAAATATAAAAAATAATAAAGAAGGACTTTCTTTAGTTAATCAATAAAATTATTTAAATTTATGGAAAATAAATTAAGTAGATTTGAAAGAAAGTGGGTTTATAGGAATAACGATTATTTAACTTTGGTTAATGCATTAATTAGATCAAATTTTTTTTTCCGTAAACAATATCCAGACAGAAAAGTTAATTCTATTTATTTTGATGATATTAATTATTCTTCTATTTTAGAAAATTTAGATGGAGTAAGCAGCAAAAAAAAAATTAGAGTCAGATGGTATGGTTCACAGAATAAGTTAATAAATCCTATATTAGAAATAAAAAGCAAAAAAGGATTTGTAACTAAAAAAGAAAATTATCAAATAAATGAATTAAATGAATTAAAATTTAATGATTACAAAAACCTTGAATTAATAAAAAATATTGTAAATTTAAAAAATAAAACAAAAAATATTATTTACCCAATACTCACTACAAATTATGATAGACAGTACTTTGTTTCAAATAATGGTAGCGTTAGAGCTACAGTTGATTTTAATTTAAGAAGCATTTATATTAAAAATTTAAGTCAAATTAATATGGAAAAAAATTTTTCTTCTTGCATTCTTGAAGTTAAATATCCAACTATTTTAGATAAATATGTTAGACAAAATCTAAGTGAAATGACATTGCGATTATCCAAAAATTCTAAGTTTGTCAATTCAGCATTTGAAACTCCTAAATTTTATACTTAGTTATAGAATAAAAGACCGTCCCATCAGCCATGTGCCATGAACTTAGCTACCCGCACAATGCAAAAAGTAATGGGAATTACAGACCGTGCTTCTATAATCCTTATTTATCAACAAAGTTACTTTAGATAAAATTCTAGCAAAAAATTTTAGAAAGATACTCTTGGACCTATGGGCATAGATCCAAGGTTAAAGTGAATTATTACTAATTAATACGTATTATATAATCAGGGCCCAGGAATTACAAGGTGGTCATTTTTTATTTTTTAATCTCCAAATACTCTCTGCAACTTTACTTTTGAATTGAGGCTCGCTTTGAGAGGGTTGGGACCGGGATACTTCTACTTCTACAGAACCATCATCAATGCTGCTGATTGGATCATAATAGTTTCGAACTGGTCTATATGAAGTGTCGGAAGATTTAAATAAATTCCTTACTCTCTCAATATCAATTGGATATGAATTGCCATAATTTCTAGGTTGGGTGAAGGACTTTTTAATTAGATCATCTTGTTTTTTTTTAACTCTTTCTTGTGCTAGTTTTATCAGCTCAGGATTGATCTCGTTTAAAACATTGTCTGGGATATTACTTTTAATCTTATTTAACATCTTCAATTCATTGTGTAGCTTAAAAGCATTATTTGGGTAGTCAGCTTTGAAGTGGTTCCCTCTATTAATCTTCTTTTTAGGGGTGGTCAGTTTGATATTTCTAGCATGATCATTTACCATGTAATCACCCGGTCTCTCTGGTGACTTAAACAAAAACTTATTCCCATCAAATCTGTATTCTCCAGATAATTTTCCATGTCTCATCATCATACGAACAGCATTCGTTGTCTTTCCAATCTTATTTGCGTATTCACTCCTTGTAAGAGTGTACTGTTCCAGTTCTGAACTATCGAATTTTTTCATATTTAAAGTAACTGCAACGGACCCATAGTGGTCTAACTTTTTGCACGCTAGATAAGTATTTTATCATAATCAGTTGAGTTATAGAATCTTAAAATCATTTATTACTACAATCATCTCAACCATCTTACGAGCTGCCCATTTTGAATAGTTCAGTTGGTCCGTCGGTCCTTGCTCATCTAAGCAGGATAGTCAAGATAGGCACAATATATAAAATACAAAATATATGGAGAGTGAAACGTGGTTTTATCATCATGGAAACTGGACCTACGTCATTCTGGTTATCTTACTTAATCAATGAAATAAAATGGTCTAGATCTATAACTGCAAGAGGTTTTCTTTAATTAAGTTTTACAATTTAAACTGGTTCTGATTTACCATGTTTTTGTGCCTGCCTAAAAAACTTGTAGAGTGTGAGTAATTTTTGTTGGTTCTTACATTCAAATTGATGTTGGATAAGTCTCTTCGCAATTCTAGAGAGTTTCAGATCTGGCCCATTGTGGCCGTTCCTTGCTGCTACAACATCATCTGTTTTCAAGTGTGGGAACGCTTTTAATATTTTATCTCTTACTATTATTTGAAGTAACCTTCCTTTTGCACGTCGACTATTCTGCTTCATATGGACCTTTCTTTTTTATTTTCGAACCTGGCTTATCACATGCACATTTTCCACATGAACATTTGATTGCATAATCACATTCAGGACAAATCCCGTCTCCACTTTCAGAGATGGGTGTCTTACATGACCAGCAGTTAGTTTGCCTATTTTTATTAAATTGTTGGTTCTCAAATTCGATAGTTCTGTGATCATTTGGATCTCTGTCATTTAAATCTTTGGTTAATGTTGCTTCAACTCTTTGGACTCTTGTTTCGGTAGTGATTAATGGTTTCCAGTTTTCATTTGTTAATTGTTTTGGAGTCTTATTTTTTAATTGTCCGTAATCTCCATAAAGCCACAACGTCGCTTTGATATTAAATTTATCATTGTATGCTTGACCTACTTTAAAACATCCCGCCTCTTCTAAACATTGAGCAAGTATTTTCGGATTGTTTGCAAATCTTACATAGTCTCCTCTGCCATGTTTCGATATCCAATCTGCTAACTCACTAGACCCTCTGACATTCTCATCTAATTGGAACGGATGTTGTCCTTCCTCGATCCACTCTTTTAGAACTAATGTTAATGGATGTCCTACTTCGCCTATCATATCTGCTTTTGCCTGTGTTCTTGGTGGAGGTGCTGTATGATTAAAATTAGATAAGTCTCTATGCTTTAAAATATAATGAACATAACTTGATCCAATTTTCATTCTCCATGCGTGGAAATCATCATAGAATTTCTGCGGTTTTCGCACTTTGTAGTTTGATATTATAAAAAATCTATCATCTTCTTTATCAAGGTTAACAGCATCAGGATTATTTGTATTAAGCATGTAGTTTGTATGGGTCTCTATTACTTTGGCATCCTTATAGAGTCTTCTTTGTGAGAGCCTTTGTTCAGTAGCAAGTTTCTTAATTGCATTGGATATAAGCTTGGTTTCAGCATGATTACCTTTCGACTTCACCTCATCAACTAGAATAAATTGTTTCTCTGCAAATGTTATACCTTTATCCATAATCCCATTTACGTCTGTTGGCTCTGCATTAGACTTACCTAATATGTCGGTCATAACATCAAAGATAGAGCCTTTCCCCATCCTCTGATGTTTGGTTAATAGTAAAATAATGGACTGTATTTTCACCCACGGATGTTGAATCATAAAAGCTAACCAATCTAATAAGTATTCTCTCTCCACTTCTTTTTCGACAAGGAACTCCAACATTTCATTCCACAGCTTTAGATCGCCTATTTTATTTGGTTTGATGGGTGGATATTCTCCAGGCTTATAATTGTTAATGTAATAGAGGTTATCCTTTTTATTTTTGACTAATATTTTTCCTTCTTCAAATAGATCTGGTCTATAAATTTCTGACTCTGCCATTTGTTTGTTAGGATTGTTATTAAAATAACTCATTGCAGTCATCTTCTTCGGGAACAGATGGCTGTAAACAGTATCGACAACTCCTTTAGTGTAATCTCCTCCTGTTGATTGATCTTTAAACTTATCTGAACTCTTATTAAATATAAGATTGCCCATCATCATATTTTTAAGCTCTCCAGGATCTTCTATTCCAAACTTATCTCTGCAATTTGCTATTCTAGTTCTGATATAATCTTCTTCTGACATACCTTGATAAGTATCTCCTTCTTTGTCTGCATACTGCCAAACATCTTTGAAGTTCTCTATTATCTCTCTGTCGGAATAACTCTCTCGAACTCCACCATATACAAGATCAACAACATGGTTATCAAACGTTCCTCCTCTATCATGGTCCTTTTTCTCTCTAATTCTTTTGAGTATTTTCTTTAAATTATCGTCTAATGGTCTTGCTGCTAATTCCTTAAACTCTCTAGTCTCTATTTCATATACTGGGTCCACCTTCTTCTCTTTAATTTCAATAGGTAGTTCATCAAGTACCAAAGACATGCTTTCTGCATAATCTAGGAACTCCTCTAAGTCTCCATGTTCCATATTGCTGTTCTTGATCCATACATTTTTACAATCTGTGTAGTGACCTTTGGACGAGTGGATTGAAGATTTATATGGAAGTAATATTCCATTACCTATTTCAAACTTTTTCTTTTTCTCGTTATATTTAAGTTCTGTTTGTTTTGGGAATACTTCTTTTGCATTAATCTTTAATTTCTTATTTAGTGATATTAAATGTTTTCTTAATGCACTTGCAGGAACTAGATCTTTGAAAAAAATATAGAGATGTAGTCCACCAGATTTAGAATAACACGGAACGAGTGATAATTTCTTAGAATAGATCTCTTCAACTATTCTTTTTAATTCTTCGGGCTTATTATAAACATCAACATCAATCGCACCAAACTTACATTGATTAGTTTTAGCATGTATTGGAGGCAAAATTAATCCCCAATCTATATTGGGTACTTGCTCTAAATGCTGCCAATAGGTGTGTGGATTGATGACATTATCCACAAACCAAAAAGGTCTTCGTCCTGTTGAATCTGGTGAATATTCTATTTTTCCTGTCTTTTCGTTTACTTTTGGATTAAATCTGTCGCCATAATCCATCGCATAGTAATTTTCATCCTTCTGATATAGATCAGCATATCTTCTGACATTGCTTTCTATTTTTTGCTTATTATCTTCTTCTTTTATTAAGCCGTTACTGTAATGGACTGTATTACTTGTCTCTAAAGTCTTGCCTGTTTTCATTGTGTAATTCACTTTGTGTTTTATTGATTATTTTTAGCCCGATTTTTGTTAGGTACTCGATAGTCTGTGGTATTGAGACCTTGATTGGTATTATCCCTTGTATCTTTTTGATGTCCTCATAACTCTCTGTTGAGAGTGTTATTGAGTGAACTCTATTCTTCATGTTCTCTTCCTCATGTTTTTTCCCCATTGTTCAGCACAGATAAACTCCCAGTGTTTACTTTCTGCTAATAGGGTTATTGTTGTTGGTATAGATAGCTTTCGGCCTGGATTGAGTTTGGCCGATAACCTATTTAACAAGTCGTGTAGTGTGAAATGTAATGACACTGACTTATAAATACTTTTTTTATTTGTGGCTGGCATTTATTTTAACTCCCTTTTATTCATATAAATTTCTTTCCAAGAAAACTGGCTAGCCCTGACGACTGTTCACGCAGCTTTTCCCGTTCTGAATCTTCAACCATTCTATTAAATCTCTGTGTACGCAGCTCTTGTTGTGGATATCTTCTAACTGCAATTGGATCGGGGAGAGATACGAAAGATATATCTATCTTTATTGGAGTAGATTTCTTTATTGGTTTTTTTACTTTATTAAATGCTTTTTCAAACTCACCAACTCTAGTTGGATTTCCTTGTTGTTGTCTATTACGTTCTAATCGTTCAGCTAATTTTCCAAACTGTTCTGGTGTAGCTCCTGAATATGTAGGTCCTTTTTTTACTCCAATAGATCTATTGTGTTTATCTGCATCGTCGTAACTTTTAAAAGCAACTGTTCTATCTTCGTTTGTAAATATCTGTGTAGTTGGATCAAATGTTACAGCTTTAGGATTGGGGATATTTGCATTCTCAAACTTATTAAGTGTATCTATTGTATGCTGCTGTTGTTTATCCCAATCAAATTTCTTTGGTCTAGTTTCACTATTGATTTTATGTATTTGTGAGACAGATAATTTCTTGTGTGAATTATCTACAATCTGTTTTGCCATTGGGTTATAAGATTTAGGTCTAGTCAAATTCTTCTCTAATTGTTTTTGTGACTGTTCCTCTAATGTAGGCTCTTTCTTTTTTCCTAAATTATTAATTATGTTTTCAAATAATTTCTCAGTCATTCTTTGCTCCTTTTTTTTCTGCTGCTTTAATTCTATTTATGTAATCTGTTAAAGACTCATTTTCTAAGACATCAATTTTCCTAACCCAAGAATCAATTAAATCTCCATAGTCTTCTGCAAGTGTATCACCAGTAACACCACCTGAATTTAGTTTCTGCCTTCTGCTGCTAAGAAATTCTTTAAATGTTAAGTCTGGTTTTATCTTAACTGCTTCCTCGAATTCTTTTAGTAACCCAGTTGATAAATCTAACTCAAACTCTTCAACTCCAGTTTCTGACGCTAACTTTAACAGTTTATCTTTTTCTGAATTATCACCTCTAGCTTCAAGGCGTTTAGCAATAGACATTACTTAACACCCTTTTTTAGTAGAGATCGTTCAATGTCTTCAATGTTGTAGAGTATTATTCCACCTTTTTTTGTACCTTCTTTTCTACCTTGAACAACATAAGGTAATCCATAATCTCCCCATCTTTGTCTAGCTAGTGTGTGTCTATTTATTCCATAAATATCTGAAACTTCTTTTTCTCTAAGATATTTTCTGTTTTCTAAGTTCTGTTTTGTCATTCATAGCTTAGAACATCTATGAGTTGCTATTTCATTATGACAGTTGGGAAATGTAATACTTTAAAATAAGTCTTCTCTAACATCTGGATCCAACAACACGAATGAAGGGGTTCTATTCAATGCATGATTTGCATTCTCATATAACTTTTGATCGTTGAACTTTTTATATTTAGGTTCAATGAGCTCTATCTTTTTTCTTAAATTTATTATTCTTGATCGTTTGGATAATTTACTTTTTTTTTTTAGCGTGTCGTAAATCAAGCAACCAATCTTCATTGTTGATATTTTAGTTTTGTATGTATTACCTCTAGTCTTCTGTGTGTAATCAAAAATTTCTTTAGGGGTTACACTTAGATTTTTTGCATAATCAATGACCTCTAACCAAGAATTCTCATCAACATAATGATCTTTAGGATCACCACCTGCTGCAGCAACCATAGCCGATATAGTATTAGCTCTAGGCTTCTTTTTCCGTTCCATGCCTCAGTTATATAATATCTACTTCTTAAACTGAACAACTTTAGGAGCTTCTATTGCTTCAGAATCTATCTGATCTAATGCGTCTGAAACATCTTCACCTAATATTTTTGCATATCTTTGGGTAGTCTTAACCTGAGTATGTCCTGCTAATTTTCCAACTAATAAAATATTTTTAGTTTTAGATAGTGCATGAGTTAAGTAAGTGTGTCTGCAATTGTACATTGGTATATAGGTTATGCCTAAATTTTTAAGAATAGTGGCCCACATTCCTTTAACAGAATATAACCATGGCCTAGTATTTCTTTTTCCTTGATTGTTTATTTGACCAAACCACTTTGAAGGAAATACATAATTATTTCTTTCATCATTGTATTGAAAGGGACTAGAAGGCTCAAACTTTTCTGCTTTAATTGACTGCAACAGTTTCAATACTTTAGGCCCCATTTTATATTCCATCTGTCCAACTTTACTGTCATTCAAATAAAGTTTTTTTTCAGGAAAAGAAAGCATACTCCATTTTACAGCTCCACCTTCTGATCTATACCTTCGACCAGTCAATAATGAATATGCAATTAAGCAGCAACTAACCACGGATAATCTATTTTCTTTATAGTAATTCATATTCAATCTAGCTTCTTTACGCTCATCATATTTAAGCACATAGTTCAAGACTGCTTTTTTCTGATCTTTAGTTAGAATACGATTATCTTCTTTTTTCTCGTAGAGCTCATCTTTCTTAAACTGAGCAGGATTATTTTTTTGCAGCTTATGGTCAATGCTCCAATTAAAAATAACTGATAACATTTCAACTAATGCATTGGCCTGAGATTCTGTTTTAGTTCCAATCCATTGGTGCCAATCTTTCATAAAATCCTTCGTACACTCTGAGAGTCTTTTATTAGCAATTTTAAGTTTAGATTTTGCATACATAGCTCTAAGAATAGGATCATTTGAAACACAGAAAATCCAACTATCAGCATTTGTCTTCCACTTTTTTTGTGTACTAGGTTTATACCTAGGTGCTTTTAATGCTTTATCTATGAAAGTTTTAACAAGCTCACTGACAGTTAATTCACCTGATCTTGAAATCCTTATTTCAATAGGGGATCTTCCGTCCATTACATCTTTAGCTATTTTTCTTGCTGCATTCCTAGCTTCCTTGACATTAACGCTGCCAAACAAACCTAGCTTTTCGAGTCCTTTTTCTTTCTCTTTTGTAGTGTAAGAATAGTAGAAGGTCTTCTGACCACCTTCGAATACAAATATTCTAAGACCGATAACCTCTGAATCTCCGACTGAATATCTTTTATTTTTTTTCTTTAAAGTTTCAATATATCTATTTGATAATGAAACTCTTCTGTCTGTTAATTTAATCTTATCTGTCATTTCCGTTCCTTCTGTTAAAGCGAGTGCAGCAGCACGAGCTAATTAATTATGTCTTCTTGTAAGTCAGAAAATGGGGCCATGCATTATGACAGAGAACAAATGTAATACTCTTTAAGCAGTTCAACTGTGGTTCACCGAGAATCCTCAATACCCTGCTTATGTTCGCCATTAACTTTCTTTAGTTACTGGGAAATAGTTGCTATAATCTTTGATGGAAGGGAACAATAATCGTCTGCCCCTATGTTGACATTGCAGGGGTAGTTGGAGCGTAACCAACCAGTCCCACCATTCTCACTATTTTTTACCTATGCTAGACATCGGTTACATTATAATATAATTAAAGTTTAATTTTTAGGGCCTATAGCTCAGTTGGTTAGAGCAGTACACTCATAATGTATTGGTCCCAGGTTCGAGTCCTGGTGGGCCCACCAAAAATTATTTTTATAGATAATTATTTAATAAACTCTTTTAAAGTAGAAAAAAGAGCTTTAATATCTCCATCATTACTCTGAATGATAGAAGAGAACTCTTCTTTTTGAGTTCTCGCTAGACTTAAGCCTTCAATAATTAAGTCTCTGATCAAAGGGTTTTCAGGGTTTTTTGTATAAATTCTCCAATCAATTTTAACCACAGGTCTTTGTTCTGTTCCAACTAAGATACTAGACACCATTGTGTAATTTTCATTTAATTTTTCTTTAGATATAACTTGTATCTCTGGGTTCGAATATTCAGCCAATCTACTAGAAAAACTTTTTAAAAAATATTGTTCAAAAAGTTTTTCATATTGGCTAATTTCGTTTTCACTAATATTTTTTCTATAGGCTCCCAAAGTGTAAAAACCAATACCATTGATATCAACTGTTTCACTTGCAATCTGTTTTAGCTTTTCTATTTTTTCTTCTTTTGAGTATTTATTATTTAACGCCTCAGAAGCTCTATTCACTGTTGATTGAACAAATACATCAGGTTCTATTGAATAGGAGTAATTAATACCAATTAAATTAATTGTGATGAAGGTAAATATTAAAAACTTTTTTAATCTCATTAAGTTTTTTAATTTATTGAGTTTCTATTTCTTCCCAATCGCTATCGTTTTGGGTTTCAGTTATTGCATTAGAGTTAGCTATTTTTTGTTCTCTATCTTGTAAATACAAACTTCTAACTGAAGCATAAAAATCCATAGAATTTTTTTCTAAGTTTTCAAACGCGTCCAAATTTTTTGCTCTAAAATCTATTCCAGAGCCCACTCTTGATGCATAATAATCAAAATCTGAAAAATGTTGAGTATCGTTAGCTACAGTAACGTTATACCAAGCATCTCCCCCCATTATATTTGCAAATGAACCAACGGTATCTCTTACAGTCGATGGTCCTAAAACTGGTAAAACTAAATAACATCCCTCACCAACACCCATAACGCCAAGTGTTTGGCCATAATCTTCTTTTTCATATTCTGGGAAACCAATTTTTTCAGCCACATCAAATATACCAACAACTCCAACAGTTGTATTAACTATAAATCTACCCGTGTTAATGCCAGCTTTTTTAAAATCTCCTTGAAGAATATTATTAGGTATTGTTACAAGTGTAGAAAGATTATCTAGAGCATTACCTGTACCCACTCTAACTGGGGATGGCAAAACTCTATAAGCTTTTGCAACTGGTTCAAAGATAACGCCATCCAAAACTTGGTTAAATTTAAATGTTGCTCTGTTTATATTTTCAAAACAATCCTTAACTTGTCCAGAATTTTTTTTAGATAAGCTGTTTTCACCATCTGTGTCAGCGCTTACATTTGTTGCTAACATTAAGCTTATTATGGATGTTATTAAAATTTTTTTCATTATCAGCTGATCATATAATGTATATACTAATAAAGTAAATCTAGATTTAGCTCTAAATATGACCCAAAAATGGCTTTAAAAACAATATTAAACTATTCGCCAAATTTTAATCCTAAAAAAAGATCTTCTAAACAAATCAAATTTATTATTTTTCATTATACGGGCATGAAAAGCGAATCTGCTGCTTTAAACAGGCTTACAGATATACAATCTGAGGTTAGCTGTCATTATTTAATTAAAAATAATGGAGAAATTATAAATATGGTGCCAGATTTATATATTGCATGGCACGCAGGAAAATCTTCATGGAAAAATTATAAATCTTTAAACCAAAACTCTATTGGAATTGAAATTACAAACCCAGGACATGAGTACGGTTATAAAAATTTTACAAAAAAACAAATTACTGCTCTTTTAAAGTTAAGTAAGTTTTTAATAAAAAAATATAAGATTAACCCAAAGAATATTTTAGGACACTCGGATATAACGGTACAAAGAAAAAAAGATCCAGGGGAAAAATTCCCTTGGAAATATTTATCTAAAAATAGAATAGGGATATGGCATACATTAAGTAAGCAAGAGCTGAAACAAAATAGAAAACTAGAAACAAGTAGGGAAGAGGAAAATTTTATCTTCAATAATCTATTTAAGATTGGGTATTCAAAAAAACCCCTAGCAGATATGAATAAAGCTAAATATTTAAGAGAATTAGCAAAAACTTTTCAAAGAAGATTTAGGCAGGAGTTAGTTGATGGTAAAATTGATCAAGAATGCCTGCTTATTAGCAAAAATCTTATTAAAGCATACAACTAAATTTTTCTTGAAGTTC
>Ga0222670_1000539_pt1 | contig 15611 bp, 16 predicted proteins | sample AntAcemetagen732_FD_181148 | JGI IMG/M metagenome (GOLD analysis project Ga0222670, IMG submission 181148) | Saline water microbial communities from Ace Lake, Antarctica - #732 | ecosystem: Environmental > Aquatic > Non-marine Saline and Alkaline > Saline | place: Antarctica: Ace Lake... | reverse complement strand
TACTATTTTTAGCTTGTATATTCTTTGCTCCTTTAGCAACAAGTTTACCTAAGCAAATTGATGGTGCAGCTTTAGTATTTGTTTCTGTTCTTTTTGTTAGAAACATAACTGATATTGAATGGGATGACATTGGTGAAGCAGCTCCTGCTATTCTTGCAATGATTGCTATGCCTTTAACATATAGTATTAGTAATGGTATTGCTTTAGCATTTGTATCATACGCATTAATCAGATTATTTACTGGTAAGTTTTCTTCAACTTCACCAGCGATATGGGTTATTGCAATCTTAAGTGTTGTTAGTTTTGCAGTTGCTTAAAATATAATTTTTAGGGCTGGAATTATTCTAGCCCTATTTATTTTTCTTAATTATTTCTTCCATAGACATCTCTTCATAATGCTCAGTAGGTTGAACAATCCATGGGTCTGAATCTAGTTTTACTGGGCAAAAATCTGGTTCAAATGTGGATGATTTTTTTTTCCATAAACATGCAGTTTTAACTTCATTTATATAATTTTTAGTTGGCTCATAATTTTTTAACCACTCAATACTTTTGTTTAAAGTTAATCCAGTGTCAGACAAATCATCTACTAATAAAACTTTATCAAAATCTTTATTCTCTGCTAGAGAGCTAATTTCTCTAGCAAACATTAATTGTCCTTGTTTATCCTCCATACCTTTGCCTGAATAACTTTGGATAACAATATAGGCTATTGGTAATTTTAAAATTCTAGATAGGATGTCTAATATAGGGGCTGCACCACGCATAATACCAACCAATACTGTTGGTTTATAATTATTGTGAATTTCTATTGCTAATTTTTCTACAATTTTTGTATACTGATCAAAAGTGATAATTAATTTATCTGCCATAAAATTTTTTATCATATAAATATAAATAAAAAAGAATAAAAATTATGAAAATTTACGATTGCTTTATGTACTTTGATGAAGAAGTAGTTGTAGATGTAAGGCTACACACTTTAAATGAATTTGTTGATTATTTTGTAATCATCGAAAGTAGTTTTACTCATAAAGGTGACCCTAGAAAACTAAAATTTAATCATAAAAAATTTGAAAAATTTAAAGATAAGATAATTTATATAATTGATGAGCAAATTTATCCACAAACAGAAGAAATAAAGACTGAAGATAATGAAGGTGAAAAGTCTAGAAAAGCAATTTTTAATGCAGGCTATAGAGAAAATGGACAAAGAAATCTTATAACCAAAGGACTTAAAAAAGCAAATGATGAAGATCTCATTTTAATCTCTGACGCAGATGAAATACCAAAACTCTCAGGAATAAATTTTAAGGATATAAATGAAAAAATAATTTTTTTTAAGCAAGACATGTTTTACTACAAATTTAACTTACAGCTACCTGATTTAATTTGGACTGGAACAAAAGCGTGTAAAAAAAAAAATTTAATCAACCCTCAATGGCTAAGAAATATAAAAGATAGAAAATATTCTTTTTTTAGAATAGATACTTTCTTTTCTAAGACTAAGTACACCAGTATAAAGATTATAGATAATGGTGGTTGGCATTTTTCAAATATCAAAACACCAAAAGAAATAGAGTTAAAATTACAATCTTATTTGCATCATAGAGAATTTGATGTGAACCCTCTCTCAGTTAATCAGATAGATGAGATAATAAAAAATAAACAAGCTATCTATGATTTAAAAGTTGATAAAACTGATAATAAAATTGGTAATGGTAATTTTCTTAAAAAATTTGAATTAAATAAATTGCCAGGATATATTATAGCAAATCAAAACAAATTTTCAGAGTGGATAGATTAATGAAAGCTTATTGGGTTGCATTATATAAAAGTATAAATAACCAGGAAAATATTAAAAGATATGCTGAAAAAGTTACTGAGGTTCTAAAAAGCTATGGTGCAAGACCCTTAGTAAGAGGTGGAAAATTTTTGACCTTAGAAGGTGAAAAGTATCCAAGAACAGTAATTTGGGAATTTCCTAGCTACGAACAAGCCATTAAATGTCACGACTCAAAAGAATACCAAGATGGTTGGGCTTTAGCAAAAGATACTACTGATAGAAGCTTACAAATTATAGAAGGCTTTAATACTGAATAGGTTCTGGATCAATACTTCTCCACAAGTACCAGGTAGCAACTGAACAGTATGGTGTAAATCTTTTGTTTAGTAACTTCACATAAGATTCTGGTGGTAGATAATTTTTTTTATAATTTTTTGAAATTCCTCTTAAAAGGCCAATATCTTGTATGGGCCAAATATTTGAGCGATTATAAGTAAATAATAAGATCATTTCAGCTGACCATCTACCAATTTGTCTTAACTGAGATAAATAGATAATAGCTTCTTCATCTGACATCTTGGGAATTAATCTAGAGTTAAATGATTTATTCAATATTTGTTTGGCTAAACTTTTTATTCCCCTAACCTTTTGTCCACTTAATCCGCAGCTTTTAAGTTGCACAGAAGAAAGTTTAGAAATTGTTTTTGCATTAATCTTATTTTTGCATTTCTTTTTAAATTTCAAAAAAACAGAGTTAGCTGCAGCAACACTAATTTGTTGTCCAATAATGCTCTTGCATAATGAAAAAAATATGTCCTTTCTAGTAGTAAGCACGGCTTCTGAAGGGGATTTATATTTGCTAATTAATAAAGACATCACCCTATCTTTATTAGATAAATATTTTTTTGCAGTATTCCAATATTTTGGTTTCTTATTCATGTCTAGTAGTAGATGGTATTTTTTGTTTATGATAAATTTCTCTTCTAAAAATTATTAGAGATGCAAGAACTACAAGTGATGCACCGATTAGTGTTTTTATAGTTGGTATCTCACTCCAAATAAAATAACCAAAAAATATAGCAAAAACCAAAGCTAGATATTTTAAGGGCGCTACTAAAGATACTTCAGAAAGTTTATATGATTGAGTTAAAAATAAATTTGCAGAACCTCCTGTTACTCCAATTAAAGCTAAAAGAATAAAATCTTGAAAATTTGGCATTTTCCACCCCATTGGAATTGTGGTCAAGCCAGCAATTAAAATAGTAATTGTAAAAAAAATTGAAATGAGCCAAATAGGCTCTGTTGTAGATAGTTTTCTAATCGTAATAGTTACAAAAGCCATCCCAATACAAAATATTAAGGGAAGGAAATAAAGGTAATTCATGCCCTTAAAGCCAGGCTCAGCAATTATAATAACACCTACAAATCCAATTAAGACAGCTAACCACCTAAAGATACCCACTTTTTCACTTAGTAAAAAAATTGATAACACAGTAATAAATAATGGCGCTGCATAAGACAAGCTAACAACGACAGCTAAAGGAAGTTCTCTTAATGCAACAACTATTGCTATTAAAGCCATTAAACCCATAAGACATCTGAATAAATGTTCTTTTGATCTTTTAGTTGTATAAAAAGTTTTTAATTTATCTTTTGGTATTAAAAAATACGTAGGCAATAGACCAAAAAAGCCCCTAAAAAATAAAACTTCACCAGTTGGATAGTCACTTGACCATTTTACAAGCAAATCCATAACGGAAAAGGTGCATACAGATAGAAACATGTACAAAAAACCCAATTGATTTTTAGTTAGCATAGCAATAATTTGTAAATCAAATTAAAGTATAATCAATGGAAATAGCAGTATTAGGATTGGGATGTTTTTGGGGACCAGAAATTAAATTTAGTAAACTTGAAGGGGTTATTAAAACTGAAGTTGGCTATTGTGGGGGCGACAGCAAAGCAGTCACTTACCAAGAGGTATGCACTGGTAATACAAATCATGCAGAGGTTGTTAAATTGGATTTTGACCCTAAAATTATCTCTTATGAAAAAATTTTAGAATTCTTCTTTGAAATTCATGACCCAACAACATTAAATTCACAAGGACCTGATTTTGGGACACAATATAGAAGTGAAATATTTTATTTAAGTGACAAACAAAAAGAAATTGCTGAAAATATAATAAAAAAAATAAATTTAAAATTATCTGGAAACGTCGTAACAAAATCTTCTTTATTAAAAAATTATTGTCCAGCAGAAGAATACCATCAGAGATATTTAGAAAAAAGATAATATGTCTTTAGTTAATACAAATTGGCTAGAAAAAAATTTAGATAAAGTAAAAATTATTGATTGCTCATGGCACCTGCCCCAAACAAAAAGAAGTGGTTTTGATGAATATAAAAACAAACATATTAAAAATGCAATTTTTTTTGATTTAGATAAAAACTCTAAAAAAGATACTGATCTACCTCATATGTTAATAGATGCTAAGTCATGGGAGGATATTGTTTCCAATATGGGAATTAAAAATGATGAGCAGATAGTAATCTATGATAATTCAGATGTAATCAGCTCATGCAGATGTTGGTATAATTTTATTTACTTTGGTCACGACCCAAGTTTGGTTCATGTACTGGATGGTGGTTTAAAAAAATGGATTAATGAAAAAAAACCAGTATTTGATGATTTAACAAATACTATTAACTCTAATTATATAGCTAATGAAAAAAAAGTATTAGTAAAAAATAAAAAACAAATTGATGAAAATGTTAATATAAATAAGTTCAAAGTTATTGATGCAAGAAGTAGAGAGAGGTTTGAAGGTAAGGTTCCTGAACCAAGAAAAGGGTTAAGAAGTGGCTCTATAAAAAATTCTCTTTGCCTACCTTTTTCTGAGCTTATTCATGAAGATTACACATTCATTTCTAAAGAAAAAATTCTTAATAAATTTAAATTGATTAAGATTAAACCTGATGAAAATGTAGTATTTACATGTGGTTCTGGCGTTACTGCTTCAGTTTTGGCTCTTGCTTATTCTCTAATAGACATTAAATATATGCCAACAATTTATGATGGCTCATGGAGTGAGTACGGAAATAATTAAGCATGAAAAGATCAACAAAAATTAGCACAGTAATCATTACTTTTTTTTTAATAATCACAATAGTGATTATTGGAAGAACAATGATTGGTAATCATTTTAAAAAAAAATTCAGCAAAAGACCTCCTCCTGGAGTAATAGTTAAAGAGATAGTTTACAAAAACTTTTCAGAAAATATTGAAAGCTTCGGTACAGCAGTATCAAAGAGAGCAGAATCTTTTAGAATTAAAAGAGATAATTTAACATCTGAACTAATCCTTAAGGATTATGTAAAAAAAGGTGATCTAATTGTTAAGCTTAAAGATAGAGATATTGTAGCACCTTTTAACGGTGTTCTTGGATACAGAGGTATTACTGGTGACATTCTTGGTTCAGATAACTCAATTATTATAACTTTAGATGATAATTCGATTATATATTCTGACCTAAAAATTCCTGAAACTTTTGCAGCATTCATTAAGAAAGATTTGCCCATTAAGGCAAAATTCTCAGGTAACAAAAATAAAACATACAGTGGAAAAGTCTATGCTGTTTCAAGCAGGATTAATGCTGAAACAAGAAGTTTGCTTACAAGGGTTATAATTGAAAATGAAAACTCTGAATTAATTCCAGGCTCTCTTCTAGAAGTTATTATTAATTATAATGAACGAAATTCTCTTGCAATACCTGATACTAGTATGATGATAGAGGGAAGCAAAACTTATGTCTATAAAGTTTCAAAAGACAATATTGCAAATAAAACTGAAATAGAAATTGGAATAAGAGGTGGTGGATTTATTGAGATAATCTCTGGTCTTAATGAGGGAGAAACTATAGTTGCCGAAGGACTAAAAAAAGTTAGACCTCGAGGCAAGATAAAACCTATTAAAAGATAATGTTTATAACTGATGTAAGTATAAGAAGACCAGTTGTTGCGTGGGTAATGTCTCTTATATTAATTGTTTTTGGTATATTTGTTTTTTCACAGTTGCCTGTAAGAGAATTGCCTGAAGGTTTACAACCTCCTGTAGTTCAAATTAAAGTAGACTATAAGTCAGCTTCAGCTCCTATAATTGATCAAGAGGTAACTCAAGTAATTGAAGATGTAATTGGTGGTGTAGAAGGAGTAAAAAATATTAACTCAACATCAGAAAATGGAAGTAGTTCAATTAATGTTGAATTTAATACCGATATTAACCTAGATAATGCAGCCAATGATATAAGAGAAAGAGTAGCAAGAATCGTTGATAGATTACCAAGTGAAGCTGATGCCCCTCAAATACTTAAACAATCAGCAGGGTTTTCAACCACTATGTGGCTAGCTGTATCTTCTGCAACTTGGAGTGATCTAGAACTTGGAGATTATGTTGAGAGGTATTTAGTAGATCAGTTTTCGAGTGTTAAGAACGTAGGAACTATTAGAACTGGTGGTTTAAGAGATTTAAGTGTTAGGGTTTGGATAGATCCAATTAAACTTGCAGCTTACAATTTGACCATTCAAGAAGTTGAGATAGCAATAAGAAAAGAAAACGTAAGTCTACCAGCGGGTACTCTTGAGGCTAACAATATTGATTTAATATTAAATTTAGATAAATCATATGATGATATAGAAAAATTAAAAGCACTACCTATAAAAAAAAACCTAAATAGTATTGTAAGACTTGCGGATATTGCTGATGTTGAGTTCGGTCCAGTTTCAGAAAAAAATCTTTTCAAGGCACAAAGTAAGGATGCTTTAAATCTAAAAACTGTAGGAATTGGTATCTATGCAAAAAGTGGTGCTTCAACAGTAGAACTTTCTAAAGAAATAAAAAAAAAAATAGATGAAGTTAAGAAAACATTACCAGGTGATCTAAACATAGAAGTGGCTTTTAATAGAGCAACATATGTGGGTACTGCTATTGATGAAGTATACAAAACTTTGATCATTGCTTTTATACTTGTGGTTATTATTATTTACTTATTCTTGGGAAATATAAAGGCTGTAATAGTGCCAGCAGTTGCATTACCCGTAAGTTTGATAGCATCTTTTTTAGGTCTTTACTTATTTGGTTTATCAATAAATATTTTTGTTTTATTAAGCTTTATTCTGGCAATTGGAATAATTACTGATGATTCAGTCATAATGACAGATGCAATTTATAGAAGAATTGAAAATGGAGAAAGTCCTTTGGTTGCAGCTTATAATGGATCAAAACAAATTAGTTTTGCAATCATTGCTACAACATTAATTCTAGTTGCTGTATTTATTCCCTTAATTTTTATAGATGGAATTGCAGGAACATTATTTAGAGAAACTGCAATTGCCTTATCTTTTTCAGTTGTGGTGTCCTCTTTTGTTGCACTTACATTGTCACCCATGTTAGCAAGCAAATTTTTAAAGAAAGAACCTAAGCAAAATCTTATAGTTACTAAATTTGACAAGTTTTTTAAATTATTATCAAAATTTTATGAAGAAACATTGAGCTATTGGCTAAATAAGAAAAAAATTATTATTTCATTTATTGTCTTCACCATTATTGTCTCTAGTATTTTATTTCATTTTACAAAAAAAGAATTGTTGCCTATGGAAGATCGAGGTGTATATCTTGTTCTTGGATTTACAGATGAGGGGAGTTCTTTTGAATATACTGAAAAAAGAGCAGAAGACGTTGAAAAAAGATTAATTCCACTTCTTCAGGCTCAGGATAGTCCATATAAAAGATTTATAATGAGAGTGCCCGGCTTTGGCAGCAACAAAAATTCTTTTAACAGCTTTATAATAATTGCATTATTAGATGAATGGGCTGAAAGAGATAAAGGTTCACTAACAATAATGAGAGAAGCAATTGGAAAAATTGTGACTGTACCGGAAACTGTAGCTTTTCCAATATCCCCTCAATCTATTAGAGTTTCTAGCTACAATAAACCAGTTCAAATGGTTATATTGGGTAGTACTTATGAAGAGTTAGAAGAAATACAATCTAAAGTTATTGAAAAATTAAGACAGAATAAAAACTTATCCAGAATAGAATCAGACTATTCTAGAGATAAACCAGAAATCAAGCTGATAATTAATAAAAACAAAGCTAAAGATTTAGATATATCTACTGACTCAATTGGAAAAACTTTAGAAACTCTTTATGGTGGAAAAACTATAACGAAATTTAATAGACTTGGTAAAGAATATCCAATTATACTTCAGCAATACTTGGCTGACAGAAGATCTCAAGAAGGGCTTTCTAAAATATTTGTTAGATCAGAAAGCACTGGTAAGCTTATTTCTTTAGCAAATTTAATTGAATTTAGTGAAAAAGGATCTGCAAAAAAATTAGCAAGATATAACAGACAAAGAGCTGTAACAATATCTGCAAATATATCTGAATCTTATACACTTACAGAGGCAATTGCATATTTAGAGGAAATAATGGAAGAAATTGGCTCTTCTAATCAAATTGCATGGAAAGGTAAATCAGAAGAAATAAAAGAAACTAGCAATGAACTATTTATTATTTTTGGGTTAGCATTTCTAACTGCCTACTTAGTAATGGCTGCAACCTTTAATTCATTTATTCATCCATTTATTATTATGTTAACTGTTCCACTGGCTTTGTTTGGAGGTTTGGTCTTTATTCTATTCTTGAACAGTTCAATTAATATCTTCTCACAAATAGCACTTGTCATACTAATTGGAATATCGACTAAAAATAGTATTCTAATCGTTGATTATGCCAATCAGTTAAGAACAGCTGGGAAAAATATTGAAACATCAGTTAAAGAAGCCTGCCAATTAAGATTTAGGCCAATAATGATGACATCAATAAGCACAATGATAGCAATGATGCCTTTAGTTATAGGAAATATTGGACCAGGTGCTGGTGAGGCTTCAAGGCTAGCTGTGGGTGCTACTATTCTAGGTGGAATGATTATATCAACATTCTTTACATTGTATGTAACTCCAACCATGTATTTGGTATTAGCAAAGAATACAAAACGAATAGACGCTGTTGATATTGAGCTAAAAAAACAACTTCGTTAGAATATAATATATTTATTTTTATTTAATCTTTTCTGACAATCTTGTAATTGAGACTTATATTTATTAGATTGTTTTTCTACTTTTTTAGCTAAGCCTATAACTTTCTGATTATTCTTATAATTTTTATAACCACCCCACCCCTCATGATATGCAAGATATTGTCTAAAAGCATCTTTCTTAGAGATTTTTAAGAGAGACTCTGTTTTATCAGTGTACCAACCAATAAAGTCCACACTATCTTTAAACCTTGTTCTTGTTGCTAACTTATTTCCAGTTTCATTTTTATATTGCTCCCAAGTTCCCTTTACTGCTTGTGAATATCCAAATGAACTAGATGGTCTCTTAAATGGTATAATCTTAAATAATTTTTGTCTTGGAGGTTTAGCTAACCAATCAAAGTCTGACTCCATCTTAATTATAGCTAACTGAATATGAATTGGGGTTCCCCATTTTTGTTCAGTTTTTTTTGCATGTTTATACCAAAGATATCTTTCATTAAAAATTGAACAACTATTTGAAGTATTTTGAGGTATTGAGGAGCAGCCAGCAATAAAAATGACTAATAAAATTAAAAAATAATTTCTAAGTTTTGACATACATAATTACAATCTTATAAATAAATATTACCAATATGACACCTGTTATATTTCCAAATAAATCACTCATTTCAAACCCACGAACTGGAATAATAATGTGAAATAATTCTAAAATAATTGATAGTAAAAATAAATAAACAATCAAAAAATTAATTTTTTTAGTATTATGAAAAGAAAATACTCCTAAGCTTGTAAGTAAAACAAAAGCATAAATATGATTTGATGAAAGTATAAAGTCTTCTCTTACAATAAGATCTTTAGTAATTTGGGGTTGTAAATAGCAATTAGCGTATAAAAAGCAGCCAAAAATACTGCCTGGAAACAAATATAAAGTTACCAATATGATATTTGCAGAATAAAAACTTATTTTAAAAAAATTTTTTATTTTTTTCATAATAATTTTATTTATTTTATTTCTTTTATCAGTTATCAGAATATATCAAATGGCTCATTTAATTTTAGTAAGACATGGTCAAAGTGAATGGAATCTAGAAAAAAGATTTACAGGCTGGGTTGATGTTGATCTCACTGGGCAGGGGAAATTGGAAGCCTGCAAAGCTGGCGAATATATTAAGGAAATTAAAATTGATATTAATCATTTTTATTCATCATTTCAGTTAAGAGCCATCAACACACTAAAATTTATTCAGGACACATTAAGGGACAAAAGAGAACCAATTAAAGCCTGGCAATTAAATGAAAGACATTATGGAGCTTTAACTGGGCTAAATAAAGACGAAATGATAGAAAAGCTTGGTGAGGATAAAATCCATACTTTTAGAAGATCATGGGATATTAAACCAGATCCGCTAAGTAAAAATAATCCATATCACCCACTAAATATAGAAGTTTATAAAAGCATTCCAAAAGAAAATATTCCTGACACCGAATCTCTTAAAGATACCTATGAACGAGTAATGAAATTTTATAGTGATGAAATTCAAGAAAAACTAAAAAATGATGAAAATATTTTAATTTCAGCTCATGGGAACTCTATAAGAGCGCTATGCAAATTTTTGTTTAAATTAGATAATCAAAAAATAACGTTACTTGAAATTCCAACAGGTAATCCACTCTTGATAAGTTTAGATTCAAAGCAAAATATTAAAGAGTGCTCTTATCTAGATCAAGATAGAGCTAAGGACTTATTAGTTTTCTAATAATTGGTTATAAACATTAAGATCTGTTAAATGTCTAAAATCTTCTAAACTTTCAAAACCATATAACTCATCTTTATTAATTAACTTATTCCAAATATTTGAAATTGAAAAACTACCCACCTCATATGAGTCAAATAAACTCTTATTCAAGATCTGGCACCCTGTATAAATTAAACGATTAAGTTCATCTTTTTTTATTATATTTTTTTTAAGATTGAAATCACCCTTCAAATTTTTGTCAAAGCTCAAGTTTTGATTAGCTAATAAAAGTATATTCTTAACTTTGTTTAAAAAATAAAATTTCTCCATATCTTTAATATATTTCTTATAATTTTCATTCCATACAGTGTCTGGATTAAATGTAATAAAATCTGTTTCATTAGATGAATTTATCAAATTTAAAATTCCACCACCTGTATCTAAAATATTTGATCCATCATTAACTATCTTAATTTCTAAATTAAATTTCTTATCTTTAAGAAATTGTTCAATTTTTTCACTAAGATAAAATGTGTTGATTAAAATTTTATTAATTCCTAAAGAATGTATTAAATTAATACAATTTTCTAATAAAGTTATTTGATTTATCTTTAGTAAAGGTTTCGGAGTTGTTAGTGTTATTGGGTTTAAGCGCTTACCATATCCAGCACATAAAATTAACGCAGTTTTAATCTTCATTTTTGATTTCTTATTTTTTTTGAAAAATTAAGGTCTAGTAAGCCTTTAAGTTCAGAAAATCTTTTATTATTAGAAATTCTTAATTCAATTAATTTCCAAGCATAAGGAATTAATTTTAAATATTGTTTTTTCTTGTCTCTCATGGCCAATCTTGTGAATATTCCAATGATTTTCATATTTCTTAGAATGGATAATATTTCAAAATCACTTAATAAGGTAGCCTCGTTAACTTTTTTTTTATTTAATTTTAGATAATAACGATAAATTTTATATTTAAATATTTCATCTGTTTTAAATCTAACATCATCAATTAAGGAAGCTAAATCATAAGCCCTGTTTCCAATTAAAGCATCCTGCGAATCGATAACTCCTATTTTATTTTTAAACTTCATTAAATTCGATACATGAAAATCCCTATGAACAAAAACTTTTTCTTTTGATTGAAGGTGTGTTAATAAAAATTTAATTTTTTTTTTTATATCAATCTTAAACTTGGTTAATTTATTTTTTTTTACAAATTTTTTTGCATACCATTCATGGAATAAATTTGCTTCATTGAATAATTTAACATTATCATAAATTGGAATTTTATAAGTTTTTCCTTTAAAGTTTTTAGATCGATTTTGTTTAATTTTTTGAATCACACTAAGTAAATCAATAGATTTTTTGTAGAGAGTTTCTCGTTGATCTTTATTTTTTTTTAATAGACCAAAAACTGAATCGTCTCCAAAATCTTCAATTTCCATATAATTTTTTTTATAATTCTCACTATAAAGCTTGGGTGCTAAAACTTTATTTTTAATTAGAAGACTATTTATTGCATCATATATTAATAAGTTTTTCTCTTTTTCCTTAGAGGTAAAAACTACGATTGATTTTTTGTTTGATGATGACTTTCTATAAAAAGATCTAAATGATGCATCACTTTTAATTTTTTTTAATTTATTATTAGTTTGCAACATCTATTTTTTATTACTAACTTCCTTAATTGTTAAATATCTTTTATTTAAATCATCACTATATTCAAAAAATAAATCAATTTTGTTATCAATAGTTTTTTTTATTTTCTCAGGCCATTCTACCAATGTCACAATTTCTTCTCTATTTTCAAATAAACCAATATTTTTTATGTGACTATAGTCTGTTAACCTGTACAAATCATAATGCTGTATTATAAAATTTCCAACATCATATTCATTTACCAAATTAAATGTTGGGCTAGTAACTTCAGTTAAATTTATTTTGTTTAATTGTTGAAGATTATTAATTAGATGTCTTATAAATGTTGTTTTTCCTACTCCTATTTCTCCATGAAAATAAGCTACATCTCCTTTATGCAATGTTCTTGAAAATTTTTTAGCTAGCTCAGATGTTTTATCTTCTATGGAGATATCTATTTTTTCGCTATTAGTAGCGATAAGCATCTGGCTTGAATGGACCTTCTGTTTCAACACTTATATAGTCAGCTTGGTCTTTTGATAGTTTTGTAAGTTTTGCTCCTACTTTTTTTAAGTGAAGCATAGCTACTTTTTCATCTAATGATTTTGGTAACACATAAACTTTATTTTCATAGTTCTTATGATTATCCCAAAGCTCAATTTGCGCCATTACTTGGTTTGTAAATGATGCACTCATTACAAAACTTGGATGTCCTGTTGCGCAACCTAAATTTACCAATCTACCTTTGGCTAAAAGAATAATTCTCTTTCCATCAACTAATTCTATTTCGTCAACTTCTGGTTTTACTTCTGTCCATTTATAATTTTTTAAGGCTTCTACTTGAATTTCATTATCAAAGTGACCAATATTACAAAGTATTGCTCTATCTTTCATATCTCTCATATGATCTGCAGTAACAATGTCTATATTTCCTGTAGCGGTAACAACAATATCTGCTTTACTTATTGCTTCATCCATTAAAACTACCTCATAGCCTTCCATTGCTGCCTGGAGTGCACAAATTGGATCCGCTTCTGTAACCATAACTCTTGCACCACTTTGTCTTAAAGATGCAGCACTACCTTTTCCAACATCACCAAAGCCTGCAACAATTGCAACTTTACCAGACATCATAACATCTGTGGCTCTTCTAATTCCATCTACTAAACTTTCTCTACAACCATACAGGTTATCAAATTTTGATTTTGTAACTGAATCGTTAACATTAATTGCTGGTATCATTAATGATCCTTCTTTTTCCATTTTATTTAATGCTTTAATTCCAGTTGTTGTTTCTTCTGAAACACCTTTTATTTCCTTTAACAAGTTTTTATAATCGCTATGCATCATTGCAGTTAAATCACCACCATCATCTAATAGCATATTTGCTTTCCAGTTTTTTTTACCTTCTATTGTTTGTCTTATGCACCATACAGCTTCCTCTTCAGTTTCACCTTTCCAAGCAAAAACTGGTATTCCTGCTTTAGCTATTGCTGCAGCAGCATGATCCTGCGTTGAAAAAATATTACAAGAAGACCATCTTACTTCTGCCCCAAGCTCTACTAAAGTTTCAATTAAAACTGCTGTTTGAATTGTCATATGAAGACATCCTAATATTCTTGCTCCATTTAAAGGTGCTTTTCCTAAATATTCTTCTCTTAATGCCATTAGGCCAGGCATTTCACTTTCAGCTATTGAAATTTCTTTTCTTCCAAAGTCCGCTAGTGATATGTCTTTAACCTTAAAATCATCCATTGCTCAGTTTTATACAATAAAAATTTGATTAATCAACTTATGATTAGACTTTAGGAAAGACGATTTCAACATTTGCACCTTCTTGCATTACATTATTTGAGGCATTAATGGTAGCGCTATGAAGATCAACAAGGTTTTTTACTATATTTAAGCCCAAACCAGAGTGCTCACCAAAAGTCTCTGGCCTATTACTATAGAATCTATTAAATATTTTTTTTGTATCTGTTTCCTTAAATCCTTTACCTTCGTCAATAACTTTTAAAATGATCTTGTCTTTATCTCCTTTGTAAATTTCAACTAAGATTTTTTTATTATCCCCACTAAATGAAATTGAATTATCCAATAAATTTGCAATAATTTGCTCAATTCTATTTTCTATTCCATTAATAAAATACTCTTCATGATCATCTTGATCATTTAACATTATTTTAATTCCTCTTTTTGCTTCATAAATATTATTAAAGTCATCTACTACAGATCTTGCAATTAACTTTAGATTAATTTTTTTCATTTTTTCTTTACTTAATGCAACCTCATCTTTTAGTATTTGAGAATAATCAGTGATCAATCTTTCAATTCTTTGAACATCATGATTGAGAATATTAATTAATTTACTTCTTTGAGCTTGATCATCAGTCTCATTCAATATTTCTGAAGCACTTTTTAGTGATGTTAGGGGGTTTCTTATCTCGTGAACAAGGTCAGTTGAAAAGTTTTCTGCATGAGAAATTCTTTTTTGAAGTTCACTTGTCATATCATCTAACGAATTTGATAAAGTTCCTAACTCATCATTTCTACTTTTGAGCTCATTAATATTTGTTTTTTTTTTACTCTTTTCTTTTATAATTTTTGTATAAGCCACTAAGTTTTTTATAGGCTTAAGAAAATATCTATTTAAAACAAAAGAGAATATAAATATTACTATAATTATAAATATTGCTGTTCTTAGAATAAATTTTTTTCTTTCATCAATAGCAGATTTAACATCATTAGCATTTTCAGTGATTACTAGGTATCCAATATTAACTCCATTCAATGTTATGTTTTTAACTGTTGTTAATAAAAACTGATCATAGCCTTCCTGAGTAAAGGTAAGGGGTTTTCCATAATCTTTTGACCACGAATAATTAGTAAGAAGATCTTTAAGTGAAACAGTTTTTTCTTTATTTAAATTTTTTGTTTCTGCAATTTTTTTGCTTTTTTCTTTATCTAAAATTTCTAACTCGACTATATCTAGCCTGCTAGAAAAAGATCTTGGATCTAAATCTAGTGTATCAGTATCACCTACTAAATTAAATTGATTATCAAATAAGATAACTCTATCTAGATTTTGAAACAAAAATCTTGTTGAAAATAAAAATATTCTAATATCCTCTTCTTCAAATTTTATATTTAATCTTAAAATATGCTCAATTGTATTGTTAATTATCTGAATATGCTTGGATGTTTTATTTTTTATTAAATTAGGTTTTGCATTGCTAATATATACAGCTGTTAAACACCCTATAATTAAAAAAATAACTAAATTAATAAATAAAAATTTTTTTAATATAGATAAACTTTTTAGAAAATTGCTGAACATTAACTAACGTTC
>Ga0222670_1000538_pt1 | contig 15634 bp, 17 predicted proteins | sample AntAcemetagen732_FD_181148 | JGI IMG/M metagenome (GOLD analysis project Ga0222670, IMG submission 181148) | Saline water microbial communities from Ace Lake, Antarctica - #732 | ecosystem: Environmental > Aquatic > Non-marine Saline and Alkaline > Saline | place: Antarctica: Ace Lake... | reverse complement strand
CTGCATAAGCTGCAACAATAGCTCCAATAATAAGTAGTATTTTTAGTATTAAGATTAATTCCATAGAGACAGTTTTAAATAATTACATATATAAATCAAATTTTTACTATAAAATGTCTCCTAGAATCATGGACATAATTTTATTAACGGTATTAGTCTTATTGCTAGGAGTTGCTTTAGCAATCCTTTATCTAAACTTAAGATCTAAGCCAAAAGATGAGAGTGAAAATAAAGAAGCTGAAGAGATGGCTAATTTAAAGACAGAAATTACTTCATTAAAAGATACCTTAAATACTACTATTAATACTTCACTCGGTTCAATGTCGACTTCATTTAACAACCTATCAACTGGGGTGACCAAAGATATGACAGAGGCCTTAACAAAAGTTGATGAAAAAGTAGGAAACTTCAATAGTCAGGTCGAATTATTAAATAAAAGCCAAGAAGGTATAACAAAAATTTTAGCTGGAGTTAAAAAATATGGAACTCTTGCAGAGTTTTCATTAGATGCTCTAATCAAAGACTTATTACCTGCTTCTCAATTCATGACTAACGTTAAGATGAAAGAAGATACAGGTGAAAATGTTGAATTTGCAATCAAACTTCAGGGTGATGTAATGGTGCCTGTAGACTCTCACTTTCCAGTAGAAAAATTTAAAGCAATTACCGATGGCTATGACGCGGATGATAAAAAAGCTGTTGCAGATGCAAGAGCAAAATTAGCTGCTGCATTTAAAGCAAAAGCTAAAAGTGTTAATGAAAAATACATAGTGCCACCAAAAACTACAGATTTTGCAATTGTTTATGCTCCAACTGAAAGTTTATATAAAGAATTAACTGAATACCAAGATCCAACTACTAAAGAACTATTGACTCAAGAATTAATGAAAAAATATAAGATTGTAATCTGTGGTCCAAATACTCTTTCTGCTTATTTGCAATCATTACACATGGGCTTTCAATCTTTAAAAGTTCAAAAGGGTGCAACAGAGATCTATGATCATTTAAAAACAATTAGCTCAAGATTTGGAAAACACTTTGATAATATAGTTTCTCTTAGAAAAAAATTAGAAGAAGCAATGACAGTTGTTGATAAGTTTGGAACAGATGCAAGATCAATAACAAGAACATTAGAAAATATAAAAGATCCTGAGCAAATTGAAAAAGCAGTTCAAACAGAAAATGTAGAAAAATTTGTAGATCATTCAAAACAAGCAAAAAATTAATTTCTTTTTTTTCTAAATAACGTTTATAAAAACTATATGCAGTGGAATAATAAATTTACTTATCCAAAATCTATGAGATCGATGGTGAGTGGCTCAAGAATGTATGCAGTAAATCAACAAAAACTTCCATCAGTAACTTCCATACTACAAGCAACACAAAGTGAAGAAAAAAAAGCATCCCTTGCAAATTGGAAAGCAAGAGTGGGAGCTGCTGAAGCAAATAGAATTAAAAATGATGCTTCAAGTAGAGGCACATCAATGCACTCTCATTTAGAAAAATATCTATTAGGTCAATTAAATTTAGAATTATTAGAAGAAGAAAATAAATCTAAAAAAATGGCAGACGAAATTATTGAGCAAGGAATTAAAGGAAAATTGTCAGAGATTTGGGGCACAGAAGCTACATTGTACTATCCAGGGAAATATGCTGGAACGTGCGATGCAGTAGGTGTCTATGAAGAGCAAGAAACCATTATAGATTTTAAACAATCCAATAAACCTAAAAAAGAAGAGTGGATTGAGGACTACTACCTTCAATTAGGGGCTTATTCATTAGCCCATAACGTTGTTCATAACTCAAACATCACCCAAGGAATTGTTTTACTTTGTACTGTAGATAATTTATTCCAAGACTTTAGAATTCAAGGCGCAAAATTAGAAGAATATCAAAACAAGTTTTTAGAAAAAGTTGAACAATTTTATCACCAAAGGAATATGAACTAGTATGAATTTAGCAATATGGGATATAGAATCTAGCAGTGCGAACACTTCATGGGGAAGCATTATTGAAGTGGGGGGTGTTTTAGTTGACGCAAACTTTAAAGAATTAGACAGATTTAATTTAAGATGCAGATTACCTGAAGGTGAAGTGCCTCAGGCAATGGCTTTAATAGTTAATAAAACTAGTGTTGATTTATTAACCAAAGGAAACCTAAGCCACTATCAAATGCTAGCTCAGTTAGAAGCGATATTTAAAAAATGGAGCCCAGCAATATTCATGGGCTGGTCAAATATTGGTTTTGATGACGAGATGATAAGAAACGAATTTTTTAGAGGAATTAGGTATCCTTACATTACAAATGCTACTCCAAATAAAAGACATGACGGATTAAACATTGCAAGAGGAGCTCATGCGGTTGATGAGAGTGTAGTAAAAACTGAAATAAATGCAAAAGGTAATGCAGTAATGAAGTTAGAATCGTTAGCAAGAATGAATGGATTTGAATCAAGTGGGGCTCACTCAGCTTTATTTGATGCGGAATTAACTGTTAAGGTTTTAGGTTTAATTAAAAAAAATCAACCTGAAACTTGGGATACATTTTTAAGAACAGCAAATAAAAGTGACACTGAAACAATATTTAAAACAGAAAAAATGTTTACTCTTGCAGAATATCATTTTGGTAAAAATTATAGATTTGTAGTTGCTCCACTTCACCCAAAACATTGCATTCATCCAATTTATCAGTGGGGCCAAGCATTTGATCTTAAAATTGATCCAATCCCATTATTTGACATGTCAATTTCAGAACTTAAAAGTGCTATTAAAAAATTAAAATTTTTAAGAACTATACGATCAAACAAAGCTCCTATAATTTTAGACGCAAGTTATGGATTACAAACTGAACCATATAGCAAACTTGATCCCAATTTAATTAAAGAGCGTGCAAAATTAGTAAATAGTAATGAGAAATTTTCTCAAAATATTTTAACAGCATTAAGAGAAACTGCTGAAGAAAAAGCACAATTTGATTCACAGGTAGACCTACTTGCTGAAGAGACTATTTATAAAAAATTTACCCCTCAAAAAGATACAGCTTTATTTCCAAAATGGCATGCTGCATCTTGGAAGGATAAATTGATTTTACTGGATAAATTTGAAGATGAAAGAATGGTAAGTTTTGGGAAAAAGATAATTTATCAAGAATCACCAGAAACATTGCCCGCCGACATGTTTAAAACCATAAAAAGAGGGATTGCTGAAAGAATATTGAGTGATGAAAAGGAAAAATGGTGGACTTGCAAAGAGTTCTATTTTGAATGTGATAATTTAAGAGACAGATATACCAATGATAAAGATGAGAAAAAGCTTAAGTTTTTAGACGAAATCAATGAGTTTGTTGAAGGAATTCAAAAAAAATACGAGCAAGCATAATTCTCCTGTGAATTAATTAAAAAAAACCTTTTTTACATATTGAATAAATATAATAAGAATTTATATAAGAAACATGCTTATAGATTTTAAAGATGAACAATTTGAAACAAAAATTAAGAACGAAGAAGTATCAATTGTGCAGTTTTCTGCAGAATGGTGCGCCCCTTGTAAGGCATTGATACCTATAATGGAAAAGTTATCTGATACCTATAAAGACAAAGCTAGTTTTTACTATGCGGACATTGAAAATGGTGGAATTAACACTGGTTCTGCTGCCGGTGTAAGAGGAGTTCCTACCGTTATAGTTTATAAAAAAGGCGTTGAAGTAGACAGAAAAGTAGGCGGCGTTGCAGAGAGCCACATGAAAGAATTTCTAGATAAAAATATCTAGTTTAAATTTAAAACTTCTCCAGCAAGATATAAAGAACCTGTAATTAAAATCATATCATTTTCTTGAAGATCAATTGATCTAATCGCATTTTCAACTGAGTTTTGATATTTTATATTCTTAAAATTTTTAATTTTTTCTTTAAGTTCATTTCCCTTAATAGCATTAGGTTGATTTGGAATATCAATTGTTGTTAAGGATTTAATATCTTTAAAGTAACCCATATACTCGTTGTGATCTTTATTAGCCATCATTCCTAATATAATATGTTTTTTACAATTTAAACTTTGAAGATATTCATTTAATACTTTTGCGCCAAGTGGGTTATGAGACCCGTCTATAAATAATAGATTATTCTTAACTAAATTTTTTAGTTTTCCATATTTTAATTCTTGTAGTCGTGCAATACTTTCTATTTTAGTAATACCATTCTTAATATGTTCATCAGTTATCTTGTAATCTGCTAGTTGTCTTGCAGTTGCAATCGCGGTAGAAACATTTTCTAATTGAAATTCACCAGGTAAATTTGGTTTTGGGAGTTTTAAACCTCCAAACTCATCTTCAAAATAAAAGAAATCATTTTCTTTTAAGGTAAAACTGTAAGTTTTATTAAAGATTATTTTTTTAGAAGAATTATCTTTAATTGTATTTTTAATACTTTTGTTAATTTCATTCGAGCTTTGTTTTGCAACGATGATTTTAGAATTTAATAAAGCTGATGTTTTCTCAAATATAATTTTATCAACTGTTTGGTCTCTTTTTGGAAGCCAATCTAAATGATCAAGACCAATGGCTGTCACAATGCTTGCCAAGTTTTTCTTTAAAATATTAGTTGCATCAAATCTGTGAAATAGGCCAGACTCAATTAAGTTAATGTTTTCAGGGTATTTTTTAGCATAATGAAGGTAAGCAACAGTTAAAATTTCAAAGAAAGTAATTTGTGTCCCATTATTTGCTTCTTCTATTTCAAAGAAAAGATTGGCCAACTCATCATCTGCCAAAGGTTTGTTATTAAAGACAAATCGTTCATTAATTCTCTGGATATGTGGGCTTGTATAGATATTGCACTTGTAATTTGCTTCTTTTAAAATTGCATAAAGTGCTTGGATGGTTGAAAACTTACCATTTGTTCCAACAACAGAAATACAATTAATTTTATCTTGAGGGTTACCTAATTTTTCTAAAAGATTTTTTGTCCGATCTAAACTTAGATCTATTTCCTTAGGATGCAGCTTTTGTAAGCGTTCTACTATCTTCTGAAGTTTCATTTTCTGATGAATTTATAGCAGAATTTTTCTTTAACAATATTGATAATAATGAACCTAATTTTTCTCTAAGGTCTTTTCTTTCAACAATTAAATCCACAAATCCTGTTTTTTCAACATATTCACTTCTTTGAAAACCCTCAGGTAATTCCTCCCTAACAGTTCCTTGAATTACACGTGCTCCTGCAAAAGCTATCAGAGCGCCAGGTTCTGCTAAATGAATATCACCAAGCATTGCATATGATGCTGTGATACCTCCTGCAGTTGGATCTGTTAACACAACAATATAAGGAAGGTTATGCTTTTTAAGTTCATTAATTGCCAAAGTAGTTCTGGTCATTTGTGAAAGTGAAATTAACGATTCCATCATTCTCATTCCACCACCTGAAGTGAAAACTACAAAAGGTTGTTGATTTTCGATGGCATGTTGAATTCCATATAAGAAAGCTTCACCTTCCGCTGCACCAATTGATCCACCTACAAAATCAAAGTCAGATGCAATAGCAGTAATCTTTACAGTGTGAATATTAGTATTGATCACCATCATTCCACAGTTCATACCTGTTTTTTTTCTAGCAGCTTTTAATCTGTCTTTATAAGATTTAGAGTCACTCCAATTTAAAGGATCATCTTGAGGAAGGGGAGTTTTTAAAACTTCATAATTATTTTTACCAAAAATAACATCAAATCTTTGACGAGGACTTATTCTGTGATGCTTATTGCAAGATGGGCAAACCCATAAATTATCTTCTAAATCTTTTTTTAAAATCGGACCTTTACAACAAGACGTCCAGTCACTATTAGCAATTTCTTCTTTGCTTGCACGTTTCTTAATTATTCTTTTTATCTTTTCACCGAAACGTAGAGTTTTTTTAATCCAATTCATGCAATTTTGTTTCTTAATCTTTTTACAATATTAGTTACATTTGTGACAGGATTTTGTCTCTTTTCGATTGATTTTGATATTTCTTTGCACAAAGCACTCCCAACTACCAATCCATCAGCCTTTCTTAGTGATGCTATTGTCTTTTCAGTAATTCCAAACCCGATTACAATATTTTTATTCCTATTTAGACTTTTAATTTTATTGTATCTCTCAAGAATTTTTTTAGGTGAAACCTTTAGTTTTCCACCCGTCGTTGAGAGCATACTGATGTAGTAGACCATATCATGAGAATCTCTAATAATTTTTTTCATTCTGTTTGGTGAGGTAGTAGGAGAGACCAATTGAATAAAGCTAATATCTTTCTTCTTACATTTTTTAGCAAAACCTTTGTTTTCTGGATAAGGTAAATCAACAACAATTAAACCATCAACTCCAACTTTTTTACAAATATTGATAAAGTTATTATCACCATATTGATAAATCATATTATAGTAACCCATTAAAATTACTGGTTTGGCTTGTTTAGATTTTTTAAAATCTTTTACTATTGAAAAAACATCTTTTATTTTAATTCCATTTTTTAAAGCCCTATAAGCACTTGATTGAATTTGACCACCATCTGCGATTGGAGTGTTATGAGGAAAGCCTATCTCACAAATATCAGCATAGTTTGCAATTGATCTTAATATATCTAATGATTTTTTTTTACTATTGTCACCTGCAACTGTGTAAGTCAGTAAAGCAGGTCTTTTTTCATTTTTAGTTTTTTTAAATGCTAAGTTAATTAATGACATCTTAGTTAATCTTCCCTAATCTTGCTTTTAAAATGTCGCGATCTTTTTTGGCATCTCCGCAAGAGTTTACTATAATGATTGTATCCTTACTTAACTTGGGAGCAATTTTGATTGCTTCTGCAAAGGCATGACTTGGTTCTAAACTAGGGTTTATTTTTTCAAGTTTGGTTACAAGTTTGTAAGCATTTAAAGCATCCTCATCTGTTGCAGATATATACCTTGCTCTCTTTGTATCTTTTAAAAAACAGTGAATGGGAGATACTCCTGGATAATCTAATCCAGCAGAAATAGAAGCAGTATCATTAATTTGGCCCTCATTGTTTTGACAAACATAAGCAGCAGCACCATGCAATATTCCAAGTTTAGCGCCACTTGTTAAAGGTGCAGCATGAAGTTCAGAATTTTTTGGCCCACCTGCTTCAACACCAATCAATTCAATTTGTTTTTTATCATAATCCATAAACTCACTCCAAAAACCGTAGGCTGAACTCCCGCCACCAACACAATTAATAAGTTTAACTTTTTTTGGAATTTTTTTAAATTCAGATTGAATTTGAGGTTTTAACTCTCTTGAAATTTGAGCTGTACTCCAACCACAAATTTTAACAAATATATTTGGGCCTACTGTTGAACCAACACACATATGAGTATTGTCACAATTTGAAACCCAATATCGCATACACTCACTCACAGCATCAACCAATGTTTGGCTTCCAGAATACACGGGCACAACTTCAGCACCATTTTTTTTCATTGCATCAACGTTTGGTTTTTGTCTTTTTATGTCTTTTACACCCATGAATATTTTACACTTAAGACCAAATTTTTTAGCAGCCATACTTAACATTTTGCCAGCATAGCCAGCACCTGTATCACCTACGACATATTTTTTGCCTGCTTTTTTAGCAATAAGACAATGAACTGTTGCATTATATATTTTATGAGCACCTCCGTTAGCCTCAGACACCATTTTGGCATATATTTGAGCACCTTTTAAATGCTCTGATAGGTTTTGAAGCTTTATAAATGAGGTTGGCGAACCTATATAGTTCTTAAAGTAATAATCTCTTTGTTTTAGAAATTTTTTGTCATATCTAAGCTTTTCAAATAAAATTGTTAAATCTTCAACAGGCTTTTTTAAGGTCTCAGGGATAAAATTACCACCAAACTTGCCACCCCAAAAACCACTTTTATCGTGCTGATCAATTAAAGGAATTTTCTTTTTAAGCTTCATCATTAATTTGTTTAATTTTTTTTAAAAAAATATTTATTTTGGAAATATCTTTTAATCCAGAAGTTTCTAGACCTCCAGAAATATCTACAATGTCTGCTATTTCTTTATAATTTTCAATATTATCTTCTATTTGGATATTTCCTGCCAGCATTAATTCTTTATTTATTTTAAGATTTCTAATTAATTGGTGATCAAAAGATATGCTTTTTTCATAACCCTTACTGTCGAATAATATTATGTCTGCAAGGTTATTATATTCCATATATTTTATAACATCACTTTGATCTTTGACAGTGATAGCAACAATAATTTTTCTATCATATTTTTCAATAATAACTTGTACCTCAGCTGGAGTGCAGTCATAAATTTGATAATAATCAAAGGGTAAATCTTTTATTTCTTCAAGAATATTTTGATCAGGCCGAACTAATACCGCAACATATTTTGAATTATTTTTATTTATTTTTAAAAGTTCTTTAAGTTGGTTGCGTTCAACAAATCTTTTAGATTTCGGGTAATTAACAATAAAACCAATATATTGTGGTGCATTAGGGTGTTCTATTAAATATCTTAATGTTTCAGAATCGGAGATTCCACAAATTTTTGACTTCATTTAATCTATCGACGAAAGAATATTTTTTATATTTTCTTTTGGATCACCTTTAGTGATAGGTCTGCCAATTATAAGGCAGTCGCTGCCTTCGATAATTGCCTCATTAGCATTCATGGTTCTTTTTTGATCATCTTTTTCTTCTCCCATTCTTATCCCTGGAGTAAAACATTTAAGGTTTGGTGCAATTTCTTTAATCATTTTAGTTTCAAGCGGGCTACAAATCACACCGTGTAAGTTAGCCTCCATTGCAATTTTAATTAGTCTTTTAACCTGATCTTCAACTTTGTTATTAAACCCTAAGCTTTCCAAGTCTTTATCACTAAAACTTGTTAAAACAGAAACGCCTAATAAATTTAAATCAATTTCTTGTGCAGCTTGATTTGCTGCCTTAAGAGCATCTAATCCATTTAGGAGATGAACTGTTGCATAATTTACATTTAAATTTTTAAGTGATTTTACTGATTCAACTAACGTATTTTTAATATCAAAAAATTTTCCGTCATAGAAAATAGGTTTTTTAAACCTTGAAAGTTCTCTTATTTCTTCAGGGCTTCTTTGAGTGATATATTGTAAGCCAATTTTAATTCCTGAAATATCGTCATGAATTAATTCTAATAAATCTAATATTTCTTTTTGACTTGATACATCACAGGCTACGAAGATATTTTTATTCGTCATTGTTTAATTTTTTAAACATTTCCTTAGCCATTTTAAAGTGAATTGTTTTTTTTTCTGGTGTATTTACTTTTTCTCCAGTTTTAGGGTTTCGAGATATTCTTGCTTTCTGAATATTAGTTGAAAACATACCAAAACCTCTTAATTCAACTCGATCTCCACGTTTTAGTGCTTGTTTAATTTCATTAAGAACTACAGACACAAGCTTCTCGAGGTCTTTTTTGAGGAAATTTGGATATGATTTTTTGAGTTGGTTTAGAAGCTTTGATTTTACAATAGCCAATTTTTTATTCTTCTTCTTTTTTCTTTTTTTCTAAATCATCAGATAATGATGAAAAAGGTAAGTTTTTACCACTTGCTTCAGAACCATAAGTGTCTAATGCTACTTTTCTTTCAATTTCTTCAAGCAATTTAATACTTAATGTAACTTTTCGTTTATCTAAATCTAATTCTTGAATTGCACAGTCAATTCTTTCACCACCTATAAACCTTGTTGGTCTCGCATCAGCCACATTAATAGCTATTGCAGATTTTTTGATAATAAAGTCCATTTCACAACCTTCAGGTCTAACAACTAAACCCTTATTATCTGTTGAAATAATTTTAACAGTAACAGCTTGCTTAATTTTTTTATCGTTAAACCAACTAAACGGATCTGGCATCGTCTGTCTTAGTCCTACACGTACCTTCTGTTCTGCTGCTTTAACCTCTAATACTTTAACTTTTAATTTGTCACCAATTTTATATTTAGCTAACTCCTTTTCAGGATTTGTAAGGTAAGTTAGGTCATTGCAATGTAAGAATGCATCAATATCTATTCCATCAATTTTTAAAAAGATAGAGTATTCGTTTTTACTAACAACTTCTCCCTCGACCTCCGAATCAATTGGGTACTTCTTCTCAAATGTTTCAAATGGATTTTCTGTTGTTAAACGATGTGAGATTGCAACTCTTCTTTTCTCTTTATCAATTTCAGTGATAATACAATCAATCTCGTCACCAACTTTAAACATTTTTTTAGATGATATATTTTTTTTAGTCCAGCTTAATTCACTCGAGTGTAATAAAGTTGATAATCCTTCTTCTAGTTCACAAAATGCACCAAAATCCATTAATTTAACAACTTTAACTTTATAGATTTTATTTAATTCATAATTCGAAATATTTTCAAAAGGGTCTGGTGAAAGTTGTTTCACTGAACAACCTACCTGTAATTTTTCTTTATCTACTGTAATTACTAATAAATCATGTTTTTCACCAATAGTAAAAACTTCGTCAGGGTGATTAACTCTTGAATAAGAAATTTCTTGAAGGTGGACTAATACATCAAGTTCACCATTAACACTAAAAAAACAACCAAATGAACTGTATCCTTTTACTTCAGCTCCTTTAATTATATCTCCAACTTTGAATTTTTCAACAATCTTAATTTTATCCTCTTTTTTAAATGACGAAATAATTTCTCTTCTAGAAACACAGGCGTTTCCTCTAACTTTATCTAGCTTAATAAGAGCAAACTTTTGTGGTTCGTTCATTAAGTGACTAATATCCTTTAATGGTTTGTCTGAAATTTGTGATCCTGGTAGAAACATTAAAGATCCAGTATCGATATGCTCTACAATACAACCACCCTTAACACGTCCAGTAATTTTACCCATAATAGGTTCGTTCTTTTCATAAGCTTCAACTAGCTTATCCCACCCTTGAATTTTTTGCGCTTTAGAAGCTGATACCAATACTTCACCTTTTTTATCTTCTAATCTTTCAAGAAGAACAGAAATAGTTTCACCTACTTTTGCTTTATCAAGCATACCCATGCTCTTTAATTCGTTGATGTCTAAGATTGGCTCAGATTTTAATCCTGGCACCTCAAGAAATACAAAGTTGTCAGTTACTTTATTTACAACACCTGTAATAATTTTCCCCTCTTCAAGGTTTGCAGTTTTTGTAAATTGAGAATTTAATAGCTGTTCGAATTCTTTTGAAGCAGCGGTTTCTAGGTTATTGTATATTTCCATTAAGAGTTAATTTTTTATCTATTATTTGTTTTATTTTTAAAAAGCATGATCTTTTAGATTCATTTTCAGAAGATATCAAGTATTGATCCTTTGTTCTTTTTAAAGGCGAAACCTTTCTATTATAGTCACTTTTATCACGTTTTTTTATGCTTTTTAGCACTTCATTTAGTGATATTTTTTTATTTAACCCTTTTAGCTCCTTATATCTTCTAAGTGCCCTGGTTTTAGCACTTGCGGTTATAAAAAATTTAAGATCGGCCTTTGGCATAATATTGTAAGTTATGTCTCTCCCATCAATGATTGATCCCTTGTATTTTTTTGATGGATTGTAAGCACATTCCATTTGAAAGTTATGTGCTAGTCTTCTGATTTTTATATCTTTTGCGATTACTGAAGCCATGCTTCCAACATCATCAGATAAAAGCCTTTTACTCTGCAGGTCGGACATTTTTAAAGTTTTCATTTTTTTTGAAACTAAAGCGTAGTTAAATTTTTTTGGATTTTTTATTTTTAAATAAGCCAGAAGACGATAAATTTTTCCAGAATCAAGATACAAAAGTTTATAATGTTTAGAGATTAGCTTTGCTTGTGAACCAGCTCCTGCAGCCGCAGGCGAATCAATTGCTACCTGCAAACATGTTTTTTTATATTTTTTCATATTAATTTATTTATTATTTATTTTATTAATTATTTTTAGAAAAGAAGGAAATGAAGTATTTATAGAATCTTTGTCATGAATTTTCCATTGCCCACCAAAAGTTAAAGCAGCAATCGTGCTCATCATGAAAATCCTATGATCTTTTAGATAATTTTTGATTATAATTGGTTTTGTCATATCTAAATTAGGTTGCCCATAAATCTTAATAGAGTCTTTTGTTAGTTCTGTTTTTATACCCATCATATTCAAAATTTTAGATCCCCAGTTTAACCTCGGACTTTCTTTTTGGTTTAACTCAGATAGATCTTTAAAATAAGAAATTCCTTTTGCTTTTGCTGCTACTAAAAAAATAACTAAAAATTCGTCTATGGCGCTAATGTTTAGTTCTGTTGGGCAATTTATAGCCTTAAGGTTATTTGCGCTTTTTATAAAAATGTTGGATATTTTTTCACCTCTATAACTTCTTTTATTTTTTAATATTATTTTAGCCCCCATCTTTTTTAAAATGGTAATCACACCTGTTCTTGAAGGGTTAATGTTTACATCTTTAATCAAAAGTTTTGAATTATTTGCAAGTGTGGTAAGTGCCATAAAAAATGCACTTGAGCTTATGTCTCCAGGAATTTGATAATTAAATGCTTTAATTTTTTTTGGTTGCTTAACATCTATAAAATCATATTTTTTATTTTTTTTAATTTTTATAGGTATTTTTAGGTACTTAAAAAGTAATTCAGAATGGTTTCTTGATTTTTTTGCTTTAATAGATGTTGTTCCCGACGCATTAAGAGCTGCAAACATCACACTACTTTTACATTGGGCTGAACCTTTATTTTCTAGATACTTAATACCTTTTACAGACTGAGAGCCAAGAATTGATAGAGGTAGTTTATTCTTTGTCTTATAATAAAACTTAGCACCAAACCTTTCTAAAGGCAGGGTTATTCTTGAAAAATCTCTTCTAGATAAACTTTTATCACCAATCAACTTTATTTTTTTTGGTGACTTAATTAATAAACCTAATATTAGTCTTCCTAGTGTTCCGGAGTTTCTTGCCTCTATTATTAAATTTTTTTTATATTTAAAACCATTAATTCCACCACCAAATATCTCACAATAGTTATTATGTATCTTTACTTTTATTCCTAGTTTTTTTATAGAATCTAGAGCTGCAAGGACATCTTCAGACATTAAGAGATTATAGGCTTTAGATATTCCAGTTGCTTGCGATGCAAGTAAAACCCATCTAATACTTAGGCTCTTATCACCACTAACTTTTATTTTTTTATCAAAATCTTTAATTTTATTTTTTATGATTAGAACTTTTGACATCGACTAATTAAATTTAAATGAGTCCCCAAAGTAAGCATTTTTCGCTTCAATATTATTTACTAAATCATTTGGAGATCCTTGTGCTATAATTTTACAATTAGATAAAATTACCGCAACATCTACACAAGAAAGTAAATCTCTTGCTTGGTGATCACAGATACAAATGGTTATGTTATTTTCCGTTTGTAAGTTAACAATAATTTCTTGGAGCATTTTGATTGTGAGCACATCTAGTGCTGCAAAACACTCGTCAAGTAAGAGCACTTTTGGATCACTTAATAAAGCTAAAGCAATTACTAATTTTTTTTTTTGACCGCCAGATAAAAATTTTGCTTTAGTATCACGAATAGCATCTAGCTCAAATTTAGCAATTAGTTGATCAATTTTATGATAAATTAAATTTTTGTCTGTAATCACTATTTCTGCAATTGCTTTTAAATTTTCTAGTAAGGTAAGATCGCTAAAGTAACCCCCATATTGAGGAACATAACCAATTTTAAATTTTGTAGTCCTTAAATATATTGGGTAATTGACTACATCAGTACCATTAAATTTAATCTTACCGAAGTCTGGTTTAATTAAACCAGTAATCATATTAAAAATTGTTGATTTTCCAACTCCATTAGGTCCCAACATTCCTAAAATTTGTCCTTGGTTAATTTTAAAACTTACATTATCTAAAATTTTTCTATTATCAAAAGATAGAGATACATTTTCTAATGAGATTATGGGTTGAGGATTTTTAAATGATTTGATTCTAAATTTTTTAATTATTCCCATATTATTTAGTTCCTTCTACTAGCACTTTTTCAGCGCTATCGTTCATAAAAATTTTAGTGTCTTTAGTAATAATGTTCATTTCTATTCTATCAGCAAATAAATTTGTTTTATCTCTAATATAAACAACATTTGTAGTAATTGTTACAAGGTTATTTAAAAAAGAAAAATTTGCATATTCCCCAGTTATTTTGTGGTCAGGATGAGTAATTATTACATTTTTAGAAAAAGCAGTATCATAATTTTTTGTATTGTATTCACCCAAATCAGAAGTAATTTTAATAGTATCAGAATCTTTTACAAAAATATAAGCGATGATATTTTTTAAAAACATTAAATCAGGACTATCTACCTTAATTTCTGCCTGTTCTGCTGTTATTTGATATTTATTTCCATTAGTGTCCGAGGAAATATAATTAATATTATCAATATAGTTTGATGTGTCACTCTGGTTAGTATCAATATTTTTAATAATTGAATTTTCTTTTAAATTTTTAGGACTTTTATTAAAATATCTCAAATAAAACAATAAAGAGATAAAAATAATTAAAAAAACCATTGCAACTTGTATTATAGTTTTTTTATTCATTTAATGAATATTCGACTGCAATATATTGTGTATGTGCAAAATTCCAATTGTTTTTTTTTTATTTTTTTTACTATTAACACACAAAGAGGTAATTTTTTTTGCATTCATTATAGATAAAGCTTTTTCAGCAAGTGTATCTTGATCGACGCTAATAGGATTTAAGGTCATCACCTTTTTCACAGTTAAGTCTTGGAGATTGCTCTTTTTTGCATTGAATCTTCTTATTTGGCCATCTGTAATGATCCCTATTGTAACTTTTTTATTATTTTGAATAATTAAAGTTCCAAGTTTTTTGTTTGATATAATTTGTAAGGCTTTTTTCATCTTTAACCCCTCATTAACAAAAGGAATTTTACTTCCAGTAATCATTAACTCTTCAACTGTTCTTAGTTTAGCCCCAAGGTTTCCCGATGGATGAAATTTTTTAAAATCTTTTTTACTTATTTTTTTTCTATTTAACGTGGATACTGCTAAGGCATCTCCAATACTTAATTGATTAATAGTGCTAGCAGTTGGTACAATTCCAAGACCAGCTTCAGTGACTTCTGGTATAAGCAACTTAATATCTGAGGCTTTATATAGTATGGAATCTTTTTTAGACATTATGCCTATCAAAGTAATTCTGTTTCGATTTGCGTACTTTATGATGTTTTTTAATTCCTCAGTAGAACCTGAGTAACTTATCAGAATTAAAATATCTTTTTTAGAAATACTGCCAAGATTTCCATGAGAACAATCGTTTGCAGATAGAGAAAAAGAAGGAGTTCCAACAGAAGAAAGTGTGGCTGAAATTTTAGCTGCTATTAGTCCACTTTTTCCAACTCCACATAGAATTACCTTAGATTGACATTTTGCAATTACTTCGACTGCTTCGTTAAAGGAATCATTAATTGAACTCTTCAGTTTTTTTAAGGCTTTAATTTCTAGGTCGATTACGTTTTTTGCAATTTTTTTATAATCTTTTTTTTTCATTTAATGGGCCCATATATCATCTTTGAATAAAGCCAAATCAAGGTCAACTCTAGTTTTT
>Ga0222670_1000537_pt1 | contig 15647 bp, 25 predicted proteins | sample AntAcemetagen732_FD_181148 | JGI IMG/M metagenome (GOLD analysis project Ga0222670, IMG submission 181148) | Saline water microbial communities from Ace Lake, Antarctica - #732 | ecosystem: Environmental > Aquatic > Non-marine Saline and Alkaline > Saline | place: Antarctica: Ace Lake... | reverse complement strand
GGGTTTTTTTCTTTCCCCCTAATTCCCCCTTTCTTTTCTCCATTGCCCCACTCAACTCAAGTCTTAGACCATGGACAACGGCTATTCATTTTTTGCAAAAAGACTGATATCCATATCCCTATATCCACTTTATCCCCGTAAAGTTAAATAGGACTAAATTATCCCCGTAAAGTTAAATAGGGGAACACACCCAACTAAGGGGTCTAGATGGGACTAAATTATCAGAATAAAGTTTTATACTCATTCAAGGGGGTTAGATGAGTATAATAGGAAGACATACTCACTGAGTAGGGTTAGATGAGTATAATTATCAGAATAAAGTTTTATTCCTAAATTATCAGAATAAAGTTTTATGCTCAGAATTAAAATGGAAAGATACCCCCTAAGTTGAGGACTATTTTCCAAATAGACATTGGAATATTAAGAAGTAGATGTTAAAGTATTTTCTCTGACAGACTTGGTTGGTGATTAATGGAGAATATATTGAAGAGAACACCACAACTAATCAAATACATTGGAAATAAGACAAAGTTTGCTTCTCAAATAATAAAGTACTTCCCTAAAGATTATGATTTATATGTTGAACCATTTTTTGGAAGTGGTGCTATTTTGGGGGCTTTGAAGCCCCATAAAGCGATAGCAGTTGATATTCATAAGCCGTTAATTGATATGTGGAAGTTGGTGAAAGAAAATCCAAAGATTCTTTTGGAGTTTTATACAGAAAAGTGGGCTGAATATGTAAAGAGCGATGACAGAAAGAAAGAAGTCTACAAAGAGACAGTAAGAAACTATAACAATAATCCAAACCCTTTAGACTTTCTCTTTATTTCGCGTACTTGTTATGGAGGAGTTTTAAGATATAGAAAAAGTGATGGACACTTAAGTACGCCTGTAGGTGTACATCGAGCAATACCACCAAAAGAATTTGCAAAAAGGATTACAAATTGGAATTCAATTGTAAAGAATGTCGATTTTATTTGTGGTGACTTTGGTGATGTGTCCAGTCAGATAACAAAAGATTCAATCGTCTATTGTGATCCACCATACGTCGATAGTCAGAAAATTTTATATGGAGCACAATCTTTTGATATTAACAGATTGTATAGATTTATTAATGAAATAAAGAATAAAAATGGATTCGTTGCACTATCAATTGATGGAAAAAAGAAGAGTGGTGAAAAGAATATTATATTGGACTATAAGGAAACGCTATTTGAAGAAGAAGTCTTTATTGAGTTAGGTGGTTCGATGTTAAAACGTTTTCAATTAAAAGAAAGCGATACGTTAAAACATCGCGTACAAGACAGGCTTTTACTTACGAAATTGATAGAGTTAACAGACGAACAATTAAGTCTATCTGTTTAGTGCTTCTGATAAGTCAAAAGGGAACTCCGTTATCACTTGTTCGCCAAAATAGACCCTATCAACGTGTCCAGTATGAAGCATATCAATGATTCTACATAGATATGACTTTCCTAAAACCCACCAAGTAAAAAAGTCATCGACGAAAAGATAGTGCTCCACTTCACAACCACGTTCACGTGCCTCTACGATTTCATAGCCATCTAATAACGTTTCATATACACCGTCTGCAACGCGACTTCCAAATGTTTTTGTTCCATAGTATTCTTTTATTTCCCAAACAACTTTTGGATTATCGATAGACGGAACGCATCCATCAAACCGACGAGCAAAGCATTTGATTAATTGATTATTGTCATTAGTTAGGAATGCAAGTTTTTGAGGATCATTATTAAATTTTTCAAATCCTAAAATATACTCTGCTTGAATTTGTACAAGGCAGGATAGACAAAAGCATTAAATTAATATATAAAGTTATACAGAATGAAAGAATATTACTTACGTCTCTATAAAAATGGAAAACGAATTTTTTTAAGTCATTACTTAGATGAAAACAATAAGATAACTCCAGCTATGACTCTTCAAAAATTTGGAACACCACCTCCAGGGACAAAATTAACTATCGAAAGGATATACAATGACAATGAAAGACAAGACGAACCTAAAGGCGAAAGATATCTCTCAGGGGTACCATTTTGACCACATCATCGATGATTTAAAAAAAAGATTTAAATGGGCAAAAATTCCTTTAGTAGATAAAAAGATACTGACAAAAACACAGTACCAAGAAAAGATGAAGCAATGGTCTCAACAATACGACACAACAACTTTTGATGGAGAATGGAACTAAGATTTGAGAAATGTATTCGAAACAGTCATTGACGTAGGTAGTGGTCTCATACTAGCCATTCTTATACAATTACTTATCTTTCCTATTTTTGATCTTCACCCCACCATATTAGATAGTCTGGGCATAGCTTTGATTTTTACCATAGTATCTATGGTAAGGTCCTTGTTTTGGAGAACAATATTTACTAAGTTAAGAAATGATTAAAAAAAAATCGCTTCGTATCCTATCTCTCGGAGCTGGCGTGCAATCAACCACACTAGCCTTAATGATTGAAAAAGGGCAGATAGCCATGGTCGATTGTGCGATATTCGCTGATACTGGAGGAGAACCCAAAGCCGTCTATGACCACCTAGATTGGTTAGAGAAACAATTATCTTATCCTGTCCACCGTGTGCAGTGGAGAAATTTAAAAGAAGATGTTATCAATGGAGCTAAGGGAGAGTTTAAAAATTTTTCCATACCCTTTTATTCAAGAAAAAAAGGCGATACAGGCAAAGGAAGAATACTAAGAAGACAATGTACCAGGGATTACAAAATATCACCTGTCATTAAAAAAATCAGGGAACTACTAGGATATGCTAAACACAAAAGAGTAGCACCAGAAGTAAGAGTAGAACAACTCATAGGGATTTCTTATGACGAACTACAACGACAAAGAAAGAATCACCATCACTATCTAGAAAATATTTATCCTCTTGTAGATCAAAAAATAAGAAGAAATGATTGCCTCGATTGGATAAAGCAAAACGATTATCCTGAGCCTCCAAGAAGTGCTTGTACTTTCTGTCCTTACCACAGCAATAAGGAGTGGTTAATGATTAAAAAAAACAAAAAGGAATGGGCAGAAGTAGTAGAGATGGACAAAATGATTAGAGGTCAAAGACTATCTGATGACGGAAAAGAATATTCTCAAGATGAATTATTTCTCTATAGGGATTGCAAACCTATTGATGAAATAGATTTAGAGAAAAAAGACGACAAAAACCAATACTCATTATTAGATGAGTGTGAGGGTATGTGTGGAAATTAACAAACGAAAGGAAATAAAATGATTACAAAATACTTAAGTATAGAAGGTTGGTTTAACCTTTTCGATGCTTACTTAAACCTAGTGAAAAAAGTGCCAGGAGAGGGCTCTATCGTCGAGATAGGATCTTTCAAAGGGAGATCTACTAGGTTTCTTTGTGATGCCTTGGTAACAGAAGAAAAAACAAAAGTTAAGGTTCATTGTATTGACACCTTTGAAGGAACACCAGGGGAGCATGACAACCTAAAATTAGGCTCAATGTATGACGAATTTAAGAACAATCTCCATGACCATATAGAAGCTGAAAGAGTTATACCTCATGTCAATAGGTCTGATAATCAACAATTAATTGATTCTTTTGAGGATAATTCCTTAGATGGACTCGTTATTGATGGAGCTCACGACGAAGTATCAGTTCACAATGATACAAAAAATTGGTATCCTAAACTCAAAGATGATGGACTCCTTATTTGGGATGACTGTGAAAGACCAGAAGTAAAAAAGGGAGCCCTAACAGCCTTAGGAGAAGAAGTATCAAAAGGTGTCTACTACATAACAGGAGATGAAAGATGGTTCGGCTTAATCAAAGGTCCAAACGGAAAAGAAATGGGGAAAAAGCTAAAACTATTTCCTGGGGTGAAATTGTAGTTATTGAATGGGTAGATGCATATGAAGAAAGCGCTGGTTGGCACAGCATTGAAGATGCTTTAAAGATGAGGCCCAAACCTGTTAATTCCGTTGGCTATATTCTCAAAGAAACAGAAGATTATATAATTTTAGCAGGCGACCTTGATCCGAGATTGTTAAAAGAATTATCTAAAGAAGAAATAAAGAAAATCTTGGACGACTCTGACTGCGGACGGTTGACCGTGATCCCTAGGCAGTGGATAAAGAAAAAACTCCAAGTCAAGTAATTTATTTTACAAATTAAAAATAAAAGAGTAGAAATCTTACCTCGGACTTTGATATACTAAAGGTTCCCGTTAAAAATTAGGAGAGAACAATGGCACTAAACGAAAGAAATATCACTGAAATTCAGAAAAAAAATTTAAAAATAGCCATTCTTCTTGATCAATTATCTAAAATTGAAGAAGCCAATGATGTTATTTGGAAATCTATTTCAGATAGCTCAAAGGCTCAACATTCCTAGATCTATCTAAGAGGTCTTGTGCTTGCGCTGTAAGTTTCGCCCATTCGTCTGGTAAAAAAGTGTGAGAGGTATCGTCTTCAAAAGTAACGATTATTTGTCCAGGTTTTCTTTCGATCCCTGTAACTTCTTTGTCGGCTATGCCGTCTAGGTAGAACATAATATCTACTCCTTTTTGTATGAGGGGAGTTCGAAACTGAGGGTAAGACCCCCCTCTTACATAAATTTATATAGTTTTAAGAGAAAAAAACAAGGCTTTGTCAAGTAGTTTTTTGTACAATTGTTTTCTCTTTTAATATTCTTTCTATATCTGCTTTGTTATAAAAGACCTTCTTACCTAGCTTAATGTAAGGAAAAGGTGACTCACCTCTATAACGCTGAATACGTAAGGCATTAGCCGTAAACTGCTTATAAAGATTTTCAACTTCATTAGCAGTTAATAACTCTGATGTTTCGCTTAGTTGTGTATTATTTTCCAACATCATTTTGCTCTACTTTCTCAATTGTTCTTTTACGAATGTTCTCTCTCACTTGAAATAAAACCTCATATACTTGTTCAATTGAGAGTTCTTTCAGTTGATTGACTATCTTCTTCACTTTCGTTTCCATCTTCGCCTCCTAACTTTCTAATAATAACAGTAAGTCTATAAATCTCTAAGAGAGCATCTCTAAGAATTTCTTCCAATTGTTCCTTAGAACAATGACTGAGAGAATGAATAGCTTTATCTGTTATTTTTTTTTTCATAGTTTATTTTTCACCTAGGGAAGATAATTCTCCCCTAGGTTTCCTTGTAGGTTATCTAGGATAATGTATATCGGTCTCACCCTATACACTTTGGGAGGTAAACGGTCGAGACAATTACTTAACTCCTACTGTCAGTAATCAGAATAGAGCTAAAAAAACATTGAGCCCTATTCTTATTACTCACCCTCTTGTCCATTCTTTCCAATGAACCTTGTAGTGATCATCGCCCTTATCTAAAGTAGCAGTGACCCAACACTCTTGCTTCAGAAGAAGTTTCTGAATAAATTGTTCAGCTTCTTCATAAGTTTCAAAACTTTCTATGCTTTGCTTTTTATTTTGTTCCATTTTCAAGTAACTCCGAAACATCTTTAGTTAGCTTTGCAATTAGTTCTTCATGTTTTTTTAATAAGTTAGTCAGTCTATCTGATTCTTTCAAAGCTCCTTCTTCAAAACCTAACTCATAAATAGTTTGAATAGTTTGAAGTAAGTAGTCATTGTCTGACCAATCAGGTTGATTAGTTAATTCTCCTCTACTCTCTGAAAAGAAATTTCTAAGATCTTGTTTTTGATCTTCTGTTAATCCTTCTACAAACATAGAGGTAATAAAACTAGAAGCTATAGTTGTCAAATCATTTACTTTATTCATTTGTTTGACGCTTTTTAGTCTAGTCTTCATTTCTATTATTTTATTCTTATTCATTCTGTTAAGCCTCCTTAAGACCTTTTACGAAGTGTATTATTTATTTTTGTTTTTCCGTACTTAGCTTGGTGTGCTTCTCTAATTAAAGTTCTAAGAACTCCGCATATTTTTTGAGTAGCTGGATCAACTAATTCTTTTAGAAGTTTGTGATCTTCTTTAAGAAGTAAAGCTGATGCGTATTTAGTGTCTGTTGCCATTTTTTGTCCTTTCTAATTCTTATAATGAATATAACTATTAAATAATAAATTACAAGTAATTATATAATTAAAGAGTTTTTAAGAGGCTCGAGAGGGAGATCCCAATCCTGATATCCTTGGAAAATAGTCTCGAAATACCCTTCATTAGGTGGGTATTCTGCGTCTTTGTCCACCATAGAGTAGGTCATTAAATCTCTTCCTTTGTATGTAAAAAATTCTTTTGTATAGAGGTGAGGATATCCTTCATATCTATTCAAAGCTTTTTCGCAGTCAGGAGTAATATAATAAATTGCTCCGTGAACTTCGTGACCTGGTGCTTTTTCAATATCCGCCACACTTCTAAAAACTAATTTATAATCTTTAAGAATATAGCTATCAACATACTTAGCGTCAGGGCATCTAAATTTCATATGGTCTTTATTTAAGTTAGAGCCATATGCAAAATAATATTTTCTCATTTCTTTTTTCTACTTTCTATTAACCACTCTTTTAATTTTTCTCCAAGGGACTGAGAGGCTAAATCTATTTTCCCTCGAAGACTATTAACAATATTTTCATCTACTGTTCCTTCACAGATGATGTCCACATAGGTAACATTGTTTTTCTGTCCGATACGATGTGCTCTATCTTCAGACTGAATTCTTTTTTCTAAGTCATAGTTATTAGAATAATAAATAACAGTATGTGCTTGCGTTAAAGTTAAACCATAGCCACCTGTTTGTTGATTACCTACAAAAAATCTCGCAGGACTTTCCGGGTCTTGAAAAGATTTTACAATGTCTTGCCTGTCGCTATCTTTGGTATCACCAAAATAAGTTACGACAGTTTCATCACCATACTTCTTTTTTAATTCTTTTTCGATATCAAAAATATTGTACCTGTAGTTTGCCCAGATGATTACCTTACCTTCTACTTCTTCTAATACATCTAAGAGTTCTGTCATACGATTGTTTTTCAAAGGTTGCAGTGGGCCGTCGTCCGAGGCTAAGTAACCACAAGTAATTTGATGAAGCCTTAATAATAAAGTTACACTGTTCGTTACCGAAAGCTGATCTTTATTAAGTTCTGTAATAGCGAAAGAAGATAAATCGTTATAGGCTTTTTTTTGTTCTGCCGTTAATTCAATAATTCTTTTTGTGTAAATCTTAGGAGGAAGATCTAAGCAATCCTCTTTAAGAACTCTATAAGAAAAAGCGGAAAGTTTTTTAGATAACTCCTCTAAGTTTCTAAAACCCACAAGCTGACTAAAAGAATGAGAGCCTGTATGTCTCTTTACTTCAATCGCATATCTAGATTTAAAAGCCCAATAAGAACTAAAGCCTAAGAGGTCTTCATCTAAAAACTGACATTGAGTATACAGATCCATAGGATTTTTAGTAACAGGAGACCCTGTCAATATCCTACGATACTTCGCAAACTTAGCAGCTTTTAAAATATTTTTTGTTCTTCCCGCCGTATTACTTTTAATGGTTGTACTCTCATCAATAGCTAGCATAGAGTTAGTAGAGTTTAAATACCTAGCTAGATACTCAGCAGCGGGTCTAGAGGATAGAGCCTCTATATTCATTAAGAAAATATCTAAACCTTGAAAAGTTTTTGAAAGCTCCTCCATATTTTTAGTATCTACTTTTGTTCTAGAACTTGGAGCAACCCAAGTAGTGACTCTTGTTTCTATATGATCAGGTAAATGAATAGGTATTTCTAATCTTTCCCAATTTCTATAGACTCCTTTAGGAGCGATGACTACAGCGGAGTTAATTTTTTTCTGATCATAAAGCATAGCTATATTATCAAGCAATACTTTTGATTTACCTGTTCCCATTTCCATAAAATAGGCAAAATTAGTCTTGTCCCAGCTACAACCTAATGCCTGGAGCTGATGATCGAATGGTTTTGTTTTAAAGTTTGGGTACATATTTACTCTTTCTAAAATTTAATTCTAAAATCTTTATATCAAATAAATTATATTCTTGCAAATTCTTTTTATTTTTATATTTTAAATAAGAGAAAGTGAAGAATCATGACAAAAGTATTTATAACGACTAATCAAAAAACTAAGATGGGTGGATACAGAGATGTTTCTGATTGTGAAAGATTTGGAACACCTACAGTTTTATTTGAAAATCCAAGACAAGTTCAAGTAAATTCTATTCGTTTTGTCGGAATTGTGGAACAAAAACTAAAAGATTTTACAAGTGAAGACTTTTTATTATTGATGGGAGACCCCGTATTAATTGGGATTTGTTGTACAGTTGCAGCAAAAAAGACAAATAATAAATTTAAAGTCTTGAAATGGGATAGAGAACAGTCTATATATATTCCTATAATAATAGAATTAGCCTAAGGAGGGCTACAGAATATGGGTCTACTAGATAAAGCGTACGAGCAATCTAAGTTAAATACTTTAGATAGCACACAAGTTTCTGACGTTGGTGAAGCATGTAATGAACTAGATATGGTTCGAAAAACTATCACTGACAAAGAAGCAGAAGTAAAAAAACTAAAAGATCGTGAGTTCCAATTAGAGAACGAAGTGATCCCAAGCTTTTTTGAAAATGCTGGAGTTTCGTCCTTAACTTTAACGGACGGAAGTAAGGTCGTGATCAAAGATCAATTGAGATCTAACATTACAGAGGAGAATAAAGATTTTTGTTTTTCTTGGTTAGATCAAAATAACTTGAGCGATGTCATTAAGAATGATGTTGTTCTTACCTTTGGTCGTGGTCAAGAATCCGATGCACAGAATATAATGGCTGAGTTAGAAGATAAAGGTCTTCACCCAACCAATAAAAAACAAGTGCCTTGGAATACACTTGCTAAACTTATCGATGAGCAGATACAGAAAGGCTCGATGACATCTGATATTCAAGAAAAGTTTGGCGTTTATACATTTAAAAAAGTAAAAATCGAGCGAAAGGTAAAATAATGACAGAAGAACAAAAAAAGACAGAAGAACAAAAAAAGACAAACGGCGCTGTTACTAATAAAGCAGCAACCAATGTCCTATCTCCTGAGACTCTACAACATTTAGAGAATTTAGGTGGTGCGGGACTCGAGACGATTACTACAGACGACATGGCTACCCCAAGAATAAAAATCTTGGCAAGTAATTCTCCTGAACTAGACTCTTTAGAAAATGCTAGACCAGGAATGATTATGAATTCTATTCCACCACATCAAATGTGGAAAGGGAATGAGGGCTTTGACGTTATAGTGTGTGGCTATGATAAAGTATGGCTTGAGTGGGAGGACCGAGGTATTGGTTCAAGTGCTCCTGTAAATATTTTTTCAGCACAGAATAAACCTACAGACGCAGTGCGTGGAGATGACGGTAAATTTAGATTGCCATCAGGTAATTATTTAGAAGAGAGTGCAAACTTTTATGTACTCATTTTAGATAAAGATGGTCTTCCTAAACCAGCAATTATCTCTATGAAATCAACTCAATTAAAGGTTGCTAGAGCATGGGCTTATGGATTAAAGAATGAGTTCATTCAAAATCCTACGAGTAAAAAAATGTTCTTAGCTCCTTCGTGGTACAGAATTTATCACCTTACAACTACAAAACAAACAAACTCAAAAGGTTCTTGGTTTGGTTGGGTGCTAGATAAAAAAGAATTTATCACGGATGATAATACTTTTGAAATGGCGAGCGACTTTAATGAGTCTATTAGAAAAGGTTTGATTAAACCTAAGTATGAGGAAGAATCTGACCAAGTGTCAGGGGACATACCATTCTAAATGGATTTAAGGGTCTCAAAATTTAAAGAGATCTTTTTTGGTTTAGACCGAGCTTACGGTCAATTTATTAAAGAAGATCAACGGGAAGATGGTAAGGAAACAGGTAAAGCTTTTATTACCAAAAAACCTGTCGTTGATCAGCTTTGGCTAGACCACCTTGATGGCAAGTATCCGAGTTTCGGTGTTATCCCTATCACCGATGACTCCACTTGCCGTTGGGGATGTATTGATGTGGACACCTACCCACTTGACCATAAAGCGTTAGTTGTAAAATTAAATAAAAAAAAACTTCCGTTTATTGTTGCTAGGTCAAAAAGTGGAGGTGCTCACATCTTTGTCTTTTTAAAAGAATATGCTCCCGCGAAATTAGTTTTAGAAAAAATGTCTGAGATAGCTTCTTCTATTGGTCATGGTGATTGTGAAATTTTTCCTAAACAGGCAGTCTTAGATAAAGAACGAGGTGATGTAGGAAACTTTTTAAATCTTCCTTATCATAATGGTAATAATTACTCTACTAGATATGCTTATGATGATGAAGGCAATGCTATGAGCATTGATAAGTTTTTAGAAGAAGTAGAAAAAAAATCTCTTACTATCGAAGAGTTTAAAAAATTAAAAGTTACAAAAGAAAAGTCAGAATTCTTTGATGCACCTTTTTGTATTGAAGCTTATATTAATGAGAATGGTCATGTTGAATCTGGCAATAGAGATAATTTCTTATTTCAATATGCAGTTTATGCAAAGAAGAAATGGCCAGATGAATTTGAACAAAAGATTTATGAGTTTCATCATAAGTATTTTCCCTCTCCTCTACCTCCTAAACAAATAGAAAAGATTGTAAAACAGTCAGATAAAAAAGATTGGGGATATAAATGTAAAGACCAACCTATGTGTTCTTTTTGTAATAAAAGTAAATGTAAAATTCGTAAGTTTGGTATTGGTGAAAATACAGTCGGTGCTGAATTAAAAAATATGGTTATGTTTAGAAATGGTGATGAAAGTATTTTTCATTTAAATGTAGGAGATCAAAGAATTACTTTAAATATTGATGAACTCTATGACCAACATAGGTTTAGAAAAAAATGTGCTGTCACAGTTACTCGTATGCCTCCTATGGTAAAGAGAGAAGATTATGACGAGATGATTAATAGTTTATTAGAAAACACAGAGATTGTGGAAGCAGAATATGAATTAACAATGGAAGGTCAATTTAGAAATGCCTTACTTAAATTTATTAGAAATCAAGGTAATGCTATTAGTATTGATGAAGTGTTAGCTGGTAGTTGCTTTATTGATGAAGAGAAGAATGAAATTTATTTTAGAACAGATCAACTTATAGAGTTCTTAAAGAATAAAAAATTCTCAGCAGTCACTACTAATCAGGTGGGAGTATGGCTTCGTTCTTTTGGAGGAGAAACTAAACAAAAAAAACTAGAAGGTAAAAGAGGACAACTTGTTTGGGTTTTAGCTAATGATAAGTTTGGAAAGTCTGTTAAAATTGAAGAAGATCTTTTAGAAAATTTAGATGCGTCAGAAGGAGAAGTACCATTTTAGAGAATACAGTAAAATTAATTGGACCTCCTGGCACAGGAAAGACGACTACTCTTTTAAATATTATTGAGCAAGAATTAGCAGAGGGTCGTGAGCCAGATAGAATTGGCTTCTTTTCTTTTACAAGGAAAGCTACTAATGAAGCTATCGAAAGAGCTTCTGTTAAATTTAAGCTAGCAAGGAAAGATCTTAAATGGTTTAGAACTCTGCATAGTTTATCTTATAAATGGTTAGGTTGTACTCCTACTGATATTATTCAAGAGCATGACTTTAAAGAATTTAAAAAACAATATGGAGTAGACATTGGTCAATCCATCCATAGTAAAGGATCAGGAGATGAAGACTCAGGACTCCATCTTATTGATTTATATCGAGTAAGAAATACTACTCTTTACGAAGAGTTTAAAAAATTTGGACATGTCAAAGGAGGATTTGAAAGACTTCAACGCATAGATAAAAATTATAGAATGTTTAAAAAAACAAATAATATTAAAGATTATACGGATTTAATTAATGAATTTGTTCTTCAAAAAACTACTCCTCGATTAGATATCGTCATTATAGATGAGGTTCAAGACTTGAAGCCCTCAGAATGGGGGATAGTCTCTATGCTCCAGGCACAAGCGAAGGCGGTTTACATAGCTGGAGATGATGATCAAGCTATTTTTTCTTGGTCAGGAGCAGATGTAACTAAGCTTATAGACTTAGATTGTAGAACTCAAGTTCTTAATAAATCTTATCGTATACCTAAAAGTGTTTTCATAAGATCAAATAGATTAGTAGATAGAATAACAAAAAGAATACCTAAGATTTGGACGCCTAGAGATTCTATGGGAATGATTAGAACTGTTCCTTTTGAAAGTATTGATATGAGCCAAGGGCAGTGGTTAGTTCTTACTCGTACAAATTATTTCTTAGAAAGAGTAGCGGAAGAAGTTAAAAGAAGAGGACATTTATTTGAAAAGAATAATGGCTCTTCTATTAGTCCTCAGATTCTTCAAGCTTATAGGTCTTGGAGAAAACTTCAACGTCAAGAAAATGTTTCTTATGATGAGGCTAAAAATTTATATCAATATATGTCGTTAGGAGATAGTGGAGTAACTCGAGGAAAGAAGACTTTACCTGGAGCCAATCAAGAAGAAAGTTTTAACTACCAAGAACTTTGTAGAAATTGGGGGTTAAACTTATCGATTCAAAGCCCTTGGGACACTGTCCTTACAAAAATTACAGGGTTCGAAAGACTATACATACAACAAATCCTTGACAGAGGTCATGACTTAGATGAGAAAGCAAAGATAAAACTTTCTACAATTCATGGAGCAAAGGGAGGAGAAAGTCAGAATGTAGTTTTATTTTCTGATTTATCTTACCGAATTAGTAAAACACTTTGGTCAATGCGGGACGAAGAAAGAAGAGTTTTTTATGTGGGTTTAACCCGAGCAAAAGAAAATCTTTATATAGTACCTTCATCTACCAAGTATGAATTTGAGGAGATATTATCATGAGGTTTCAACAACAATTAGATTTATTAAGAGGAGATAATTTACCTACATGGGAGCCACCAACAGAGTTTCCTGACCCTAAACAAATCACAGAAATATGTATAGATTTAGAAACTTATGATCCCGAATTAAAAACGAAAGGCCCTGGTTGGGCAACGGGCAGTGGATTTATAGTAGGTGTTGCTATTTCAACTCCAGGCTTTAATGGTTACTTTCCCACTCGCCATCAAAGAGGTGGAAATTTTGACGAGTCCATGGTAAAAAATTGGTTAAAAGATGTATTCAAAAATGATCCTGATGTTATCTGCCACAATGCTAGTTATGATATTGGTTGGCTTAGACAATGGGGCGTTGAGTGCAACTGTAAAATCTATGATACAATGATCGCTGCTCCTCTGATTGATGAGAACAGATTCAGTTATGCTTTAAATTCTTTAGGTAAAGATTATTTAGGAGAAAGAAAATACGAAACAGGACTTGACCAATTTGGAAAAGATTTTGGTTTTAATCCTAAAGAACATATGGATTGGGTGCCGGTAGAATATGCTGCTCCTTATGCAGAGAAAGATACAGACTTAACTTTAAAACTTTGGAACATATTTAAAATTGAAATACAAAAACAAAATCTTAATGATATCTTTCAATTAGAAACAGATCTTCTTCCTCTCCTTATTGAGATGAAATGGAAAGGTGTTCGTGTTGATATGGAAAGAGCCGATCAAGTTAAGAAGTATTTTAAAAAAGAAGAAAAGAAAATCTATTACAATATTATGAAAGAAACGAATATTGATTTCTCAGACAGAGACATTTGGACAGCGACGGCTATTCAAAAAGTTTTTGATAAAATTGGTGAGGAGTATGAATTAACAGAAAAATCTAAACAACCAAAGTTTGATAAAGCTTTTTTAAATACGCACTCTAATCCTATTGTTAATTCTATAGTGAGAGCTCGTGAATTTAATAAAGCACATACAACTTTTGTAGATACTTTTATTAAACATGAAGTTAATGGAAGAATCCATGCAGAGATTCATCAAATGAGAGGTGATGATGGGGGAACGGTCAGTGGTCGAATGTCTATGAGTAATCCTAATTTACAACAGATCCCAGCTAGAGATCAATTAATTGGTCCTATGATCAGATCTATCTTTATTCCTGAAGAAGGAACGAAGTGGGGAACGTTTGACTATTCACAGCAAGAGCCAAGACTTTTAGTTCATTATGCTAAACACAGAGATTTAGATGGAGCAGATACTTTAATTAAATTTTTTAAAGATGAAGGCACAGACTTTCATCAGGTGACAGCAGACATGGCTGGTATATCTAGAAAAGAAGCTAAGACTATTGGACTAGGTTTAATGTATGGAATGGGATTAGCGAAGCTCGCTGCTTCTTTAGATATTACAGTAGAACAAGCAAAACAATTAAAGAAAACATATAATGAAGGAGTGCCTTTCTTAAAAGACATCATTAGTTTAGCTACTAGGCACACGGACCAACAAGGTCATATGAGAACTCTTCTTGGACGCAAGTGTCGTTTTGAATTATGGGAGAGCAGAGACTTTGAAGATAAAACAGTTTCAAACTACGAGAATGCGTTAAAGAAATGGCCTCTTAATCAAATTAAAAGAGCTCATACTTATCGTGCTCTTAATCGTTTAATACAAGGTTCGGCAGCAGATCAGACCAAAAAGGCAATGGTTGAATTATGGAAGGCTTTCCGCGTTATTCCTATGATTCAAATCCACGATGAATTAGATATCTCCGTTGAAGATGAGACCCAGATACAAGGTATCAAAGATGTTATGGAGTCTGCTGTTGAACTTCACGTACCTTCAAAGTGTGATGTGGAACTAGGTAAAAACTGGGGAGAAATAAAATGAACATAGATAAAAAATCAGAAGAAAGTGTCTACTCAAAGCTAAAAATATATACCTTTACAATGGATGGTTTGGTTTACACTGATGAATTAACAGGAGAACTAATGATAGAAAAATATGACTTAACAGGAGAACTAATGATAGAAAAATATAAGGAGGAATCAAATGATCATTGCACTACTTATACTTAATACACTACTGTTGGTGCTTATAGCTCTTATGATATGGATCATAGGAGATAGGCAAGCGACAATCCATAAGGAGAAACTTAAATGAGATTATCTTATCAAGACGGAAAATTTTACTGTACTTTTACAGATGATGAGTACGATAAAATGGAGAAGCATAAACCTTTAGAATTAAATCTAGGATTAATTAAAGTTTTACATAATGATATATGTTTAGTCTCTAGCCAACAATGGAAGTATGCTTTTTATGCAGATAAGAAGTCTCAAAAAAACAAGAGTAAAAAATAATTTTTAGCCTATCTTCTGGGCATGATGAATCTCACAGATAGTGCTAAGAACCACTTCCTAAACTTCTTTAGCATTTTATTTAAAAATAACCCGGATAATGATTTAAAAAATTACTGTAAAGCTGAATATGGTAATGATTGGCAATGGGCTTATACTGAATATCTAAACTACAATGAATTTCCTAAGTCATTTAAAAGAAGATCTATATAAAGTTTATTCCAGGTAGTTCAAACGCATCGATACAACTCAAATCTATTTCTACAGCTTTACCTTTTGTATAGTTTAGCAAATTTTGTTCTATGGCATTGGCATATCGTACGCACTTTTCGTAGCTATCAAATCCTGACGGTCCTGATACTCTAATACAATCGTTTGTAGCTACACAAAAAAATCCTACTAAAAAAAATTTAATAATCATATATAAATCTACTTATAAACTTTTAAGTACCCCCTGTATGCTTCTTAAAAA
>Ga0222670_1000524_pt1 | contig 15949 bp, 16 predicted proteins | sample AntAcemetagen732_FD_181148 | JGI IMG/M metagenome (GOLD analysis project Ga0222670, IMG submission 181148) | Saline water microbial communities from Ace Lake, Antarctica - #732 | ecosystem: Environmental > Aquatic > Non-marine Saline and Alkaline > Saline | place: Antarctica: Ace Lake... | reverse complement strand
TTAATATAGGTGCAAGATTTGATGATCGTATCACAGGAAAGATAGATGAGTTTTCCCCAAAATCTAAAAAGGTTCATATTGATATTGACCCATCATCGATAAATAAAATTGTAAAAGTTGATCTAGCTATTGTTGGTGATGTCATTGATGTAATTAAATCAACTGCTAAAACTTTAAAAAAGAAAAATTTAAATCTAGAAAAGTCAAACAAACAAAAAATTTTAAAGTGGTGGCAACAAATTCAAAAATGGAGAACAAAACGATCTCTAAATTTTGTTAATAGTGATAAAATTATAAAACCACAACATGCCATTCAAAGACTCTACGAATTAACTAAAAATCAAGACACATACATTACAACTGAAGTAGGACAGCATCAGATGTGGGCAGCGCAACATTATAAATTTAATAAACCCAATAGATGGATGACATCGGGTGGTCTTGGAACTATGGGCTATGGATTGCCTGCTGCAGTAGGCGTTCAAGTTGCTCACCCAAAAAAATTAGTGGTTGATATTGCAGGCGAGGCTTCAATTTTGATGAATATACAAGAGATGTCAACGGCGGTTCAATACAACCTACCTGTAAAGATATTTATCTTAAATAATCAATATATGGGTATGGTTAGACAGTGGCAGGAGCTTCTTCATGAAAAAAATTACTCTGAAAGCTACTCAAAAGCATTGCCAGATTTTGTTAAATTAGCTGAGGCTTATGGTTGTGTTGGAATTAGAGCAGAAAACCCAGGTGAGCTGGATGAAAAAATTGAAGAAATGATTAACACAGATGGACCTGTAATTTTTGATTGTCATGTTGATCAAGATGAGAACTGTTTTCCAATGATACCATCAGGGAAACCTCACAACCAAATGTTATTAGGACCTAAAGACCAAGAAGAAAATAAAATCACAGGTAAAGGAAAAGCTTTAGTTTAAATGACAAAATCTAAATCAGCATACAGTATACCTAGCAAATCAGGTAAAATTGATACTCATATAATTGTTGTGTGGGTTGATAATGAAGCAAGTGTATTGTCAAGAGTAGTGGGATTATTTTCTGGCAGAGGATACAACATTGAATCATTAGCAGTAGCAGAAGTTGATCAAAAAAATAATCTTTCTAGAATTACAATTGTAACCACTGGAACACCCCAAGTTATCGAACAAATTGTATTACAATTAAAAAAGTTAGTACCAGTTCATAAAGTTGGAAATTTTAAAAGAGATGATAAAAAAGTCATATTTAAAGAGATGGCTTTATTAAAAATTGTTGCAAACTCTAGTAAAATTAAGAAAGTTTTAAATACTTGTAAAAAATACAATCCAGTTATATTAGATCAAACAAATAAATCTGCTGTAATTCAAATAACAGCAATAAGAAGAGAGATAGATAAGGTGACAAAAAATTTAAAACCATTTGGTCTTGTTAGTGTCTCAAGAACTGGAGCGGTAGCAATGACAAGAGGCGCAGAAATTTTTAATTAATTATAAAGGAGAAAAAAATGAAAATGTTTTATGAAAAAGATGCAGATGTAGACTTAATCAAGAGTAAAAGAATAGCAATTTTTGGTTATGGAAGCCAAGGACATGCGCACGCATTAAACTTAAAAGATAGTGGAGCCAAGGAAGTTGTTGTAGCTCTTAGGGATGGTTCAGCAAGTAAAGCAAAAGCAGAGTCAAAAGGATTAAAAGTAATGAGCTTATCTGATGCTGCTGAGTGGGCAGAAGTTGCAATGATACTTACTCCAGATGAGTTACAAGCATCAATTTATAAAAATCATATTGAGCAAAGAATTAAAGCAGGAACAAGTATAGCTTTTGCGCATGGATTAAATATTCATTACAAACTTATTGAAGCAAGAAAAGATCTTGACGTATTTATGGTTGCACCAAAAGGACCAGGACATTTAGTTAGAAGTGAATTCGAAAGAGGGGGTGGAGTACCATGTTTGTTTGCTGTTCATCAAGATGGCACAGGTAAAGCAAGAGACCTTGCACTATCGTATGCTTCAGCAATTGGGGGTGGAAAATCAGGAATTATTGAAACAACATTTAAAGATGAATGTGAAACTGATTTATTTGGTGAGCAGTCTGTACTTTGTGGTGGATTAGTTGAGCTGATTAAAAATGGCTTTGAAACACTAACAGAAGCTGGATACGAACCTGAAATGGCATACTTTGAATGTCTACATGAAGTAAAATTGATTGTAGATTTAATCTATGAGGGTGGAATTGCTAATATGAACTATTCTATTTCAAACACAGCAGAGTATGGTGAATACGTTTCAGGAAAAAAAATAGTAGATAGTGAGAGTAAAAAAAGAATGAAAGAAGTTCTAGCTGATATTCAATCGGGCAAGTTTACGAAAGATTGGATGAAAGAGTGTGAAGGTGGTCAAAAGAACTTTTTAAAAATGAGAAAGGATCTTGCGGATCATCCAATTGAAAAAGTGGGAGCTGAGCTTAGAGCCATGATGCCTTGGATTGGTAAGAAAAAATTAATAGATAGTGATAAGAGTTAATTTTTACTAAAAACCTAATTCGATCATAAACTATAGCCAAAATATAACAATTATTTTGCAATCTCTATTATAGATTGTATTATAGTTTTCTAAAATTATTGGCTATGAGCGACAAAGATAAAATTTTTATATTCGATACTACAATGCGTGATGGTGAACAATCACCAGGTGCATCGATGAGTCTTGAGGAAAAAATTCAAATAGCAAGAATTTTTGATGAATTAGGCATAGATATAATTGAAGCTGGTTTTCCAATTGCCTCTCCAGGTGATTTTGAGGCTGTAACAGCAATAAGTAAAATTTTAAAAAATTCAATTCCATGTGGATTATCAAGAGCTAGCAAAAAAGATATAGATGCATGTCATGAAGCATTAAAAGCTGCTCCAAGATTTAGAATTCACACCTTCATTTCAACAAGTCCACTTCATATGAAGTTTAAGTTAAATAAATCTCCTGAGCAAGTTGTAGATGCAATAAAGGAAAGTGTAACTTACGCAAGAAATCTTACAGACGATGTTGAATGGTCATGTGAAGATGGAACAAGAACTGACATGGATTTTATGTGTAAAATAGTTGAAACAGCAATTAGCAGTGGTGCTACAACAATAAATATTCCAGATACCGTTGGTTACACTATCCCTTCAGAGTTTACTAAAATTATTACAACATTAAAAAATAAAGTCCCAAACATCGAAAAAGCTATTTTATCTGTTCATTGTCATAATGACTTAGGACTAGCTGTAGCAAATTCTTTAGCTGGTGTTTCAGCTGGTGCAAGACAAGTTGAATGTACAATTAATGGAATAGGTGAAAGAGCAGGAAATGCTGCACTTGAAGAAATTGTAATGGCAATAAGAACTCGAAATGATTTAATGCCCTACACAACAGGAATTAAAACTGAATTGTTAAGCAAAGCATCAAAAATAGTTTCTAATGCGACATTTCCAGTTCAATTTAATAAAGCAATTGTTGGAAAAAATGCCTTTGCTCACGAAGCAGGTATTCACCAAGATGGAATGCTTAAAAATAGAGAAACTTATGAAATTATGACACCTGAAAGTGTTGGGGTTAAGAAAACTTCATTGGTTATGGGAAAGCATTCAGGACGACACGCATTTAAAGAAAAATTAAATGATCTTGGTTATGTGGATGTAACTGATGATGTAATTCAAACAGCTTTTGGAAAATTTAAAATTTTGGCTGATAAGAAAAAACATGTTTATGATGATGATATTGCAGCACTAGTTGATGACAGTATGATTTTAGACAAAAATGTAATTAACTTAAAGTCATTAAAAGTTTTTGCAGGAACGGGTGAGCCTCAAAAAGCAGAAATGACTCTTGATGTTTACGGTGAAGTTAAATCAACCTCAGAAACAGGAGATGGACCTGTAGATGCTATTTTTAAATGTATAAAAGTTTTATATCCACATGATGTGAAATTATTATTATACCAGGTGCATGCTGTTACAGAAGGAACAGATGCTCAAGCTACGGTAAGCGTTAGAATTGAAGAAGAAGGCAAAACTACAGTTGGACAAGCTGCGGATACAGACACATTAGTAGCGTCAGCTAATGCTTATTTAAGTGCTTTAAATAAAATGATTATTAAAAGAAAAAAAACTGCTCTAATAATAGAGCATGAAACTCAAAAAGTGAAAGGTATATAAAAAGATGACTAATTGGTTTAAAAATTTAACTAGTATTTGGAGTCAAGATATGGCGATCGATCTTGGAACTGCTAACACACTTGTTGTTTTAAAAGGACAAGGAGTAGTTTTAAATGAGCCATCTGTAGTTGCTATAGCTGAGAACATGGGTAAAAAAACTGTGCTAGCAGTTGGGGATGAAGCAAAAACTATGCTTGGAAGAACACCTGGCAACATTAGTGCAATTAGACCTTTGAGAGATGGGGTTATTGCAGACTTTATAGTTACTGAAGAAATGATTAAACATTTTATAAAAAAAGTTCATAAAAATAAAACTTTTGCAAACCCAAGAATTTTAATTTGTGTTCCAACAGGATCAACACCTGTTGAAAGAAAAGCCATTCAAGACAGTGCATTAGCAGCAGGTGCTAGAAGAGTTCAATTAATTGAAGAGCCTATCGCAGCAGCTATTGGAGCGGGTCTTCCAATTTCAGAAGCAACTGGATCAATGGTTGTTGATATTGGTGGGGGTACTACTGAGATAGCTGTTATGTCACTAGGAGGTCTTGTTTATTCTAAATCTTTAAGAATTGCTGGAGATGCAATGGATACAGCTTTAGTTAATTATATGAGAAAAGAATATAACTTAATGATTGGAGATAGTACTGCTGAAAAAATAAAAAAAGAAATTGGTACAGCTATACCATCGAACAGCAATACTTATGCTGTTAAAGGTAGAGATTTAAGATCAGGAACACCTAAAGAAGTAAATATTACTGAAGAAGATACAGCAGAAGCTTTAAATGATATTTTAAAAGAAATGGTGAATGGGATAAAAGATGCCCTTGAAAACACGCCTCCTGAATTATCAGCTGATTTAGTAGATATGGGTTTAACGTTAACAGGTGGTGGAGCTTTATTAAAAAATATTGATAAAAGATTTTCTAAAGAAACTGGATTGCCAGTTTTTATAGCAGATGATCCATTAGCATGCGTTGCAATTGGAACTGGAAAAGCTCTAGATCAAGAAGAAACATTCTCTACTATGCTATCTGAGTATTAGAAATAATGGAAACAAGCAGAGATGATTTTGTAATTGCATTAAGGTCTGCTTTTTTAAAAAAAGGAACACAGCAAAGGTTCTCATTATTAAGTTTAATATTCTTTTCTATAATTTTTTTAATTTTAGGTAGTTTTAACTTTAAAGCTGTAAATTATGTAGAAAAAACTATTAAAGAAATAATTTATAGATCTTCTTTTATAGTGTCTGGTCCAGAAAATTTTTTAAAAAATAATTATCTTATTGTAAATAGCCATTTAAAGCTTTACGAAGAAAATAAAAAAAATGTTGCTGAGCTTAACCGTTTGAAAGGAAAAGATTTATCTCAGAGGATTAATATACTTGAAAATATTAAATATAAAAAATTAATTGATGACTACTTCATTAGAGATAATGAGGCAGTCGCAAAAGTATTAATAGATAAGCAAAGCCCCTTTCTAAGATCTATAATAATTAATAAAGGCAGTAAAAATAAAATTGAATTAGGAATGGTCGTCCTAGACGAAGGTTATTTAGTTGGAAAAATAGTAGAAGTTAATTTTTTCACATCAAGAGTTCTGTTAATTTCTGATATCAATTCTAAAATTCCCGTTTCATTACAGCCAGGAGATATTCAAGGAATTATGTCTGGCAAAGATAAACGAGAAGGTGTTTTACAATATGTTAGAGACAAAAATTTACCTGAAATAAATGAGGAAATACAAGTTCTTACTTCAGGTGCAGGTGGGTTGTTTAAAAGTGGTATTCCAATTGGTACAATAGCAATTGATGATGAAATATTAGCAAATAATAAAGAAGATAAGATAGTTAATTTTCATAAAGATTTTTCCCAGCTAAAATACGTGACAGTGGTGTCTTATACTAAAGAAAAAAGAGTTTTAGATCTATCATCTAAAAACGAGTCAGAAACATTAGAGAGTGAAATTGAAGATACAAATCAACAGCAAAAAACTTTAAGAATATTGATAGAACAAAAAAAAATAGCCGATGAAATAAGAGTTAAAATTCAAAAAGAAAACAATTTTTTAAGAAATGAACGTATTAGATTACAACAAGAAAGTAATTTTTTACGAATTGAGAGTGTTAGATTAAAAGATGAAATTTTAATTATAAAAAAAAATAATCAAAAAAATAAAATTCAAGATGAAGAAATGAAATTTCTCAAAATGAATCTTTATTATGGACACAAATGCAGAAAAAATTTAATTAACAATAGATATAAAGTCGGCACAGCTGAGTATAGAAAGTGCGTTTTAAACAAAGGTCTTATATAATAAATGAATAAAATTAAAAAAAATAATATTACTCAGAATATATTAAAATATATTCCAATAACTTTACTTTTTATTTCTGTATTAAATGAGTTTGATTTTAATAATTTAGAATTGATATATTTTTCCTTTAATTTTTCATACATTTTGATTTTTTACTACAGTCTAAAAAAAAGTGAAAGTTTGGGTTATATTTATATTTTTATAGCAGGTTTATTTAATGATGTAATTGTAGGAACTCCAATTGGAATAAGTAGTTTGATGTATTTGATTATTTGTGGTGCCGCTGCCTATCTTAGAAATATCACCTTAAGACCAAGCTTAATAAAAGACTCAATTTTTTTTCTTATAACAATTTTAATTATAAATTCATTGTTATTCATGTATTTAAATTTTATTTTTAATTATGAATTAAATTATTTTGAGCAGATAATAAATATTACATATACATATGTATTATATTTTTTATTTGCAAATTTATTTAATTTTTTTGAAAATATTTTAGGCAATAGACATGCTGGGTGAAAATTTTGGTGTAAAAAAAGTTCAAACTATTAATAGAAGAATGTTTATTATTGGTGTAGCTAAGCTCGTTGTATTTACTGGAATAATAGCTCGACTATTTTCACTACAAATTACAGAAAACAAAAAATATTTAACACTGTCTGATAAAAACAGATTACGTGAGTGGAGATTACCCCCAATTAGAGGTGAGTTTTTAGATTATTTTGAAAATGTTATTGCTGGCAATTTAAAAGTATACCAATTGCACGTAATTCCAGAGGAAGTAGAAAATTTTAAATATTTGATGGTAAGATTAAAAAATATCTTATCAATCAGTAATAATGATTTTAAAAAGATAATAATAAAAAAAAATAAACAAAAACCTTGGGAAACTATAATCATTTCTAAAAATTTAAGTTGGGAACAGTTCACAAAAGTAAATCATTACTTACACGATTTAGTGGGAGCTAAACCAGTTCTGTCTGTCTCACGTAACTATCCATTAAATGAGAGTTATACACATGTTTTGGGTTATGTTAGTGAGGCGAGTGAAGAAGACATTTTAAATAATGAAATTATTAAAAGTACACATGTGCCAGGACTTAAAGTAGGAAAAACTGGTTTAGAAAAAGCCTTTGAAGATGAATTAATTGGTACAAATGGCATCCAAAGATATGAAGTTAATGCCTATGGAAAAAGAATTAGACAGCTTGATCATACAGATGGATTAAATGGCAAAACAATAAAGCTTACAATAGATACGGAAATTCAAAAGTTTTGTAATGTGCTTTTAAAGGGTGTGGCTGGCTCAATAAGTGTAATGGATATTTATACGGGTGAAATAGTAGCCATGCAATCGTCACCATCATTTGATCCTAATTTATTTCTTTTTGGAATCAACCAAGATGATTGGCAATTAATTAGAAATAATCCATTAAAACCATTGGTAAATAAAACTTTATCAGGGTTATATTCGCCAGGCTCAACATTTAAACCAATGGTAGCTTTATCTGCACTAGAAAATGGAATTATTAATAAAAATTTTAAAGTTAATTGTACAGGAAAAATTGAAATGTATGGGCAAACTTATCATTGTTGGAAAAAAAAAGGTCACGGTATTGTAGATCTAAAAAGTGCGATGAAGCAGTCTTGTGATATATATTTTTATGAGATTACAAGAAAACTTGGTGTAGATCGATTAAAAGAAACATCTGTAAAATTTGGTCTTGGTGAAAAAGTTTTAAATGAAACATTTAGCATTGAGAAAAAAGGATTAATTCCTGACACTAAATGGAAAAAAAATAATTTAGGAAAAGGTTGGGTTATAGGTGAAACATTAATTACAGGTATTGGACAAGGCTATACCCAAACAACACCACTACAATTATGCCTCATGACAGCGCAACTTGCGAATGGAGGATTTAAGATTTATCCAAAAATAATAGTAGAAGAGGACGGCAAAACTGTAGAGGAAATCAGAATTATAATGAATGAAAATAGAAAACAATTAAATAAAAAAGACAGTGGATTGAAAGATAAAACAGAAGAACTTTTAGGGTTTTTAGATAAAAAAGAACATCATGAAACTTTATTTAAAAGCTCCAAAAATATAAACCTAGTTCGTGAAGCGATGTTTGCATCTACAAATGAAATTAGAGGAACTTCTTATAAGTCAAGAATTGATAATCCCAAATATCAATTTGCTGGAAAAACAGGAACATCACAAGTTAGAAGAATAACTGAAGCTGCAAGAGAACTTGATTTAAGTACTTCTGAAATTCCTTATAATGAAAGAGATCACGCATTATATGTTGCTTTTGGTCCATATAAGAATCCAAGATATGCATTAAGTATCGTTATAGAGCATGGTGGATCAGGTAGCTCTGCTGCTGCCCCGATTGCAAAAAAACTTTTTAAATTAATTATAGATAGACACGAGCTAAGGGAAAAACAAATTAAACAAAATAATTTAGAAATATAAATGCAATACAACTCATTTAATATACAACCCACTTTTTTTCAAAAATTAAGAAATTTTGATTATATTTTGCTAATTTGTATTTTATTACTTGGGTTAATTAGCACTTTTTCCATGTATTCAACAGATGGTGGCGAAATTTTATTTCATAGTAAAAGTCATATTTCAAAATTTTTAATATTTTTTATAATGATGATTTTTATATCATTTTTGAATATTAAATTTTGGCATTACATTGCTTATTTATTTTATGTGGTAGTTTTGTTTCTTTTAGTTTGGGCTTCTTTATACGGTATTAAAGCCTCAGGATCACAAAGATGGATAAATTTATATTTTATTAACTTACAACCATCTGAATTAATGAAAATTGCAATCATAGTATGTCTTGCCAAATATTATCACCGTATACAACCCAATAAAATTAATAGTTTTCAGGTTATGTTTATTGCTTTTGTAGTTTTAATTTTACCTATTATGCTCGTGATTACCCAACCTGATTTGGGAACTTCAATATTAATTGCATTAAGTGGATTGGTAGTTATTTGGCTTGCTGGAATTAACATAAAATATTTTATATATTCATTTATAGTTTTATTAATTTCATTGCCTTTTGCTATTGCTTTTTTACAGCCTTATCAAAAACTTAGAATTTTAACATTTCTTAATCCAGATAGGGATCCTTTAGGTGCGGGCTATCAAATTATTCAATCTAAAATAGCAGTTGGATCAGGAGGTTTAAGTGGCAAAGGCTTTTTAAAAGGTACTCAAAGTTATTTAGAATTTTTACCAGAAAAACATACAGACTTTATTTTCACTTTATTTGCTGAGGAGCATGGTTTTTTAGGATCTTTAGTTTTATTGCTAATTTATATAATTATTATTTATAGAGTATTAAGAATTGGTGTTATCTCCAGAAGTTATTTCGCTAAACTTTTTTGCTATGGTTATGGGTCTGCAATATTTTTTTATGTAACTGTAAATATGTCTATGGTTTTAGGTTTATTGCCTATCGTTGGGTCTCCACTACCAATTATGTCATATGGAGGATCTTCAATGCTTGCAACAATGATTGGATTTGCAATTGTTATGAGTGCTAAAATTAATCATAAACAGCTAATAGCTTAAGTATTTAAATGCTTTACTTGTCGAATTTGTCGCGAGAATATTTAAATTTAAGAATTATATAGATTGTCATGGAAAAAAATTTAAAAATTGGAATTGTAGGTGCTGGCATACAGGGTATTTCCAATGCTTTATTTTTACAAAAAAAAGGTTTTAGAGTAACAATATTTGATAGAGACGAACCAGGAAGTCCCGCTGCATCCTATGGTAACGCTGGTCACTTTTCTCCATATGCATCTGTTCCAATAAATAGACCTGATGTTTTAAGTGATATCCCTGCAATGCTTTTAAGCACCACAGGACCACTTGCACTTAAATGGAACTATGTTCCAAAAATGGTACCCTGGTTTTTAAAATTTATAAGAAACTGCACAACAAAAAAAATGATGCACACTGCTAAAAATATGCATCAAATTTTGGATTTAGCATTACCTGCTTATGATGAGTTATTTGATGATATTGAGCTTGGAGGACTAGTTGAAAAAAAAGGTATTTTATATATTTGGAATGATCAAAACTTAAAAAGTAGAGAGCTTGAAATCAATATTAGAAATGAACTGGGTGTTGACCAACAAGAAGTAACACCAAAAGAAATTCATGATTTAGAACCAAATATAAAACCGATCTATCATGGAGGTGTTTATTATCAATATGGTAGACACGCTAGAAATCCTAAAAAAATTCTTTTAAAACTTTATGATCTTTTTTTAAAAAAGGGTGGCAGGTTTTTAAAAATGAATATTAGAGACATAAATTTTGATGATGAAAAACCAGTTATAAAAGCTGAAATGCAAAGCTTTCTATTTGATAAAATTGTAATTGCCTGTGGTTCGTTTTCAAAAAAACTAACAGATAATTTGGATGAAAAAATACCTCTTGATACTGAAAGAGGATACCATGTTCATTTTAAAGATTGTGATCATCTTTTAAGTAGACCAGTAATTTTCCAAAATAGAGGGTTTGGTATTACACCTATGGAACAAGGACTTAGAGTTGTAGGCACTGTTGAATTCGGTGGATTAGATAACCCATTATCTAAATCAAGAGTTAAAAATTTAATTAATAATGCAAAATACATGATGGGTGATTTACCTGAACATGAAGATGAGTGGCTTGGTTTTAGACCAACATTACCAGATTATTTGCCAGTAATAGGACCTTCAAAAAAATACAAAAATGTTTTTTATTGTTTTGGTCATCATCATTTAGGATGGACTTTAGGACCAATTTCAGGGAAAATAATCTCTGGAATGATTGCTGAAGAAAATACAAACTTAGATTTAAAACCATATAGCTCTCTTAGGTTTAACTAAGTGATAAATAAAAATAATGTTGCTTATATTTTTTTATTTTTAGCAACTTTATTTTGGTCAGGAAATTTTTTAGTTGGAAAATTTGCCAGTCAATATCAAATACCTCCATTTTCATTAAATTTTTATAGATGGCTTTTTGCTTGGTTGATCTTAGCGCCATTTACTATTCAAGAATTATTTAAAAAAAGAAGTTATATTTTAGAAAATTATAAATATTACACAATGCTTGGAATAACGAGTGTTACTATATTTAATTCAATCGTCTATTATTCTTTAAACTTTACGCAAGTAATCAGTGGAGTATTGATGATATCAACAATACCGGTGATGATCATTTTCATTTCATCAATTTTAAAAATTGAAAAAACTAATACTTTTCAAATATTGGGAGTTACATGTTCTTTTATTGGGGTTATTTTAATTATAACCAAAGCAAATCTTGGAATATTATTGAATTTAGATTTTAACAAGGGTGACATCACGATGGTTTTTGGAATGCTTTCTTGGGCTACTTATTCTGCACTTTTAAAGAAAAAAAAACATGAACTATCTCAACTAGGATTGCTAGAAGTGGTAATTTCATTTGGCTTTATTTTTTTAATACCAATTTATTTTATAGAGTATCAAATGAACTATAGGATTGTTTTAAATCAAAACTTTTATATGATTTTGTTTTATGTAGTTTTATTCCCAGGCCTTACTTCTTTTATTTTTTGGATAAAGGGAGTTGCTTTAATTGGTGCTAATAGAGCAGGTGTTTTTTTACATATGATGCCTATTTTAAGTGCAATTATGGCAATGATTATTTTTAATGAAAAATTTATGTTTTATCATATGTTGGGTGCAATATTTATTTTAACAGGAATTCTTTTATCAAATAGAATGATTAAAAATGCTTAAAGTTGCTATCTTAGATGATTACCAAAACGTGTCTCACGAATTTGTTGATCTAAAAAAATTATCTGGCAAATATGAATTTAAAATATTCAGTGAACCCTTTGAAGATGAAGCAGACGCCATAGAGCAATTATCGGACTTTGAAGTATTATTGATAATGAGAGAACGTACTCCTATTACTAAAAATTTAATTGATAATTTAAATGACCTTAAATACATCATCACAAGTGGTTCAAGAAATAAAGCAATAGACTTAGCTGCTGCTAAAAAGAGAAAAATTACCGTGTGTGGTACTGACATTGATTTTGCAGGTACAACAGAATTAACCTGGGGTTTAATCTTAGGGTTAGCTAGAAATTTCAAAGAAGAAATTGACAATATGTATCAAGGTTACTGGCAATCAACTATTGGTCTTGAATTAAAAGGTAAGATTTTAGGGTTAGTTGGACTTGGAAGAGTTGGATCTCAGGTTGCTAAAATTGGTAAAGCTTTTGGTATGGAAGTTATGGCTTGGAGTGAAAATTTGAATTTAGATACCTGCAAAAAACTTGATGTACTGCCATGTAGTAAAGAAGATTTATTTCAAAATTCTGATTTTCTATCCATTCATGTTCAGGGTGGAGAAAGATATAAAGAGTTAATAAAACTAAAAGAGTTAGACACAATGAAAAAAACTGCCTTTTTAATTAACACATCAAGAGGATCTATTATTAATGAAGATGATTTAATTATCGCATTATCAACTAATGTTATTGCTGGAGCAGGACTTGATGTTTATGAAAAAGAACCTTTACCAGAAGGGAACAAACTAAGATTTTTACCAAATGCATTGTTAATGCCCCATGTAGGATACGTAACAGCAGAAAACTATAGTGTGTTTTATACACAAATGATTGAAGGCTTAGAAGCATGCGTTGATGGTAAACCATTAAGAGTATTAGAATAGGTTTTTTGTGAAATCATCCAAGTCCAAATTTTTTAATTTTGTAAAAAAATATCCCTTATTTAAAAAATTTTATTATTTTTATAATATTTATATTAGAAACTATAAATATTTAAATAACGGTTCCCAATTTGGGGAGGAAAAATTTGTTCTAAGTTTTTTCGATAAAGAATATAAAGGAAAATTTTTAGATATTGGATGTTTTCATCCAACAAGACATAATAATACATACAAAATGTATAAGAATGGATGGCGTGGAATAAATATAGACTTAAACCCATTAACTATAGATCTATTTAATTTTTCAAGAAGGAATGATATTAATATAAATGCAGCTATATCTGGTAATGAAGAAAATAAAACACTATATTTTGTAGATGAATTGAATACACAGAATACTTTAGAAGCTAATCATCTCTCATTTTTAAAAAATCATCATAACGTTAAGGAAGAAGAGATATCCAAGCAAATAATAAAAACAAGAAGACTTGATAAGATATTAGATAGCCATAACTTTAATGATATTGATTTTATGAATATTGATGTTGAGGGGCATGAATTACACATTCTTAATTCAATTAATTTTTTAAAATATAAAATAAAGTTTATTTGTATTGAAATGATTGAACATAATGATCAAGCAAAACTAATTAATGAAAAATTAAATGCAATATTAGAAAAAAACAACTATGTTCTTGAAAAAAAATTAGACTTTAACTTTATATTTAAAAAAAAAGATTAAAAATGACAAAAAAAATTAATCCAGATCTTACTGCTGAACAAAAATTAGTTTTATTTGAAGATGGAACAGAAGCACCTGGTACGAGTGAATTAAATCACGAGAAGAGAGAAGGTAGTTATCACTGTACTAATTGTGGTGAAAAATTATTTGACTCAAATGCTAAATATGAAAGTGGTTCAGGTTGGCCCTCATTTTATCAATCGCTACCAGAAGCTTTTGAAACTAAAACAGATACTTTATTAGGGTATGAGAGAGTAGAATATCATTGTAAAAAGTGTGGTGGACATCATGGTCATATCTTTGAAGATGGACCAAAACCAACTGGAAAAAGATACTGTAATAACGGTGTTTGTCTAACTTTTAAGCCAAAAGAATAGTATTATTAAGTAAATTATTTAAGAAATTCTTGAAGTTTGTTTTCTTTTTCTAAAGTTCTAGTTTCATCATAGCCACCAATGTGTTGGTCATCAAAGAAAATTTGTGGAATTGTTCTTTTACCATTAGCTTTTTTAATCATTTCATCCATTGCACCATCAACTGTTGAAATATCTATCTCTTTATATTTAACATTGTTTCTAGTTAATAGTTTTTTTGCTGCATCACAAAAAGCACAAAGTGGTCCTGTATAAATAGTTACTGATTTCATATCTTATAAATAATCGTTCTTTTTAATTTTGCTAGTAATTTCTTTTCTTGAATATTCGAACTTTTTTTTGTGTTTAATACTTTTTTGATTAACTCTTTTTCTCCACAATCTAAAAGAAACAGGCTTTATAGATCGTCTCATAATCTTAATTACTTCACCTTCTGTTTTTCCAGTCTTTTTCTCAATTTCCTCAAAAGTGATACGATCTGCCCAAGCAGCCCAAACGATCCAGTCAGGATCTGATATATGGGGCTCTGGATTTTTAACTCTAGTTATGGGGGTGTGACCTTTTTTTTTCATAAATCCTCAATAATCATTATATTTGAAAAAAATGATTAATGCATTTTATTTAGGGTCGTGGTACCTTTAAAATTAGATAGTCCATCTTAGCCATCTTTAGCTCCCGGTTTTTTTGGACTATCCTTAAACCTTAAAATGCTCCCTTTAAATTATTTTCTTTTTTTACAGATAATTTTATTTCTATTTATTACTCCTGGCACACCTAGAATTGTAATTATTTCTTATTCGATGAATTATGGAGTTCAAAAATGTATTTGGACAGCTCTTGGAGATATTACAGCAAATATTATTCAAGCCACTTTAGTAATTTTTGTTTTAGGATCTTTTTTTGTCGATAATCCAAATTTTTTAAATATATTTAAGTGGATAGGAATCGTATACTTACTCTATCTCGCTTATGATATTTACAATTCAAGACTTAAAGATGTAAGTTCAGATAATATTTCATCAAAAAGTTTTTTTTCTTTTTTTAAAGATGGTTTCTTAGTTGCAGGAACAAGTCCTAAAGCTTGGATGTTCTTTCCATTAATATTTCCACAGTTTATTGACTTTAATTCAAATTATATCGTTCAATTTTTTATTTTGATTACAACGTATGTTGTTTTAGATTTTTTATCTCTAATTGCTTATGCTGTGCTTGCTAGAAAGTTAATTGTTTGGATAAAAGCAAATCCAAAAGTTATAAATACAATTTCAGCGTGCGTATTAATTATAATTGCAATTATTATTGGGTTTATTCAAAAATATTAATTAACTATTAAAATAATTGCGGCAATTAAGTCTGTATGACGTTAGTTGTATTTTTATTCATTAAGATGTTTAATTGTTCTTTAAATTTAAAACTAATAGAGGAAGAAATAAAATGAAAATCAGAAATATACTAATTACTTTAGTTTCTGCAATCGCTCTTTTAATTTCAGCTTCAACTATATCTTTCGCGAAGGTAGTTGGAGATAAAATTATTTTAGGTGCAGCTGTTTCATTAACTGGAAAATATTCATCT
>Ga0222670_1000523_pt1 | contig 16002 bp, 17 predicted proteins | sample AntAcemetagen732_FD_181148 | JGI IMG/M metagenome (GOLD analysis project Ga0222670, IMG submission 181148) | Saline water microbial communities from Ace Lake, Antarctica - #732 | ecosystem: Environmental > Aquatic > Non-marine Saline and Alkaline > Saline | place: Antarctica: Ace Lake... | reverse complement strand
TATACTGAACCATTATTACACTTTAATAGGTTATTGAAAAAATCTAGTCAGAGCTAGTTTTTATTCCAGATCTATTTTTAAAAGCGGAATACAACGTTCCATCATCAAGGTTTTCAATTTCACCACCTACTGGCAGACCTTGAGCTAATTTTGTTACTTTTGTTTTGGTTTGCTTAAGACTATCTTGGATATAATAAGCAGTTGTTTGACCCTCAACAGTTGCACTTGTTGCCAATATAACCTCTTCTATATTTTCTCTAATAACTCTTTCAACTAATGAGTTAATTAAAAGGTCCTCCTTTCTTTGACCAGCGGATGAAATTGTTCCCCCAAGAATATGAAAGTATCCTTTATAAATATTCGAATTTTCTATAGACCATTGGTCCGCTATATCTTCAACAACACATATTTTATTATATTTCTTTTTTGTATTTTCACAATTATTACAACCTATGGAGTTAGATTTTAAAGTTCCACAAGATTGACATCTAATTACATTTTTATAAACTTGGGCCAAAATATTAGCCATTGGTTTAATTAGTTCATCTCTATTGTTAATAAGTTTTAGCACAATTCTTTTCGCAGATTTAGGCCCTAAACCTGGAAGTTTAGCAATTAATTTAATCAACTCTTCTATTTCGTTAATATTTTGCATTCAATTAAAGTGGCCATTTAAAACCAGTAATACCAAATCCACTTGTGGACTTTGAAAGTTCCTCAGATGTTTTGGACATTAATTCAGATTTTGCATTATTGTGAGCTGCTACAATTAAGTCTTCTATTATAACCTTATCTTCTTTCATGACCTCTTCTGATAAATATATTTTAATCATTTCATTTTCGCCATTTAATGTAACTTTTATAGAGTTGGATCCCGCTGTTCCCTCTACCTGAATATTTTTAATTTTCTCCTGGCTCTCTTTCATTTTAGATTCTAATTCCTTAGCTTTATCTAAGATTTTTGTAAAATCAGTCATTTTTACCTTCATTATCTTTTGGCCTAACATCAATTAACTCTGCGTCAGGAAATTTTTTTAAAATATCAATATAAATTGGTGATTTTTTTACAGTTTCTATTAACTCTTTTTTTAAAATAATTTCTTCTTCTTTTTTAGAGGGATGACCTTTTGTTTTACTTAATGTTATTATCCATCTATCATTAGTCCACTCATAAAGTTTTGAAGATAAATCTTTAATAAAATCTTTATCTAAATCCTCATTAAAAGAAATTTCAATTCTTTTATTTTCAAATCTTACAAGATTAACATTTTTTTCTAATTCATATTTTAATTTAATCTCTTTTTTAGAGGAGCAAATTTCTAACAACTCATCGAAGGAACTTATGAGCTTTGTTTGTAATTCAATTTCTTTATTATCTTTTATTTTTATATCTTTCTCTTGAGCAATATTCTTCATTTGACCAATTGTTTCTGCTTTGTCTTTTATTCCAAACAAGTCGTTATCTTCTTTTTTTTGCAAAGGGGTGGCATGATTAATACTTTCTCTTTGCTCTGGTATTTCTTCGTTATCAATATTTAATAGCTTCTTAATACCTTTTAAATGAATCAGTCTAATTAAAAACATTTCCATAGACAGATGCTGATTGGAGACAATGTCGAGTTCTTCCAGTGTTTTGATAGTGAATTGCCAAAATAATATTAAAGTTTCACTATGAACTTTTTCAGAGATTGCTTGAATCCTATTAAACTCTTCATCATTTAATGAAAAATTTGTTCCATCAATATTTAATGAATCAATATTTTTAAAATAATATAATAGCTCTAAAAAATCATTTATGAATATTTTGGGCTCAACTCCTTGATTGTATATTTCTCTATAAGTGCTTAAAACCTCTTTTTCTTTACCTGCAAATATAAGCTCAAATAAAGTAATTAGTTGCGACTTGTCAAAGTAACCAAATATTTTTTGGGCAGAGGTTAAATCTAGTTCTTTGTCTTTGTCTAGTGTAAGTAATGCTCTATCAAGCAATGATAGGGCATCTCTAACTGACCCTTCAGAAATTTTAACAATTAGTTTAAGAGCATCATCAGATGCATTGCCATTTTCTTTATCTTTAATTTCTTTAATAAAGTTAAATAATTCTAATGACTTAATTCTAGATAGGTCAAATCTTTGGCAACGCGATACTACAGTAATTGGAATTTTTTTTATTTCAGTTGTTGCAAAAATAAACTTTAAATATTCTGGTGGCTCCTCTAAAGTTTTTAATAAGGCATTAAATGCTTGCTTGCTGAGCATGTGCACTTCATCAATAATAAATATTTTATATTTGGCTGTTGTTGGGCCATACCTAGAAAACTCAATAAGGTCTCTAACATCATCAACTCCCGTTTTGCTTGCTGCATCCATTTCCAAAACATCAATATGATTTGAATTTGCAATGGCTGTACAATTTTCACAAAGCTCGTCCTTACATAAATTATCGATACCATTTGAGCAATTTAATAATTTAGCAACTATTCTTGCCGTAGTAGTTTTTCCAATTCCTCTAATCCCTGTAAAAAGATAAGCATTGGGTACTTTATTCACCTTGATTGAATTAGATATTGTTTCAGCAACGATGTCTTGGCCTATAAGATCATCGAATGTCTGAGGTCTATATTTTAGTGCTAAAACTTTTGTATTTTTATTCATTTTTTATAAGGAGACTAGAACCTAAAAAACTGTCTCTACGACTGCTTCCGTTAAGATCTGGTCGGGTTCAAGCAGCATCCACCTCTAGCCTCCGAAACTATTATAACAGTAATGTTTTCCAATCTACAAGAAAAGTTTCTAGATTATTTTTCTCTAAATTTATCAGCCTCAAAAACACCTAGCACGTGAAAGTCTTGACAATGAAGTCCTAATTCTTCCAATGATTTTTGAACTTTTGGATCTTCTATGTGACCATCTAAATCACATAAAAAGAAATACGATTCGAATGAATTATGTTCGGGATAGCTCTGAAGTTTTGTAAGATTAACTCCGTTAATAGCAAAACCTCCTAATGATTGATAGAGAGCAGCAGGTTTGCTTTTCAACTTAAATAAAAAAGAAGTTATATATCTTTTATTTCCAAAATTAGGTTGCAAGACTTCTTTTCCCATAATTAAAAATCGAGTTGCATTTCCATTTTCATTTTCAATATTGGGAGCAAGTATTTTGAGTTTGTAAATTTTTGAACTCAATGATGAAGCAATTGCTGCTTCACTTTTAATTTTATTTTTTGAAATGGTTTCAGCAGATCCAGCTGTGTCAGCTCGAATATGCTCAACTAAGTTATTTTTTGTTATAAAATTTGAACATTGAGATAAGGCTTGAGCGTGAGAAAATACATCTTTAATATCGCTTAGACTGCTTCCTGGCTGTCCTAATAAATTATGTTCAATCTTTTGAAAATGTTCTGCATAAATATTTAATCTATGCTTAAATATTAAATACTCTATTCCAATATTTCCTGTAATTCGGTTTGACTCAGGTATTACTATTCGAGAATCATTTTCTAATGATGCCCTTAAGAAACATTCATCAAATGTTTTACATGGAATAATCTCTGAATTTGGCTCAACTTCTAATGCTGCTAAATGTGAGTAAGCACCAAAGGTTCCTTGGAAATAAATTTTTCTCATTTTATAATTTATATTCCATAATTTTTTTTATAGCCAGATAATCTTCTTCTGTATCTACTCCAATAGGAGAATATTTTGCTAAAGCTACATTAATTTTTAAATTATTATCTAGGGCTCTTAATTGTTCTAATCTATTTTTTCTTTCATTAATTGTCTGATCTAAATTTATAAATTTTTCTAATGCACTCACCTTGTATGAATATATTCCAATATGATGATAGATATTTTGATTGCTTAAAGATAAATTGTTTCTACTAAATTTTAATGCTGATGGAAAATTGTTTTTTTCTAACTTGTATTCTGTATAGACCTTAACTATATTTTCATTGTTAAACATTGCATCGTCTTTTATTTTTGCTGCTAATGTTCCTATCTCAGAATTATTATTAATCATAAAATTATTCAAATTTATAATGTCGGTTTTATTGATACCAGGTTCGTCTCCTTGAAGATTTAATACAAAATCAATATTTTTTAAATTGAGTTTTTTATAGGCTTCAAAAATTCTATCTGTGCCAGTTTTATGATGGCTATCAGTTAAAATTGCTCTTCCTCCATTTTTGACAACATCTTCTAGTATTTCCTGATCCTCTGTAGCTACTACCACATCACCAATATTGGCTTCTTCGGCTTTCTTAAAAACATGAGAAATTATTGACAAATTATTAATTTTTAAAAGAGGTTTACCAGGCAATCTAGTTGCCGACATTCTTGAGGGGATTAAAATTAATGTTTTTGTCATTATAAACTCTGTAACTTATGCATCTAACAGACACAAAATTAAAAATTAAAAATTAAGTATTTTTTTTAATTATCATGTTATATGTGCAAAAGAATAAAATTTATATGGATTCGTTCGAGTTAAATAAAATTATTGCTGCAATCTTAATGGTTGCTCTTCTAGTTATTGGCCTAGGTAAAATTGCTGATGGTGTTTTTCATGTTAAAAAACCTGAAAGACCCGGATATCAAGTCGAAGTGGAAAGCCAATCAACTTCCTCGGCAACACAGGTGACAGAAATGGGAGAAAAAATTGATATAGCTGCCATCATGGCTTTAGGTGATGTTGCTTCTGGTGAAGCAATTTTTAAAAAATGTGCTGCTTGCCATTCAATAAAAAAAGGGGGTGCAAATAAAATTGGACCTGCTCTTTATGGAGTAGTTGGAAGTAAAGTAGGTAGCGCATCTGATTATAAATACTCTAATGCTTTAGCATCGTATGGTAAAGAATGGACATTTGAAGAATTAAATGGTTTTTTAACAAAGCCTGGATCTTACTTAAAAGGAACTAAAATGTCTTATGCTGGTTTAAGAAAAGAAGTAGACAGAGCCTCTGTAATTAAATACTTAAATCAAAATAGTGACAACCCTATACCTCTACCTTAATTTTCCAAAACAATACAAAAGAATACTTTTTTGAACATGCACTCTATTTAGAGCCTGCAACCATACTTCAGAATTCTTTCCTAAAAAAACTTCATTAGAAACCTCGGTACCTCTTGGGAGACAATGTAAAAAAGTTGTACTTTTTTTAGCAAAACTCATTAATTTAGAATTAATCTGAAAATTTTTAAAGTCTCTAATCTTTTTAGTTTTATTTACTTTGTCATTTAATGAAATAACTTTATCTGAAAAAATTACATCTGCATTTTTAACCGCTTTTTCAGCATCATTATAAATATGAATTTTTCCTTTATTATTTTTTGCCCAATCGAGTACAAATTTTTTAGGTTCATAATTTTTAGGGCAGCCAATATTTAATTTAAAAGAAAATTTAACTGATGCTGCAATTAAACTATTAAGAACATTATTGGAATCTCCAACCCAGCAAATATTTAATTTTGAGATAGGTTTTTTTTTAATTTCCTCAACTGTGAAAATGTCTGACAAAACTTGAGTTGGATGAGATGACGGACTGAGGCCATTAATAACAGGTATAGTTAAATACTTACTAAACTCTTCAATTTTCTCATCACTATCAGTTCTCAACATGAAGCCATCGCCATAAGTTGATAAAATTTTTGCTGTGTCTGCTAAACTTTCTCCACCTTTTCCTAGATGTAATTCGTTCGCTCTGAGTGTTATAGTTCCTCCTCCTAATTGTTTTATTGCGAGATAAAAACTGAGTCTTGTTCTAGAACTTGCTTTTTCAAACATTTGAATTAGTAATTTACCTTTTAAGGGGCTGCCTTTATCTACATCCAGCGTATTATAATTTTTTCTTTTCTGTTTTCTTTTTTTTGCATCTGTAATAATTTTTCTAAGGTCTAATGCAGATATATCTTTGAGGGTAATAAAATGTTTCATTTTTATTTATAGGTTGAACAAACTTTCTTGATAATATTTATAGCCAAATCTATTTCTTGTTTTTTAACATTTAGTGGTGGTAATATTCTTACAACATTTTCTCCAGCTCTAATTGTCAATAATTTATTATCCATTAATTGTTGAATAAATTTTGTTTGCTCGCCATGCAACTGTAAGCCTATTAATAACCCAACTCCTCTTACTTCTTTAATCACTTTGGGAAATTTTTTTCTTATTTCATTTAACTCAATGTTAAAATATTTTGACAATCTTTTAACATTGTTAAGAAATCCTTTCTTAAATATTTGATCCAATACTGCATTTCCAACAGACATGGCTAGCGGATTTCCACCAAATGTTGATCCATGAGTGCCTGCCGTCATCCCTGAAGCTACTTTTTTATTCATTAAAAGCGCTCCTAGTGGAAAGCCTCCACCAATGCCCTTGGCTATGGGCACAATATCTGGTTTTATTTTTGATTTTTCAAAAGCAAAAAAGTTTCCAGATCTTCCTATTCCACACTGAACTTCATCTAAAATTAATAAAATCTTTTTTTTATTACAGATCTTTCTTAATTCTTTTAAGCACCAGTCTGGGATAACTTTAATCCCCCCTTCGCCCATAACAGTTTCAACCATTATTGCAGCTGTTTTTTTTGTGATAGAATTTTTGAAACTTTTATGATTCCCAAATTCAAAATGGTCAAATCCATCAACTTTTGGACCAAAACCCTCTGTCATTTTTTTTGATCCACTGGCATAGATTGTGGCTAAAGTTCTTCCATGGAATGAATTTTTCACACAAAGAATTCTATTTTTTGAAGGCTGTCCTATTGAATAAAAATATCTTCTCGCAACCTTGATTGCAGCCTCAGTTGCTTCGGCTCCGCTATTTTGAAAAATAACAAAATCAGCAAAAGTTTTCTTCGTTAATCGTTGAGCCAATCTCTCTCCTTCTGGAATTATAAATGCATTTGATACATGCCAAAGTTTTTTTGATTGCTTGTTAATTGCCTTTACTAAATATGGATTAGCATGTCCTAGAGAGTTAACAGCAATACCTTGAACAAAATCTAAATATTTTTTTCCATTAGTTGAGTATAAAAAACTTCCCTTTCCATACTTGAATGAAATAGGTCTTCTATTGTAGTTTTTTGCTAAAGCGCTCATTTGCTAAGATTTAATTTTATAACCTTTTTTGTAAAGAAAAAAAGCCACATACCACATTAGAATACTTAGTATTGATAAATATATTAAACCTATACCTATTGATCCGTCTGATTTACCTAAAAAACCATATCTGAAACCGTCAATCATATAAAAAAATGGATTAATATGACTTATGTTTTGAAAAATTTGTGGAAGCTTATCTATCGAATAAAATACTCCAGATAAAAAACTCAAGGGTGTGATAACAAAATTAGTTACTGTTGCGGTATGATCAAATTTTTCAGCCCAAAGACCAGTAATAAAACCTAAGCTTCCCAAAATAAAAGCGCTTAAAAAACCAAATACAAAAATATATAAAATATTGTTTATTGGTATTTCAACTATTAAAGAAAAAACACCTATAGAAATTATGGCAATTAAAAAACTTCTTGTTAAAGCTGCTAGTATTATTGCCATTGAAACTTCAAGCGCTGATAAAGGGGCATAAAGCATATCGACAATATTTCCTTGAATTTTTCCTATCATTAGTGACGAGACAGAATGGCTAAATGATTGAGTTAAGATGCTCATTGCAATTAATCCTGGTGCCAAAAAACTTATAAAAGAATAACCAAGAACATCTCCCTTATTATTTCCTAGCGCTAAGGATAAAACTGATAAAAATAACAAACTCGATACAAGTGGAGATAGTAATGTTTGTTGCCAAACTGCCATGAATCTATTGCATTCTTTAAGCCATAAACTTTTAAAACCAATCCAATTAACAAAGCCAAATTTTCTTACACCAATTTGATATTTTTTATTCAATTCAACCATAAGTAATCATATATAAATTTAAAAAAAGTTGTGTACAAAACAAAGATACCTATTGTTTTTTTTATAATCTTGTGTGATCTGTATATAGTTATTAAAATTAATTAACACACTAAATATAGATTATGAGTTGGAACGAAGAAAAAGTTGAAAAATTAAAAGAGCTTTGGGGAAAAGGAAGCACTGCTAGTCAAATTGCTGAAATAATTGGTGGCATCAGCAGAAATGCAGTTATTGGTAAGGCACATAGGTTGAATTTATCATCAAAAATTAAAACTCGAAATACCTCTTCAAGTCAAGATTTTGATAACAACTCTGAAGAAAATAATTCTAAACAAAAAAGAGGAAGAAAAAGTAAATTTCAATCATTAATTATTGAAAAAGACTTTGAACCAGAAAATCCAAAAAAATTAGAAGAATTAGATGAAAGTTCTTGCAAGTGGCCTGTTGGTCACCCAGAAGAAGAGTCGTTTTACTTCTGTGGAAGGTCTTCTTTAAAAGATTTCTCATATTGTAAACTTCATTTGCTTTATGCATACCAACCTAAGGGAAGAAAAGAAGAGCCTAATAATAATAAAGAAGAAGAGGCCTCACAGTATATTGAAAAAAAAATTAATACTGCTTAAGATTATTTTTTTTATTTCTATTTTTTTCATCTAAGCCTCTAATAAGAGATTTAACTATCAAATAAATTAAAGATAATAAAATATAAATAATATTAATTGCCATGAAGAATGCTGTGTGATTTTAGTGTAAAAATTCCTAATAAGAATTATTAGAACTATATTTTTTTGTAGAAAATTGTCCACCTTCTTTCCACATATAACAATACTTTTCAACTTCTTGCTCGAATATCCTTGTGCTTGGCACTCCTATATCGGAATTAGTTTGATATTTGTTTGAGGGAATATTGTCGTATTTTAAAAGTATTAGTTGATCTACTGTCAATAATGGTTTCGAAAATAGTTGAAAAAATTTTGCTGAAAGATTTGCAGCAAAGAAGGGCATGGGTATTAACAGCCTACTCTTACCAATTAACATTAATAATTTCTTTAGTATGTCCTTTAAAGAAAAAATTTCAGGCCCAATGCACTCAATTATCTTAGAATGAATATTTTTAGAAATCACATGATAAATGGTATCCGTTAAATCTGAACAATGAATTGGAGCAAACTTAGTATCTCCATTATAATAAAGTGGAAAGAACGGAAGTCTACTTAGTAAAGTCATAAAATTTGTAGTAAAATTATCATCCACTGAATAAACGACTGATGGTCTTAATATTGTAGCTAAAGGAAAATTTTTTTGAATATTCAATTCGCCCTCTAATTTACTTTTTGCGTATTCTGAATCTATGGCTCTATTTATACCTAACGCAGATAAATGAATAAACTGCTGAACCTTATATTCCTTACAAAGTTTAGCTAAAATTGATGGAAAAATAGAATGAATATTTTTAAAGGTACTCCCCTTTCCATTTTCATATAAAATTCCAATTAAATTTATACAGATATCTGTTTTAGCAAATAATTTTCTAATTTTATTCTCATCAAAAATATTGGCCTCAACAATATCAATGTAGCCAGCATTGGCTTGAGTTTTAATAATGTACCCCTTCTGATGATAGTTTCTTGTAACAATAGTAACTTTATAATTATTTTTAGTAAGCTTTCTGATTAAATGACGACCTATTTGACCACTACCGCCAAAAATTAGACAATTTTTTGCTTTCATATATATATAATTAAAAATGAATATTGATATTAAACTTCACAAGAGTGATCTACCAGAAGATTTAGATTTAGGCAATATTATAGCGGTTGATGGAGAATTTATGGGGCTTAACGTTAAGCGTGATCCTTTATGTCTTATTCAAATATCAACTGGTAATTCTGATGCTCATATTATTCAGTTAGATAGAGATAACTACATCGCTCCAAATTTAAATAAAGTTCTTTCAGACAAATCGATTACAAAAATATTTCACTACGGAAGAGCAGATATCGCGCACATCAAATACTATTTGAAAACAGATACTATAAATATTCTTGATACTAAAATTGCATCAAAACTAGCCAGGTCTTATTCTGACAGTCACTCACTTAAAACATTAATTAAAGAATTTATAAATATTGATGTTAGCAAGCAATTTCAAAGTTCAGATTTTGGTGGTGAGTTATCAGAGGCTCAACTTAAATATTGTGCAAACGATGTTGTTTATTTGCATAAAATTCATCAAGAATTAAACAAAATTCTTGTTAGAGAAAAACGAATTGATTTATATGGTGATTGCTTAAAATTTTTAAAGACTAGAGTTAATCTTGATTTGGCTTTATTTAAAGATGACATATGGGCCCATTAAATGAAAAAAAAAAATTATAAAAAAATTGCAAAAGAAGTAATAGAGCTGGAAATAAAAGCCCTAAAAAAATTAAAAAATTCAATTAACAATTCTTTTAACGAAGCTGTTGAGGCAATATCCAGCTGTCAATCTAAAGTGATTCTATGTGGGGTTGGAAAAAGTGGACTAATAGCCGCTAAAATTTCAGCAACTCTTTCTTCTGTTGGAACTCCCTCATTCTCTCTATCTGCAAATGATTGTTCACATGGAGATCTTGGTAGCATTTCCAAAAAGGATGTTTTAATTTTGATAAGTTATTCTGGCTCTACAGAAGAATTAAAGAATATTATAAAATATGCAAATAGAAATAAAATCACCTTGATAGGTATAATGTCTAAAAAAGATTCTATATTATATAAAGCATCAGACATAAAGCTACTTATACCAGAGGTGACCGAGGCTGGCCTTGGTATTGTACCAACATCAAGCACCATCAATCAATTAAGTATTGGGGATGCGTTAGCAGTATCAGCACTAAATAAAAAAAGAATAAGTAAAAAAGATTTTAAAAAATTCCATCCCTCAGGAAATCTTGGAACCAAACTAAGAACTGTTGAAGAGTTAATGATCACTGGAAATAAAATTCCTTTTGTTAATGAAAATTTAAAAATGAAAAAAGCTTTACAAATCATATCAAATAAAAAACTTGGAACCTTAGTTGTTCAAAATAATAAAAAAATTACAACAGGAATTATTACAGATGGTCAAATTAGAAGATTTAGTGGGGCAAGTAATAATCTGCAAAATTTAACCGTTAAAGAAGTAATGACCATAAACCCTATCAGCATTGATAAGGATACTTTGGTAGAAAAGGCTCTATCAATAATGAATACCAAAAAAATCACCTCTTTATGTGTCCATAGCAATAAAAACGTAAAAAGAACTGTTGGAATATTACATATTCACAAAATATTAGAGTCTAATATTAATTAGATGAATCAAAAAAGTTTAATCCAATTAATAATAATTTTATTAATTATTATAATATCCATATCAGTATATTTAAGTTATTTTAATAAAGGCTCTAAAAATTTAAAAACAAATTCAAAAGCAACAGAAATTGAAAATAAAACAGATCAGATTTTAAATTATATTGAAAATATTAATTATACTTCTGAAATAAGTGGAAATAAATATCAAATCACAGCCAAAAGGGCCAAAATTAAAATAGATACTCCTGATATAATGTTTTTGGAAAATTTAGTTGCCTACATAACCATTAAAAACTCTAACATAATCAAAATAACTTCGGATCTTGGTAAATATAATTCAAAAAATTATGATACTATTTTTTCAAAAAATGTTGTGGCAACTTATCCTGATCACGAAATAACAGGTGAATACTTAGACTTTTCTTTTATAAATAATATTGGAATTTTTTCCACTAATATTGTTTATGTTGGTAATAAAACAAAAATGTTTGCTGATAAAATAGAAATAGACCTGACAACTAATGATACTAGGATTTTTATGTTTGATAATTCTAATAAAGTTTTAATTGAAGGAATAAACTAATATGGCTGTTATTAAAAAATTTAGAATTAAATCGTTTAAAAATCCTCAACCTATAATATCGTTAGAAAATATATCTTTGTCATTTGGAAATACAAAAATTTTAGATAACGTAAGCTTTAAAATTAATCATGGCCAAATTCTGGGAATGTTAGGCCCTAATGGAGTTGGAAAATCTACAATCTTTAATTTAATTACAGGTTTAATAAAACCAGACTATGGAAAGATTAGCTTTGATGGTACCGTTGTGAATGATTATCCAATATACTTAAGAACTACAAAATTTAAAATTGGCTACGTTCCCCAGTACGGAGGATATTTTGGTGATCTTACATTATTAGAAAATTTAAAAGCTATTGCTGAAATAGTAATTATAGATGAAAAATTGATTAAATATAAAATTGATCAATTGATCGCTAAATTTGAGCTTGACGCCATTAGAGACACTAAAGCTAAATATTTATCTGGTGGACAAAAAAAAAAATTAGTAATTGCTTTAGCTTTATTAAGTGAACCCAAAATTCTATTACTTGATGAGTGTTTTGCAGCACTAGATGTTCTTACAATTAAGATGCTTCAGGAAATTATAGTTAACTTACAAACAGAAAATAACATAACGATCTGTATTTGTGATCATCAAGCAAGAGATTTATTATCCTGCGTAGATGTTGCTGTAATCTTATCTAATTGTAAAATTGTAGCACAAGGCTCTCCTAACGATTTGGTGAATAATATTGAAGCAAAAAATGCCTACTTTGGTGATTCTTTTAAATTTAATTAACAAATGTCAAAAATACTATCAATTAAAAAAAAGATTACACCATTCAACAAGCAAATATACGTTAGTGGAGATAAAAGCTTAAGTATAAGGTGGGTTCTTTTGGCCTCACAAGCAATAGGAAAATCTAAAGCCTACAACCTATTAATGTCTGAAGATGTAGTCGCTGCACTAGAGTCCATAAAAAAATTAGGAATAAAAGTGTTGTTGCATAAGGCTCATTGTGAAATTTTAGGAAATGGAATTAACGGTTTTCAATATAAAAATGGTTTAGTGATAGATGCTAAAAATTCAGGAACACTTGGGAGGTTAATATTGGGTTTATTAATCAAATCACCAAAAAAAATAAAAATAATTGGCGATAAAAGTCTTTCAAAAAGGGATTTTTCGAGAGTTACCGAGCCATTGGGAAAATTTGGAGCTAAATTTTATTATAAAACAAAAAATAAACTTCCTTTATCAATCCTAGGTTCTCAATTACCAAGGGGGATTAACTACATTGAAAATAAAGGATCTGCTCAATGCAAAAGTAGCGTTATGCTCGCAGCACTTAATTCATCAGGAACAACATTCATTAAAGCAAAAAAATCAAGAAATCACTCTGAATTACTTTTTAAATATTTAAAAATACCTATCAAAATTAAAAAAACAAAAAAGTACGATTTTATAAAAATTAAACAACCTAAAAAAATTAATGCGTTTAATTATCAGATCCCAGGAGACATAAGCTCAAGTGCATTTTTTATAGTACTTACAATTCTCACAAATAATTCAAAACTTTTAATTAAAAATGTAAATATTAATCCAACAAGAACAGGAGTGATTACTATCTTAAAAAAAATGGGGGCTAAAATATCTTTAAAAAATAAAAGAAATTATAGAGGTGAAAAAATTTCTGATATTTTAATAGAAAGTTCAAGTAATCTTAAAGGTATAAATTGCTCATCAGAATTAAACAGTAGTGCAATAGATGAGTTTTTAATTATTTTTCTAACTGCAGCAAAAGCAAAAGGAATTTCTTATTTTAAGGATATATCTGAACTCAACCAAAAAGAGAGTCCGAGATTAAACTGGGGATCTAAAATTTTAAATATGATGGGTATAAAAACAGAACTTACTAAAGACTCAATAAAAATTTATGGACAGCCGAATTTAAAAATAACAAAACTAATTATAATTAAAAACTATTTAAAAGATCATAGAATTTTTATGATGAGCACTATCGCTGCTTTAACTTGTGGTGGAAAATGGAAGATTCATGATAAAGATTCTATTAATACATCATTCCCTTCATTTTTAAAAATAGTTAAAGATATAAGCAATAAATCTTTATGAAATTAAAAAAAAGAATTAAAGTTGCAATAGATTCACCCGCAGCAGCTGGCGCTGGTACTCAAGCAAAATTAATTTCTAAGCATTTTAATTTGTTTTATTTGGATACGGGTAAAATTTATAGATTAATTGCTAATATTAAATTAGCTCAACCTAAAAAATATGAGCATGCCTTGATAAAAAAAAAGATGAATAAATTAAGCATGAAAGATTTACAAAATAAAAAGCTATTATCTGATGAGGTTGGAACAATGGCGTCCATAATATCAAAAGATAAAAAAATAAGAAAACTTGTTCATGCTTTTCAAATTAAAAGTGCTTATCATCCTCCAAAAAAATATAATGGTTCGTGTTTGGATGGTAGAGATATAACTTACAAGATTATTCCAGATGCAGATTTTAAATTTTTTATAACTGCAAACACAAAAACTAGAGCATTAAGAAGATATAAAGAACTAAAAGTGTCAAATAAAAAAATATCCTTTAACGATATCTTAAAAAGCATTAAAAAACGTGATAAAAGCGATTATAATAGAAAAATCTCACCACTTAAGAAAACTCAAGATTCGATCTTGATTAATACTACAAACTTAACTAAAAGAGCATGCTTTTTAAAAATTAAACAAATTATAGATAGGAAACTAAAAGCTTAATGGAAATTTATAAAGACCTTTCAAGCCCCGCTTCTAAAGAATTCGAACAACTACTAAATTCACAGTTTACTAAAACAGCAAACCTTGAAGAAGGAAAAATTATTACAGGTGTAGTTAATAAAGTAACTGACAACTTTGTATTTCTTGAAGTGCAAGGTTTAAAATCTGAACCTATCCTGGATATCAATGAGCTTAAGTCTATGGGTATGTTAGACAAGGCAAAAGTTGGTGAAAAAATTTCAGTTCTTCTTGAAAGATTAGAAGACAAAAATGGTGAAATATTAGTATCAGCTTCTAAAGCACAAAAAATTCAAGGTTGGGATAAACTTGTTGAGGCTTACGAAAAAAATGAGCCTATCATGGGTAAAATTACAGGACGTGTTAAGGGTGGATGTATTGTTGAACATATAGACACTGGGTCTTTAATGTTTTTACCAGGTTCACAAATTTCAGACAAACCACTAAAAGATATTAGTCATTTAATGAATGAACCACAAAAATTTGCTCTTATTAAATTAGATAAAATTAGAGGAAATGCTTGTGTTTCTAGAAGAGAAATTATCTCTTCATTTAAAAAAGAAGATAAAATTAAAATTGTTGAAAAATTTAAAGTTGGCGATGTAATTAAAGGAGCTGAAGTAAAGGGCTACAGTTCATTTGGTTGTTTCTTTAGCGTTAACGGAGAGTTAGATGTTTTGGTACACCTTCAAGAAATATCTTATTCAAGAGTTACCCATCCTGATGAAGTTTTTACAATTGGCGAAAAGCATGACTTGTTAGTTATTTCGGTTGATAAAGAAAAATTGCAAGTTGGATGTTCCATAAAACAACTTTCACCAGATCCATTTGAAAATATTTCAAACTATGAATTAAATAAAATCTATAAAGTTAAAGTAGTTAAACTAATGGACTTTGGTGCATTTTGTGAACTTGAAAAAGGCTTATCTACTTTATTACACTCAAGTGAATTGAGCTGGACTAAAAAAAATATATCTTCAAAAAAAATGTTTAAAGTGGGTGATGAAATAGATTGTATTATTACTGAAATTGACAAAGAAAAAAGAAGAGTTGCAATATCACACCGTTTAACAACCGACAATCCTTTTAAAACCTTTGAAAATAAATATCCGATCGGATCTGAAGTTGAGGGCGAAGTAGCTAGTAAAAATGAATACTCAATATTCTTAAAAATTGATGATTTAGATATTGTTGCATTTTTACACTGCAATGATCTAACATATTTAAATAATGGTGAAGAAGAATTAGTCAAACATAACGTTGGGGACAAATTAAAAGTTAAAGTTCTAGAAGTAAAAGTAGATGAACAAAAAGTTAGAGTTGGTTTACGTCAAACTCAACCCGATCCTTTTGATTGGTTTAACGATAAAAAAGTTAAACAAACAATTAC
>Ga0222670_1000519_pt1 | contig 16092 bp, 18 predicted proteins | sample AntAcemetagen732_FD_181148 | JGI IMG/M metagenome (GOLD analysis project Ga0222670, IMG submission 181148) | Saline water microbial communities from Ace Lake, Antarctica - #732 | ecosystem: Environmental > Aquatic > Non-marine Saline and Alkaline > Saline | place: Antarctica: Ace Lake... | reverse complement strand
ACAAGACGAAAAGGAAAGTTTTTGGCAAGAAGCCCCTTACAGAACTAACGGAGATGTAGTTGAAGAAATCAAAACAGCGTTGAAGTATTTCATTGAAACTTGGCAGAGATAGACTACAGAACACCCAACAACCAACTAAGAAAATGAACAGACCAGACGTAACAAGACAGATTTTATCATGGCTAATTGCATCCCTTCTAATGCTAGGGGTGTTCATGGCTTGCAACGCTCAATGTATTACAGATATCGTTCCGTTTCCGCAGGCAATGTATAGTCAATGCTTTGAAGACTCGCTACAGGTGACTGATTTATACGACGTTGATTGTCCAGCATGGTACAATGGAGGGTGCTATGTATACGAGTTCTACAGCAACGGAATTGATGCAGTGATATTCGTTATCGATTCAGAACTCGAATACTACTCCTGTCCTGACTGCGAAGTATGGGCGCACGCATTTATAACAGATGGTTGCCAAGGCGAAATGCTTTGGGGTACAACAGGCTCTTGCCCTACTAGCCCTTTGGTTTATGTAATAGGAGACAGTTCACCAAGTCAAGATTGGACGCTAGGAATCCAATTACCTGAAGGAATCTTCTACTTCCATATTGGAAACGTAGGGGCGGGAGTAGTTCAACACGAAGTACATGGCTGTTATGAACTTATGATAGGCACGTTCGGGCTTTTGGACTTAGGAATACCACGATACACGCGCGAAAATGGAGTGACCATAAGCGGGTTTGATACACTTGGAAGGCGCGTGCGATGAAAGAAAAAAACATACAAACTCAAATAATGTTTGCGCTTTCGAAACTTAATGTTCGCATTTTCCGTAACAACGTAGGGCAAGCATGGGCGGGAAAGTCGTATGCCACCAAAGACGGCAAGAGGGTAATTGAGAACGCTTACCCTGTGAAATTTGGGCTTTGTGTTGGTAGTAGCGACCTCATCGGTTGGAAGACCATGACCGTAACGCCCGAAATGGTAGGAACGAAGATAGCGGTGTTCTGCGCGGTTGAGGTGAAGACAGCAACGGGGCGGGCAAGTAAAGAGCAAAAGAATTTTATTGATAAACTAACCAACGACGGCGGCTTTGCTGGAATAGCAAGAGATGCGGACGAAGCGGCGGCGGTTGTAACAAACAGACCATGAAAATACTGATAACGTGCGCCGTATGGAAGCGGCCTGAAATCTTCCAAATAATGACTACAGGGCTTCAGCGTATGCGCGGGCTGATGGATAGCCTAGGTATTGAAACGCAAGTGCTTTTTATTCTCGACCCCACCGACGAGGCTAATATACAGCACGTCCATGCGATGACAGAAACTGACTGGAACATCTTGCACACCGTTATAAGTAACGATATGCCACTAGGTGAGCGCATGAACCGCGCGATGCTTGAAGCTGACGGGCTTGATTGGGATTACATGATGCAGATTGGCAGTGACGATTTGATAACTGATTCGGGAGTGCTTGCCCTTTGCTCCTATGCTTTGGCGGGTTGCCCGTTCTTTGGCTTCGTACAAATTTGGTTTGTGTGTAGTGTGACAAGGGAAATGAAGCAATTCAGAACGTCCGGAACGTTCGGCGCGGGTCGAATGATAAGCCGTGGGCTGGTAGAAAAAACGCATTGCCTATGGGATCCGAGGCAAGTCAGCGGGCTTGACAATATGATGCAAGCGAATGTGTACGGGGCTTGCGAAGTCCACCCTCAAATCGTTAACACACACCGCGCTCAGGTGTTCGATATAAAAAGTGCGGTAAACATTAACGCTTTTAATAAACAAACGCGTAAATTGTACCCCCTAGATGTTACTTTATGCCCTGAGCTGAAGTATGTATTGGATTTGTAAATCAGAACCGATGAAAACAGAAAACTGGAAAGGAAGAAGTAACATTGCCATTCACCAGATGGATTGCCTAGAAGCAATGAAAGACATGGAGGATAACGCTTTTGATTTGGCTATTGTAGACCCGCCTTATGGGATTGGTGCGGATGGAACGCAAGGATTTGCAACCAAAAAAACTAAAGGATTTACATTTGATAAAAAAAAGTACACTAAAAAGAATTGGGATAATGAAATACCGACAAGTGAATATTTTTTTGAGGTGCAAAGAGTATCTAAAAATCAAATCATTTGGGGTGCTAATTACTTTATAAAGGAATTACCACATTTAAAGAACTTTATCTACTGGCATAAAAAAGGTAAAAGCAAAGATGATAAATTTAATGAGGGTGAGGTGGCTTTTGTAAGTTGTGGTAGAACAAGAATGATTGATATTTGGTGGAATGGATTTGGAACTATAAATAGTGGTGAAAAAAGGCACCACCCAACCCAGAAGCCCGTCAAACTTTACGAATGGTTATTAATGAACTACGCAAAGGAGGGTGATAAGATACTCGACACGCATTTAGGAAGTGGAAGCCATGCGATTGCTTGTTGGAATTTAAACTTTAACCTTACAGCGTATGAGTTAGACCCCGACTATTTTGAGGCTACAGCAAAGAGAATAGAGAAACACACCAGACAGATACAGATGTTTTAACCAACCCCGAACCGATGAAAATTGATTTTAAAGCTATCAACGAAAGTGCCGACCTCGTTGAATTAATAGGCCGCCACGTAAAGCTCACCAAGCGCGGGTCCATTTACAAAGGTCTATGCCCTTTCCACCAAGACGACAAACCAAGCCTCGAAGTAGTGCCTAATAAGCAGCTTTGGAATTGCCCCGCGTGCAGTGCCGGAACATCTGCTATCGATTTTGTCATGCAGTACAACAATGTTTCCAGCTTTGACGCGGCGAAGATACTAAGCGAGGGCGACGACCTTTCGCCCGATATACAGAAGCACGCGCCGAAAGTTCAAATAGCCGATTGGGAACACGTTCACACCTTGCCGGCAGACATCGCGCCGCCGTTATTTGAACACTACAAATACGGCAAGCCATCGAACATATGGCGTTACACGGACACGTTCTATACGGTGCGCTTTGACCACGACAAAGGGAAAGACGTTCTACCCTTCACACTTAACAAGCTACACGACCGCGTTGAATGGCGTTGGAAAGGATGCCCGAAGCCGCGACCGCTTTACAACCTAGACCGCTTAAAATCCGAGCCTACAAAATCGGTGATAGTTGTTGAGGGTGAGAAGACCGCCGACGCTTTACAAGAGGTTATGCCGTCTTTCATTGTCACGACATGGGTCGGCGGCGCGAATGGTGTTTCCAATTGTGATTTTGATATTTTAATTGGGCGTAAAATTATCTACTGGCCAGACCATGATTGGCAAGGACACGCGGCCATGCACCAGATATTTGATATTGTCGGAGGCGACAGCAAATGGATTGGCGCACCGAAAGCCGCCGCCCTGCATTGGGATTTCGCCGATGTTGATTGGGATGCCGTAGAAACGAAAGCGTTTATACTAGCGAACAAGAACCTTTTTAATAGCTGGACCAAACCCGAAGAGTGGGTAAAAGACGCTGATAGGGCCATGCATTTCGAGGTGAAAGGTAAGGCGGGCGCGTTGCGTTTGAATGGTGACAGGGTGAGCATCTACCCAAGGCCACCAGCACCCGTAACCAAACCAACACTACCCGCCCCAACGCCCAAACCAGAACCGAAAAAAACACACAAGCATTTCCAGCACCTCGGCTACGGTATGAACATGTCAGGCAACGCCGAGCATTTTATTTATGACCACAGGGCGAAGAAGGTACACGTGTTTTCGCCGTCGAAGATGTCGCAAAATTACTTCCTTCAAATTGCCCCGCTCAACTATTGGGAGGACCGCTACCCAAACAAGAACGGCGTTGATTGGAACGCGGCGGCGGATAGTTTTACTGATGCATCCTTTCGCCAGGGGTTGTACAATAATGACAAGATTCGCGGGCGTGGCGCATGGATGGACCAGAAGCGCATCGTGATACACGCGGGGTCGCACCTAATCGTTGATGGTAAGACGGTTAACACTGATGAGCTAGAATCGAAATTCATCTACCAAATTGATCACCCGACGGGATTCGAAGTTGGCTCGCCATTATTATCACGCGATAGCAAAAGACTAATCGACGCGCTGAAGCTGGTGTCATGGCAAAGACCTGTGAACGCTTACCTTCTGGCGGGGTGGCTTGTTCTAGCTCCCATTGGCGGGCTTCTGGATTGGAGACCACACGTATGGGTAACGGGTCCAAAGGGCGCGGGAAAAACTTGGATAAAGCGCGAGATTATTGACAGGATTTTAGGCGAGGCAATTGTAAACGCTATCGGAGAAACAACTGAGGCGGGCCTACGTCAGACGTTGAGCAGTGACGCGCTACCCGTTGTGTTCGATGAGATTGACAGCGACAGCAAAAAAGATAACGACCGGATAGAACAGATAATGACGCTGATGAGAATAGCATCAAGCGAAAGCGGGGCGAAGGTTTACAAGGGTACAACGGCGCACCAGTCGAGGTCATTTAATATACGTAGTTGCTTTTGTTTTTTGTCTATCGTTTACCAAGCGGCACGTGCTGCCGACCTTTCGCGAATTACTTTGCTTACCGTTCAGGAAGATAAGAGCGCAAAGCAGCAGGATAATTTCATTGAACTTCAGGACATCGTAGCTGATGAGTTAACCGAAACATGGGTAAAGGGCTTTCGTGCCAGAACTTTGTCTTTGCTTCCTGTGATAATTGAGAATATCAAGGTGTTTGAAAAAGCGGGGCGTGTGATATTGCAATCGAGCAGGGCACGCGATCAGGTGGCACCGTTAGCGGCGGCGGCGTGGTCATTGCACAGTGATAAGGTTATTACACAAAAGGACGCTGAGAGGTGGCTATCTGCGCATGATTGGGAGGATGAGAAGCACAGCGAGGAAGTTAGTGATGAATCTTTGTGCTTAGATAAAATTTTGCAACACCCTGTCCGCGTTGAGATTGGAGAATTTGCGAAAGTTGTTGAGCGCACAATTGGTGAGCTGATGTACAACACCACTGGCGGGCAACTGGACGAGCAGAACAGCATTGACAGGCTGGCGCGTTTTGGAATTATTATCGAGGGTAAGACGTTCACCATCAGTAACACCGCTGAGGGGGTAAAAACCGCGTTAATCAATACACCTTGGGCGAAATCCCACGCGAAAGTGTTAAGCCGCTTAGAGGGTGCTACAAAGCGCGAGCCTTGTTACTTCGGGCATGGCCACCAATCGCGTGGCGTTGTGCTGAGTATGAAAGGAATAATTTTCAATCAGTAAAAATAAATTCGCCAATCATGTAATATGTATAATAATTATTATATATTTGTGTCAACAAAGAAACAAAAACACAACACGATGAGCACACTAACCCAAAAAGAAAGAAAGCTACAAGTAGCATCTTCAAACCGCCTTGAAATCATAAACGCTATCAAAGGTGTGATTTCAGAATCAAAAACAAGAATGACTTTGAAGCAAGGTATGGCTGCTTTTCTAGGTGTTCAATGTAAAAACCCTGAAAACTTCACAATGTTTTTCGCAACAGGAATACAAAAAGTGAGACTAGTAAACGCTAAAAACTACGCACAACCACAAACAATTGACATTTTTGTAGACGAGTCAAAACTATCCGCTTCTGATTGGTTGGCTCAAAAGAACTTGCAGAATGCAATGTCTAACCTTCCATCTTCAATGAGATAACCATGAACACACTAAGAAAAGAAAGCCTATCCAAAGGGAAATGGCTAATATCAGCAGAGGTTAACGGGGTTGAGCGTTCCACAGTCACAAACAATTCAATGGCAATCGACGCTGCCTTTGGAGATTTCGAGGAAGGCTACTACACTACCCAAGAAGAATCCAGACAGGAATTGATTAACGAAATAACCCAACGCCCTTCGGGGCTTTAATTTACACCCCATGACAAATTTCGACAACACATTGCAAGACATCCAATCACAAGTAAAGAACGGTGTTAATTCTTCAGACATCAAGACAGGATTGAAGACTAAAATAATGAGCGATTTGATGATTCGTTTAGCTTTAAAATAACCCCACCCCATGAAGACAATACTAGAATGGTACGAAGAACTTAACCAGCCCTATCGGATACTGGCAATCCACAACTATGATAAACACTTTAGTTATTGCAATGAGGCAGGCAGTCTAGCCGAGGCTTTATCGGGAGGATTTAGCTGGACGGATAGCCCAGAGAGGTTTGAATATTGGAATAACCTTTACGATGAGTTGTCGAAGCCAACACCCAACCCCATGACACCACTAGAAGAAACAATACTAGCCAAGGCGCGAGAAGTAGTAATGCTTCCGCACATTGTTGGCGAATTGATGAGTAAAAACAGCACGGGAAAAGTAGAAATACCTTTTCAGATTGAAGATTGTGGCGCGCTAGAATACCCCGTCTCTGATCACGTTATTTTCGACGTTGACCAAATGAAGTTCACGCATATTAAATACTTTTTATGGTCTGAAGAAACGGGAGAAGTAGAAGAAATCACATTCGAAATTCCTGAGATGGTTGAAGAACCGCCTCAGCAACTATCACACATCGACGAACTAATCGAAAAATGGGAGTGCGAAGTTGTTTCGTACAGACAAGCCTCGCGTTCCGAACGTTTAACCGCCGAAGTGCGAAGTGAATCAGCCACATTAAGAACACTATGCTCGATATTTGTACGAGATTTAAACCAACTGAAAGGATGAAAACACCAACACCAAAAACCTACCTAAGCACTGAGCTTGCTAAGTTTGACCCGATAACCAAAGAGGTTAACGATTTTTTGAAAGACTTCACCAGCGTTGAGATTGCTGGTGTGTTCGACGACGAAGGGTATAAGGCCGCCAAGAGCGACGTTAAACTAATGAGGCAATATATTAAGCGCATCGAAGACCAACGCGTTGAAGGTAAGGCATTATTTCTTGAGGGCGGGCGTGCCGTTGATGCGAAGTCAAAAGAAGTCAAAGCAATTATTGACCCCGTTTTGCTTCGTCGCATAGACCAGATAGTAGCTATTGATGACGAGAAGGAAAAGCAACGTAAAGCAAAAGCCCTTTTAAGACATACCCGATTGACGGACGCGGGGTATGAGTACAGTAATGGAGCTTACCGGGTAGGCATTAAAATCATGCACCCCTCAGCGATTGAAACAGCCAGCGAGGAAGAGTTTAACGCGCAAGTTATAGCGGGCTCAGAGGAATCGGCACGTTTGAAATCGGAGGACGAGGCAAAGAAGGTTGAAGACGACCGACTAGCAAAGGAAAACGCGGCGTTGCGTGCTAGGTTGGCAGAGGTTGAGAAGGTCGAGGTGTTTGAACCCGCTGTGAGCAGCACAGGCGCACCAACGCGGGCAGACTTCAACCCCGCTGTACGTAGTGCTGAAACACCAACCTTTGGCGACACTCCACTACCCAAGCCACAACTATACAAGAACGGGTTTGACGCGTGCCGGACGCTTGCCATTGAGGTTGTTAAAAACACCACGTCGAAAAAAGAAATCATTCAGGAATTATTAAATTTGATAGCATGAACAACCAACTACAGAAACAAACACCGCGCGAGCTGATGAGCAGCGAGGGATTTGATCAGATGCAACGCATCTCGAAATTCCTTTCCGCTTCGGACATCATACCAAAGGAGTTCAAAGGCAACGTAGCCAACTGCATGGTGGCGTGTATGGCGGCAAGCGACATGAACAAAACGCCTTTTTTCATTATGCAAAATGCGTGCGTTATTCATGGTAAATTATCATGGAATTCAACGTACATTATCTCCGCGATAAACGTGAGCGGTATCTTCACCCCTTTGCGCTTTCGTTACAGTAAGGATAAGACCGAATGCACCGCCTACGCTACCGAGATTCAGACGGGCGAAGTTGTTGAGGGTATTACCCTAACAATGGCAATGGCAGACGCTGAAGGTTGGTCAACGAAGAGCGGATCCAAATGGAAGACCATGCCGCAATTGATGCTTCAGTACCGCGCCGCAACTTTCTTCGGGCGTGCTTATGTTCCGCACGTGTTGAACGGTATGCAGACCGCTGACGAAGCGCAGGACGTGAACGGCTACCACGATGAATCAACGAAGGTACAAGACCTCAACGATAAACTGAAGCACGAAGAGGCACCTAACAGCGATGGAATTGAAGACGCTGAAGAAATCACTGACGACGACCTAACAGATTAAAGGATTGAAAAAACTGCGTGACACTGCTCGAAAGACCAAGACCGCAAACCAAGACGGGGGAATGGAAACGCCCCCATTTTTTCACCACTAAGAAACACCCCAACGAAATGAAAGTATATCTAACAGCAGGTCACACCGTTATCAACGGCAAAGGCACTGGCGTACATTCAGGAACGCGCGACGAAGCAAAGGAAGCCGCTTACCTACGTGATGAAATAGCGTGCTACCTAGAACGTCGGAACGTCACCGTAATAAAAGACGATGTCACCACAGGCTTCGGGCGTGTGATGACATGGCTAAATAACACACTCACCAAATCAGATACGGCGATTGAGATACACTTCGACGCTTCAGGGTCGGGCGGCCCGAACGGGTGTACAGCATTCGTACCAATCAATCCAACCTCGCATGAAGAAGACCTTGGACGTAGGTTGTGTAAAGCGATTTTTGAAGCGGCACATATCAAGCCACGAGGCTCCAATAAAGGTGTGAGAGATGAGGGCTTTACCTTCCACAAGCGTCTACGCTTCCTTCATTCGCCAGCCGTTGCGACAAATGTTTTGCTCGAAGTGTGTTTTATAACGAGTGATTCGGATTGGAATAAGTATATTACGAACCGAGATAGCATTGCACTGATGCTTTCAAATAGTATCTACAACCATTTAAAAGACAGACATAATGGCAAAGCCTGATCCAATAACCCTCGAATATACAGCCGATAAGAAAGGCGGCTATACGTGTGTGTTCTTATGGGAAAACGAAGACCGCAAAACGGTGTACGATGTTAGCGCGGACATGATAGACGAGTACGAAACCAGTGGCATTGGCGTTGAAGAATTTTACTACAGTATTAACTGAGCATAGTAGCAGCCTTCTCATAGGTTGTATTTAAGGTGGAAAGGATTTAGCACCCTTTCATTTGGTTAAGTTGGAAGCCCTGTGGAAACGTTCACAGGGCTTTTTTTGTGGTAAAAGAAAAGCCCTCACTTACGCAAGGGCCTCCCGTCATACCGAAGCTAACACACCCGAAAGCGTGCCAACACCTTAAAATACTATTTGATTCTCAGTGACATTGAGAAAAATGTATCGCCTGGAATGTTTGTTCCGTTTACTGTCACCTCTATTTTTTGCCCTGCTGTCACATCGTTACCGCTAAAGTCCACAACTAATGCAGTGTCCGCAAATGGTGACGGGGTTAGTGTTTCCACTGTTGACCCGTTCACGTTTAGCTTCACCGTTGTCGTGCCCGCCGCATTTTCACATCTGATTATACATTTTCCAACTTCTACATCTACAGGAACGATGAACGCCGAGGCTAATGATGAAGATGAAGTTGGTATTGTTCCGCTACCCAGTGGCACCCAGTATTCTGTTCCCGAAGCTGTAAGCCTAGCCGCTGAGTTGAGCATGATAAGAAACCCCGCGTCTGGAAGTACAAGCGTTCGATTAGCGGCTAACCCTTCAGGACCGCGTAGCGTCGTGCCGTAGGTGTCGTCAACCGCATTACGCACAGCTATTCCCGCCTCGCCTGCTGGTCTTATTGCTGACGCTAACCTGTTAGCTAGTTGCGCTTCTTGGTTGGCGTTATCTGCCGCTATGGCATTTTCTAGTCCTACTCCTGTACTACCACCGTCTTCACCTCCTTCGTCGTCGTCCTTCCTGTCTGGCTCGAGTATTGTGATGCCTCCCGTATCGTTAACAGGGTCGAACGCTTCGATTTTGTATTCGCTTTTATTAGCGTTGTATCGCATTGAGAACATCACCCAAAGTTTGGACTGATAGAAAGCCACTTCAGTCATGTCTATTTGATCGAAATACAAAGTACCGCGCATGATGTTTGTGGTCGTCCTACGTTGCGCCATGTGCTGTTGCACTAGCTTGTTCCCTATAAATTGGCGGTCGGTTGTATCTGCCCCAACGCGCCAGTTATCTTCAGTGTACGAGCTATCTGACAAACGAAGCGAGCCACGTGTCGCCGCGTTGGAAAGGTTGTCGCCTAGAAACGCTTCGCCAAGTTCTAAAACATCCCGCGCGTTGTTGTCGTCAATAGCTTTGAAAATAACAGTGTCGCCTGAGTTGGTTTCGTTGTCACCGATACGAACATCGAAATCTTCAACCGTAATAACACCATCAGCAAACGCCGCCGCTGTTATAGCGGAAGAGGTTGTCCCTGTCATATCATAAGCTATAACATCAACCGTTACTTCAATGCCTGTGCTGTCCGTTGGCAGTCCAATAGTGTAGATACCGTGGGTTAGTGTAGCTCCATTACTATCTGTGCCTTCTACCGCGTCTATTGCTTTTGAAAACCATTCGACGCGGTTTGATTCATCTGTAGTCCAAGACTGGCCTTGGAGATATTGAAAACCGAAGGCGGTAAGGTATTCCTCACCATTAATCACTGTGATCATGCCATCGTTTACTATAGTTACTTGCCTCTTTAGATAATAGTCGCCACACTTTATTTTAGCTTGAAGTTTATAACGAAGCAACCTATCATCGCCCGTTCGTGTAGCGTCAGCTTCTTGAATCATCCTCATGCGGAAGCCAATAGTTAAAGCCTGACTTGCGGGGATAATGTACAAATCAGTTGTGACAGTTTTAGTTCCGAAATTTGATTCGTCCCAATCCTCGTTGTTAATCACAGGAACCCAGCCGCTAAATTTGTACTCAAGCGTTGTTTTATTAACTGGGTTTAGAAAAGCATATTGATACCCCGTTAAACGTCTTGCCCCTGTGGTGTTATTGATTGGGAAAAAATCACTGTCCGTTCCGTTCTGAATAAGCGTGCCATCTTTTTTGTATTCCTTCCATGACTTTGCAGCACTAGAGCCGTTATGCACTTGCCTTGATTGAAAATACCAAACACCCTTATCTTGTACCAAAGTCATTTGGAACGTTTTGCAAATGCCTTCTAAAATCTTGTATGCAGATTTATATTCGAGAACGCCGTTTTCGTTCGCGTCGTACATTTCTTCATGCACAAAACCAATTTCCGCGAAAATGTTATAAGCCACAGCACCACCCCCCGTACCAGTTAAGTAACCCATCCATCTAACCCCCCGTACATAAGGGTCGTCAGTAGCCCAAAAATGGCTTAACCTAGTTTTGTTTAGGCAATTCAGTAAGTGGCTTATGATAGTCGCCTGACCAGTGTAAGCCGTGCCGTCGTTCGTGTAGTCAATACCCTTTAAATTCCCGATGTCGTCACTGGCTACAATGTCAAAACTGTACGGAGTGTTGTCGTCAAACTCCGATAAATCAGTAAGAATAACACCGCACCAAAACAAATCATTATCACCGTCTGGATCCCGATAAATTCCAACCGTCATGCGCCCCTCATCTGCCGTTGATAGGTCGTCAATGAAATCTTCAATTACATTATCGTCAGCAGCGATAACAAGTATTGGAAACGTGCATGACGAAGCGCAGATTGGCGTAAAAAGCTCTTCCGCTTTGCCGTCGTATTCAAGTATGAACCCATCTTCGCCGTTGTGAATTTCGGTTGTTGTACCGTCGAAATCTTGGTCATGGATAGACACCCTGTAAATAATACCTTTATCATTCTGAAACTCGTAGTACAACCGTTCTGCCATCTTACCCTCTTTTTCTGTTTAAGTCTTTCGCCCCGCGCTCAGATACTAGAACCAAGTCCGACCCTTTAATCGTTGCCGTCATTACACCGCCACCGCCGCCTGTGTTCGTTTCCTGTATCATTCCTTTCAGCTTGTCAAGTGGTGTGATAACTTCAGGGTTGTTCTTAGCTCCTGAATACTCACCAACAAGCCCCAATGTTGGACCCGATACGATACCCCCATCAGCGAATGCGATTGCACCAAGCAACCCTTCAACAAGCCCGAAGCCCGCCGCTATTTTGAATGGTATTGTTGCCCCGCCTGTTGCCACAACGTCAGTTGATGGAGCCGACATTGCCGCAACTACATGCGCTTTCGCTATTCCTAGTAACGTGCGAAGCATACTCATTCCCATGTTCTTCAATGCTTGGTCTGCCGCCTGACCTCCCGATATAATCGAACCAAGCGAAGCACCCATTGCACCACCAAACGCGCCCGCTAATTGTGAGTTACGTTCAAGTTTACTTGCTACGCTATCAAGCCCCTCGTTGATCGCTGTAAACTCCTCGTCGCTTGCGCCTCCCGTCATGTTGTACTCGTCAAACTCTTCATTTGCGCCGCTACCTATAGCCTCAAATTTCCCGTCTGTCGGTGTGCTGAAATCGGGTGCCAACTTAACGCCCGAAATGCTTTGCATTGTCATTTCGAGATTGGTCATAACAGTAGCCGCTTCTTTGGCTGCCGCTATAGTTTCGGCTAGTGCTTTTTTTCTTGCCTCGCCCAGTAGTAAAGCATCTGCTGCGGCTTTTTCTGCTGCGGCTTTTGCTTTTTCTGCGGCATCTTCTGCCGCTTCACCTTCCTCTTCTGTTTCTCCTGTTATATCTTCTTTTATAATTGTTTGCTCTAAGAGTAAGGCCCTTTGGTCTTTTAATGCTCGCGCCATGTTGTTGTTAACGCGCTTTTGTAATTTATCTAGCCCCTCCTGTCCTTCGGATAGATATGATATTGCAGACCCCATCCAATTAGTGTCCGCAATATCACCGCCTGATGCGACGGTTATTAATTGAGATTCAATATCCTCAAGTTGTTTTTGAATAGCTTTTGATTTTGCCGCCTCAATTAGAGATTGCTTGTAGGAGTTAACAGCGTTGGTGAGTCCTCCCATCTTTGCCGTTTCAATATCTAAATTACTGAAATAGTCAGGTGCTATTTGTTGGAGTTTTTCTAATGCCGCAATACGTTTGTACTCGCTCGTCGCCTCATTATTCACAGCGGCTGTTAGCTTTACTATTTCTGCCATTTGACCAGCGGAAGCAGTCGAAGTGCTGTTTATGTGAGTTTGTAATTGCTTTTGAACGTCGGCAGCCTTTGAAGCGTCTTGACTCATTGAGTAAAACGCAGCCCCTAAAACAGCAACCGCCGCCGCAGCTATTACATACGGATTTTTAAGTAAGGATAAATTCATTTTTTTTATGTTCGGTATAACGTGTTTAACCATTGTTTCGCCTAGCATTTTATACCCCATAACCATTTGCGGGATAACCACTAACAGCGGCCCAGCTACAGCAAGCAACCCGCCGAAGACCATTATAGTACCCTGCGCGCCACTACTTAACCCAGTGAAGCCCTGAGCAAGCGAAGCGACGTTATCAGCTAACCCCACCATCGTAGGGGCTAGTGCCTCGCCAATAGCTATCTGTGCGCCCTCAATAGCGGACTCCATTTTTTTGAACGAACCCGTTGTGGTTTCGTCCATTATTTTCGCCATCGCTGCGGCGGCACCTTCAGAGTTTTCGAGTGCTTTCGTGAGGCCGTCAACCTTGTCTGCACCCTCACCTAAAACAAGCAAGGCCGCTTGTGCGTGTCGCCCGACTTCGTCCATTGCACCACCCATCGTGATGCCGTTTTCTGCTAGTTTTTTAATTGAACCAGCCGTATCGCCTCCCGTGGAACCTAGTTCTACAATTATACGTCGTAACGCTGTTCCCGCTTGGCTTCCATGTATACCCGCGTCAGCCAATTGCATTAACCTCGATGTCACATCTTCAGCACTCATGCCCGCGCTTTTTGCAACTGGCGCAACCATCTTCATGGACTCCTGAAACCTAGTCAAATCAAGTGCCGAACCGCTGAAGGCGGTTGCCATTACATCAGTTAGCTTGCCTGTCTCCGTTGCATCCATGCCAAACGCACGAATGGTGGAACCAGCAACCTCGGCCGCTTGTGCCAAATCGCTGTCAGTTGCTTGCGCTAAATTTAACGTGGCCTTTGTTACCTGATTGATTTCTTCAGAAGAGAACCCCAGTTTTGCATATTGAAGTTGCAAGTCCGCAACCTGTGAAGCGGTGAAACGTGTTGTTGAGCCTAAGTCCTTTGCGTTCTGTTCTAGTGCTTTAAACTCCGACCCCGTAGCACCCGATACAGCTTTGACCTTAGCCATTGACTGCTCGAAATTAGCGAAGGTCTTTATACCTGTTCCCGCTAGGTAAGCAATTGGAGCGGTGAAAGCCATTGTCATGGAACGCCCCGCCGCTTGCATATTCGAGGTCATGCCGTTCACATCGCGCTTGACCTTCGACATGGAGCGGTTCCAGTTACTCATGTCCGCGCCTACCCTTGCAACTAAATTCCCTAAACCCGCCATGTTTTATCCTTTAAATTCGCTCGATTTTACGGCTTTCTTTTTGTCACGTTTCAAAATAGCTTCACGCGTCTTTTGAAGCTCAATATTTTTGTTTTCATCGCTCAACCCTTGGAAGGAATCTTTTTCCCATGGGAATTTCTGTTTGTAGGTTTTTCCCTTTTTCATGTGTGGTGAAATCAACACGCGGACCTGATACCTTGCCACCTCATAAGCTAACGTAAAGTTAGCATCGGCGCGATCCCTTTCGCCCTGAATCATTAACAAAAGCTCTTCAGTGGTGATGGAGTAGAAAACAGCGGGCGTAAGTTTAAGAAACCCAAAGCCCGCCTTTTCAAGTGCCTGCCACGTCAACGGTGTTCCCGTCTTTACTTCGTGCTTTTTTTTTCCGCTTTTACCTCTTCCGTTACTACGGGTTGGAATTTCTCAATATCTTCCGAAGTCATTAAGTCGCCTAACTCTTCCATTGAGAAAGGCATAGGCTTCGACTCCATGAGATACCCCGCTTCAATAATAAAGAAGGAAAGTGCAAGAAGCTGTTCAACGCCATATTTGTCAGGAGTAAAAGACGTTATGCCCTCACTCTTGAATTTAGCATCGAACTTTTTTAAAGCATTCATTGAACGCCTGTACGGGTGTTGTACCCCGTTGATTTTTATATAATCCATTTTTCGGTATGGTTATGGGTTTATGTAATTACTTCTCTTGTTATCACTCCACTTGAATCAAATGAAGCTGAATAACTTACGTTATCTTCTACTCCACTAGAAATTGAAAGCGATGTCAAACGAGCCTCAAATCTTATGCGCGTATCGCCAACGTTCTCAGTTGGTGAAAACACAACAAAAATTTTGTTTCTGTTTGCCGCCCAAAGCTCGTCAACTCCGACACTGGCATCTTCAGCGTACAACGCCTCGCATGATAGTGATCCAGAGCGAAGCCCTTCAAGTTTTTCCGCGTAGCCTCCTGACTGCTTTGTCGTGGTGTCGCGTGGGTCGTGTGTGAAGTCAAATGAACACGACGTAGCGTGCGCAATTAATACTTCCGACCCTTCTGTTTCTGATACATAAACGGCCATAAGTGTGCCGTTCATTACTCCCGTTGTTTGTGCCATTTATCTTTTTTTAATGGGTTTCTTTTCTTTTGCTGTTGGCGTTACATCGGTAGGCTTTGCCTCGGTAGGCTTGTTTCTTGGATTGGGCTTTGGTGCGTCCGCTTCTGGAGTGCCATACTTTTCAATAAGTATTTCATTCGCCCACTGGCCCATTGTTCCTTTTGGCTTTGGGCGTGTTCCGTACCAACGAGCTTGTAACTTAGTCACGTCTTCGTTGTTCCAGCACTTACCTTCTGCCAGCATTTTGTTATACAGCGAAACGCGGGAGCTGATCACTTGACCGGGCTTCCATTTGCCGTACTGTTTTTTTACAATGATTATCATATCTTCTTCATTTTACGGTGTTCTTTTAACTCTTATTTTGAATCTCAACTCAACGTCGTATCTTTCTGTTTTCACGTCAAAACCCATGTCGTTGGTGTCAAGGTATTGCAAACCATCAAAAGCCACCGAGTTCAATGTTTGAGGTGTAGCCCTATCAAGGTCAGCACGTACAGCCTTTGCCAAAGATAGCAAAGTGTCAGGATTTTGAGAAAACAAAACCAAATTATAAACCTCCTCATCTATCGTTGACGCTCCTGACTTTGTATCATGGGGTTGAATG
>Ga0222670_1000518_pt1 | contig 16096 bp, 16 predicted proteins | sample AntAcemetagen732_FD_181148 | JGI IMG/M metagenome (GOLD analysis project Ga0222670, IMG submission 181148) | Saline water microbial communities from Ace Lake, Antarctica - #732 | ecosystem: Environmental > Aquatic > Non-marine Saline and Alkaline > Saline | place: Antarctica: Ace Lake... | reverse complement strand
ACATGAGTATCTTCACAAAATCCTGCCTCTCAGCATTCTTGTGGTGTTCCATTGTTAATTCTTTTATATCTAACATTTTATATTACCATACCCAACTTATGAATGAGTATCTAGTACCTTTCTTTATTGCATTTACTCTATGAGGATACATAAAAATACTAGGAAATATCATAATATCTCCTTGATTTAAATTCATAACCTCATCTTTGAACATAACAAATTCACCACCTTCATAGTCTTTATATGGGTCACTTAATTGTCCTACTACACTTAATATGGGTATACCTTTTCTTTCACCTTGAAACATATTATGAATGTGGTCACAATGTTCAGACATCACCTTATCTTCTTTGTATCTATTCCACCTTATATCTGTATATCCTTGCCAACCATTAAACCAAGGATATTTTAAATGTAGAATGTAATCTTTTATAGAATTAAAAACTATATTCATCAATTCATTTTTTGTACTTACCTCTGAGTAATCATAATCTAATTCTTTTTCACCTGAAATAGCTATTGTACTGCCGTCTTTTGCATAAGAAAATTCGTGTTGTTTAAAATCTTCAGACCTTTTAGTTAATTCATTCATTGTGTCAATACATAGATGTTTAGATATAACATTATCTATTTTTATATAATCATGTAAATCAGTTTTAAAGTTCATATTATACTCTTTCTAATGGAAAATTATCAACTTTCAGTTGTTCTACAAAAAATACTTGTACAAGTCTATCAGTTTTTAAATTACTAATATCTCCAATTGCATGAAAATATGAAGCGTCATAACAGACCATTCTATTATAAACTGGTTCAATACTACCAGTTTTATTAAATGATGAATTGTTTATCTGTTTATCTTTTAGGTATTTATCTAAGTCGGTATTGTCTAAAAAATAATCAGTTTTTGTGTGAGATAAATGTTTATCAACATCTTTCGTTTTTTCATACAGATTTGTGCCTACACTTTCTTGCCAATTTTTATTTAAATAAATTACACCAGCTAAAAGATGTTTGTTATTATCTTGATGAATCCACCCCGTACCCACACCATTTGTTTGTTGTTCTATCAAATCAAAATTAGTAACAACTTTCCAACTCATATTTGTTTGTTTATCATAAAATACCGAAAATAATTTAGAACAAAAATAATCAAACATACTTCTGTTTAGTTTATGTAAAGCTTGAGTTCTTTTACCTTGAAATCCACCTTTTTGAGTTTTCTCAAATTTTTGTGATAAAGCAAATTGAACAATATCATCCGGATTATTATAAAAATTATCGACTACAGTTATAGGAAATTTTTTACTCATTGCTCATTGATACTCCTAATCTAGGAGATAAAGGTATTACAGTATGATGTACACCTTTTGGTATAAAAATTAAATCGCCAGGATTTAAAATAACTTCATCTTTATCTTCTATAATCCACTTAGTCGCACCTTGACATTGCCAAAAATATACATCCATGACATCTTTATGTTTACCAAATGTTTCTGCTTTGGTTGTTATATTAAAATATAAATGAGCAATATTACAGTTCAAATCTTTAAGTATTGGTTTGACTGTTTCTATTTCATGGCCTTCATGTGACACAAAAAATCCAGGATAGTTAAACTTAATATTTTTATTATTGTGTATTGATTTGTCATAATTTAAAAATGCTTCTGACCAATTAAGAACATCTGTATTATAGTTTCTGATAAAGTGAGGATCCATTAAACAATTCTCAAATTATATGTCAAAGAAATTCTACTGTCACTTTGATTTTGTTCAACTCTATGCATTAAATCGGATTCCCACATTAATAATCTTCCTGGTTCTGGAGGAAAAGACCATTCAGTTGTATTATATTTTGTTTGTTTTTTTCTTTTTATAAAATGTAACAAATCACCATGCATATCTCTAGTAAAAACAATATTACTACTATTTGGTTCAGCATGTATATAAAAATTTCCACTTAAATGATTTTCTGGCGAATGTACATGAGTAGAATGAGAACCACCTTTATACATCTCAGAAACCCAAAAATCTGTAATGTGTATTTCTCTATCTTCAATATCAATGTCTAGTTTGTCTAAAAACTTTCTTGCTTCTCTATCAACAAATTTAAAAAAGTTAGCAAACTTATACATATTCTCTTTCATAATACTTTGTTGCCAAAATGTAGTTTTACCAAACAAGTATCTACTATCTTCTTTAGTGTTGTCTAATATTTCTCTACATATAGAATATAATTCTTTAGCTATTTCTTTATTAAAAACATTGTGTATTTCTCTTGTAAATAAATCCATTATATTACCTTAAAAAATGCGTTCATTGTTAATCTACCATTATCAATGTTTGTTCCGTGATTACCTAAAGCTCTATGTTTAATATCTGACTTAAAAACAATGGCTCTGTTTTGTACAAATTTAGAAGTTAAAACTTCATTATTATTGTCATCAAAAAAAGATGTGCCAGATTTTAAATTAGTATCTGATAAATTAATTACCATAGAGTAATCTGCTGTATCATCATCTGTGTGTATCCAATCTTTTTGTTCATCTTCATCTAGTCGCAAGTGTATTGATAATTTTAATTCAAATTTTTTTTCTGTAAAAATATTACCTAGTTTGTGATGAAATTCTTTTAGAAATAAAAAGAATATTGGTTTGTTTTCTTCGGTATCATTCAACACCCTACTTCTTTTACCAGGCCAATGTTGTTTACCATAGTTAAAATTTTTAATTAATTCTTCAGGAGTATATAAAGGTACTGTTTTAAAGTAACCTTTTAACTCTTCAAAATTATCAAAAAAGTTGTCATAACTAACTATCATTATAAATGTTTTCCTTTAGATATTGATATAAAGATTTTTCATCTCTAATTGCATTATTCCATTCTTGTTTTTGTACCTCTAGGTGGCCTATCATACCTGATATGTTTTCTTTTGTTTTATTTAATTCATACTTAGGTTCACATTCAGCACTTAATACATCTTCAATATAAATAGGAAAATAATTAAGACCTGTTGCAATACAAGATATACCTTCGCTCAAATCATAATTTTTTTGTATCATTCTATCGGTCATCAAGTGTTTAAAACCTGTAATAAAATTAACTGTTTCAATATTTAAATTAGTATCAAATGTTTTATTTTGTATTTCTTTCCAATATGGCGTATCATCTCTATGTGATAATGCATAGTGTAAAGCAACAAATTCAGCAAAAGTTCTAAATCTTGCCTTGGCACTTAAATTAAATGTATCTCTGTCAAATTGTGATATGTCATCACCTCTTTTTAAAACCTTTATAAGTTTTAATAAAAAGTCATGTACCGTATAAAGGCCGTTACTTTCTAATGGTTCAATAAACCCTGCCGATAAACCTATGGCACACACATTTTTTACAAATACTCTTTCATGTATGCCTACTCTCATTTTTATATTTTTAAATTCTAAATCATCTCTACCTAAATGTTTTTTAAATTCTTGTAAAGCTTCTTCGTCTGTTACATGTTTGTCTGAATATACATAACCTGTACCAATTCTACTCCATAATGGAATATTCCAAACCCAACCATTACCTAATGCTGTACAGTTTGTATATGTGTTCATCTCTTCTTCTTTATTTTTGTAAGGTATTCTGGTTGCCCACGCTTTATTATTAGGCAACATATCCGAATAACTTTCAAAGGGTTCCTCTAAAGCACCACCGAGTAACATGGATTTAAAACCTGTACAGTCTATAAAAAGGTCTGCCTTGTATTTTTTATTTAACGATACAATACCACTATCATCCGTTTCAATAGATGTGATATCATCTGATATATGGTTTACACCTCTAGGCAGACAATAGTTTTCTTTCAACCATAATCCAAATTTTGTTGCGTCAAAATGATATGCCGTGTCTTGTGTAAAATTAAAATTAGTTAATCTATTATCTTCATTCTTAAATAACTTGTTTTGTTTTACCAATGCCATTTGAGGATAATAACATTCTGCATAATCACTTACATGTAAATCTGGATTGGCCATTTTTTTAAAATACCAATCATTATTACCAAATTTATTATTTTCTGTGAAAGGTAGTCCGAAAGGGTAATGAAATCCTCCATCACCTTTTTTGTAAAAGTTTTCAAATCTTATACTTAATTTGTAACTTGCGTCACAAGATTTCATAAAGTCTTTATCTTCTATTTGTAATAATGACATCCATTCATTGATACCACCGATTGTACTTTCACCTACACCAACGGTAGATATATTAGGTGATTCTACAACTGTAATTTTTTTATTGGGAAATTGATGTGCCATGGTTGCAGCTGTCATCCATCCAGCAGAACCACCACCTAAAATTAATATATTTTCAAATTTCATATTTTTAAACTCTTTGATTTTACTTCACTTACAATACCTTTAACAAATGTATTAAAAGCTAAACTCATTCTAGTTTTTTCTTGTTCTATTGGTCTAACACAATGAGTTAATGTTGAGGGAAATAAAATTAATTCACCTTGTTTTAATTTCATTTTATGTTCATTACTATTAAACTCATTATATCCACTTTCGTCAAACCATATAATCGGTCTTTTTTCATTTACAAAAGTAATTTCTGCTTCGTTATGATATAAAACGCCACTAATAATACTATTAGGATGGCTGTGTTGATGTACACTTTCTCCATTATTTAAATAAACAATCCATGATTCCGTAATATATAATTCACATTTTGATTTAACTTTCATTATATCATTTTTATATTTTAAAACTGATTGATTTATAAACAATTGTATTTCAGACATTCTACTATCATTTAATATATCTTTATCTGTTGACACATGACATAATGTATTATCTGCTGTACTATGATTTACACCATTTGCATTATCTAAAAAAACATTTTGTTCTTCTTGTGTAAATTGTCTATTTAAATTAAACACTAAAACAGGTGTTGTAAACAATCTTTCTATATGCATTATATATTTAACTCCGTAGGATAATTATCGTTACCCATTTTACCTTTTATAAACACATTATATCTTAAAACAAATCTGGTTGTATCTGTTTTGTTTTCTAAAACTTCATGTTTAATCCAACTAGGAAATATAATCATATCATTATTTTTAACTGTCAAGGCAAATTTATTCGTATTGTACATGGTATCTCTTTCTTTGCGTAATAAAAAATCAAACTTTTTTAATAATTGGTTTTCATGTTCAAATATAATATGTTGCTCTGTATTACCAACATCAATATATATTACTCCAGACAGAATAGAATTTGGATGTGAATGTGAAGGATGATAACCACCTTTTGGTGTTTTTACACACCAAGAATTCGTTACATACAAACTATTATCATCTGTAAGACCTAAAACATTTTTTCCATAATAATCTAAAAATGAATTTATGTGTTCTTTGATTTTAGGCAATTTAGATAATACATCATAATCTTTAGTAAAGAAATTTAAATTTGCTTTTTCTTCATATTCAAATGAATTAATTGTGTTTAAATCATCTGTTGTACAGGACACAAAATTTTCATCAATAGTTACCGGTACAGAAAAAATATCAACTGTTTTCATTTTCAACCTTTGAATACCAACCAGTTACTATATACTTTTCTTTTGTGTGACTAACTTGTCCTCTATGAGTGTGTGTCCACCAAACAGGCCATATTAATGTCAATCCTTTTTTTGCTGGTGTTGTTAAATTTTGATATTTAAATTCTGTGCCGCCATCATCAACATCATTTAAATATGTCATAAAGACAAGCAATCTTTTTCGTATTTCTTTATCGTTACTATTACCTCCTTCATAATGCCATGTTTTAAATCCGCCACCCTTTACATAGTGTTGTACATTATACAATTCAGTAATGTCAAAATTAGGAAGATTTTTTACTTCATCATATTTTTCTTGATAGTTAAGTAAACAGTTATGCAAGGCTTCACGATAAAGATTTAAAGGATATAAATCTGCGTGTGGGTGTATATGTACATCTGTAGATTGTTTTATGTTATTGTCAACATGATGTAGTTCTTTTCCGTTATATGACATACCTGAAGTATGTTTATGTTTATTTAGATTGTAAAATTCAATCATTTTATCACAAATATCCTCAGGTATGTACCAACCACCCATAAGATATTTTTTATCTAGTTCATATTCTTTAAAATTGTTCATTATAAAATTCCTTCTAACTATTTATACAACATCAAATTATTCTCTGGAAACCATAAAATATCTATCTGACTATTGTTAAATGTTTTTATTGCGTCATCAATAGTTTCAACCAAAGGTTCTCCTGCAATATTAAAACTAGTGTTAAGTAACACAGGAACACCAGTCAAACTGTTAAATTCATTTAATAACTCATAAAAATGTGGCACAGAATTATCAACTGTTTGTACTCTACATGAATTATCTACATGAACAACACCTGGAATACTATTACTAATAACATTAAAAGAGTTTGTCATAAAAGGACACTCGGTTAAATTCATCATATCAAAATATGAATGAGCATGTTCTTTTAAAACTGAGGCTGCAAAGGGCCTATACCATTCTCGGTTCTTGACTTTATTAACTACATCTTTTGCGTTTTTATCTCTAGCGTCATATAGTATAGAACGATTACCTAAAGCTCTTGGACCTGCCTCGGCCATACCATTATAAACGGCCACTATTTTTTTATCAGATAATAGTTTTGCAATTTCTTTTATAGTTACATTTGTGCCTTGTATTTCTTTACTATCTTTTTTGTGATTAAAAAATGTGTGTGTTAACTTAGATACATCTGTATTATTTGTCAACTGTTTCCAAAAATAAATGGCACTACCAATACTATTACCACCATCATCTGCTAAAGGTTCAAAGTAAAAGTTGACATCTGGTAAATTTTTAACTAGATATGAATTACATACAACATTTAAACCATAACCACCAGTAACACAAACATTTTTTATACCTGTCTTTTTAACATATCTTTTAATCAATCTTAAAGTTTCTTCTTGTGTTTGTTTTTGTACTTGATAAGCATAATCAGCATAAAATTGGTAATTGTTTTTATCAACACCATTAGATTGATTATGTAAATGTTCTTTTAGTAATACTTTTCTGTCTTCATCTTTTTTATGCCAGAATAGATGTGTTTTAGGTACACCATTTTCAAATAAATTTTTAAATTGTTTATCCATCCCATAAGAAGAAAGGCCCATAGTTTTACCATTTTCCAAAGGGTTTTCTCCTATTAGTGTGGTCGCTGTTTCATATACCTTTGTGATATTCATTGTACTGTCCGCAACATATTCACAATCTGGATTTTGTTGTTTAAGACTATCAATTTGTTCTAAGATGTATCTGTCGTATTCTTCACCTATATTGAACAACCAAAAAGATTTATATATTTCTTTAAAATTGTTTTCAGTCACCTCAAAAATAGTTTCGGACTCTCTCATTGTATTATGACAACCACCATTTCTATCAATAACAACAGTTAGTGATTTGTCGAAACCGCTATTATGGTGTGCTAGGGAGGCGTGTGAAAGATGGTGATACTTATGAAAATTTATTACTTTACAATTGAAAGTCTTTTTTAAATAATTTTCTAATTCTTTGTCATATTGACTGTAGGTAGGAGAACACAAAATAGCATAATCAATAGGACCTTTAACATTTTGTAAAGATACCTTGGCTGTTTTATCTCTTTTTTTTCTAGTAAGTCTTTCTTCTTTAGAAAAATATTCTACTTGGCCATCATTTAATACACATAAACTACTGTCGTGTGCTGAAGTCAAACTCAAAATTCTCATAATTATTCCTTATAAATACCATTACAACTGTATATGATATATTTATACGATTAAAAGGAATGAAAATAAAATGATAGGTACTAAATATTGGGTGTTCAAAAGCGCCTTATCAAAAGAAAAATGTGAAGAGATTATAGACCTCGGAATACAAGGTTTAGAAAACGCTACAGTAGGTGGTGAAGGCGAAAAACATAGCAATCCCGACAAATCCCCAGCCGGTACATTAACAAGACAAGAAATACAAGATAAAGGTTTAGAAACTTATGTTAGAGATAGCCAAGTTTCTTGGTTGGAGTATCCTTGGTTATACGAGTTGATAAGTGAATATACAAAAACTGCAAATGAAAATGCTGGATGGAAATTTGACATAGAACATCACGATACACCTCAATTTACAAAATATTCAGGTGGTGGATTTTATGGTTGGCATGTTGATGGTATGGGTGACCACAACGCAAAATATGAACCATTTGTTAGAGGATTAACACCTGTAAAAATGAGAGCAGATGGTAATGTTCCACATTCACACACACAAAATTCTAAATATTTTTATAAAGTCAGAAAATTATCTATGACAATAAATCTAACAGACGCCTCTACTTATGACGGCGGAGATTTAATGTTTGACTTTGGTGAAAATGATGGAGGAAAAGTAACAGCTTCTAAAGCTAGAGAACAAGGTTCAATCATAGTTTTTCCCTCTTTTTTATATCATTGTGTTTCTCCAGTTACAAGAGGTACACGATATAGTTTAGTGAATTGGACATTAGGGAGACCTTTTAAATGAGTAATATAACAGAAATACAAAATACATTTAATCAAAACTCTTATGTGGTTGTAAAAGGAGTGGTTGATAAAACTACTATAAATTTATTTTACTCTTACACATTAAAAAAGATTAATAGAAATTTATATAAATTAAAACATAATCCAGAATTGTATTCACCGAAATACGATATGACATTTGGTGATAAAGAATGTGGATGGAATAGTCTTAATTTTTATGGTGATGAATTTTGCGAAACAATATTAGAGGCTTTACACCCTACAATGCAACAATACACAGGACTAGAATTAATACCAGAATATGGATATTTAAGACTATATCAAAAAGATGATACATTACCATATCATAGTGATAGGCCTAGTTGCGAAATATCAACAACTTTATGTGTTGGTTATCAAAGTGAAAAAAACTGGCCAATATGGTTAGAAAATAAAAATAGAGAAAAAGAACCAGTAAATTTAGAACCCGGAGATATGTTGATATATAAAGGTTGCGATTTATTTCACTGGAGAGAAAAATATGAGGGCGAACATCACTTGCAAGCTTTCTTACATTACAACGATAAAAACGGACCGTATGGAGATAATCTATATGATGGACGAGAAAATTTAGGCTTACCAAATTCAAAAATTAAGGAGATAAAATAATGGCTGCAACAAAAGAACAAACAATAATATTTAATGATACTATTAATATAAACAAATTTAAAGTACCTAAAACTTTAAAATATTTTGACATTGAGGGGTCAGTAAATCACTCGTGGCCAGAAAAAGATAAATTGCCAGAATTAACCAAATATAATACTAAGGAACTGTGGTTAGATAGACTTAAAAAAGGAAAGCTTGTTTCTATAAATGACCCAATTATAGGTGGTATTGATAATATTGCTGATGGATATACTGATATTAGACAATGTTTAGGTTGGAAATTGGTAAGAATTGAAAGTGCGTTAGTCAACGGTATAATTTTTCCTCCTGTCGTTGCAAAAAGAAAAAATGAAGTATTATTCATAGATGGTAGAACAACTGCTTGTTTACTACATGAATTTAAAACAGAAAACCAAATGGTATGGGTGATTGATACTAAAGAAGATGAGGAAGATGTGGTATTAAAAGCGCCGGACAGAATTGAAGATATGATACCGGTGTTTGATTATGGTAATATTAAACCTGAACATCAAGCATTAGTTAGAGATATTTTACAAAGAATTGATAATAATAAACAACCAGAAGATATAAAAAATGATTTGTCTGTTCTTTTTAAACTTCAAGGAGAGAATGAATTTGATTTGGAAAAAAGTATTTTTATTAAATATGCCAAAAGAGTTAACTTAGTACCTACAAAACAAGGACACATTACTGTAAAAGACGGCGATAAAAAACCTATTAACTATCCTATTATGTCAATATGTGATGATATTAGAAAACTAGATGAATTAGTTGAAGAGATTATGAAAGATGTTATGTTAAAAGCGAGAGAAATTCAAAATAATGGTTCAAAATAATTATAGAATTGAAAATTGGTTTTCTACACCTATCTATAGTGGTAATGCCATACAATATGTTGAACAATTATATCAACCTATTTTAAAACATTTAGATTGGGAAAAAATTAATAAAAAAAGATTTTACAAAGGTAGAACAACTTACAATACTACGAAAAATTTAGCTATAGAACCAGAGTTTGATGGTTTTGTTAATTACCTTAAAGATACTGCTAATGTTTTTCTTACAGACTTAGGTTTTGATTATAATAAGATATCAAAAAAATTTAATCCTTATATCTTTGCAACTGAATTAAATAAAGGCTCTTTTCAAGAGCGTCATATACATGCATATCAATTGTCTGGAATGCTGTATATAAAAGTGCCAGAGGGTTCAGCACCAATTGTTTTTAATGACCCTATTCATATGAGAGAATGGTCAAACTGGCCTGTAAAAAATCCAGAAAATACTAATACTTTTCTAACTGTAAATTATAAACCAGTTGTGGGAACATTACTTATGTGGCCTTCGTGGTTATACCACGAGGTTTTAGTACATGAAGTTGATGATAATAGAATTGGTTTAGTTTTTAATCTCTAGTATTTAACAATAACAATACCAGAACCGCCAGCACCAGCAGAGTTATCTGGTGGATGATAACCACCACCACCGCCTGAACCTCTGTTAGCTGTTCCTGCTTGACCGGTACCTGTGTTTGCAGTACCGCCACCGCCTTGGCCTCCTGGACCAGGTGTACCTTGACCGTGACCTGCACCGCCACCGCCACCAGCATATGTTACTGGTGAAGTTGACATATTACTTACTCTGCCATCTCCGCCGGTTCTTCTATGTGTGTTTACAGGACCTCCTGAACCGGCTCCACCGCCAGCGCCACCCCAGTTGCTTGCCGGACCATCTTTGTATCCTGGATTTCCATAACCTGTTGCACCTACTGGTGAGAAATCTGTTTGTGTAGAATTACCGCCTGCTGGACCGCTGCTAGAACCCCCTCCACCTGAACCACCTGGGGTACCTGAACCTGGTGTCGACCAAGAGTTACCTCCGCCGCCACCATAGGCAGTTATATTTCCGAAAACTGAATTAGTTCCATCTTGGCCGTTTGAATTTCTAGCAGGTGGTTGGCCTGCGCCTCCACCTCCAACATTACCTGCAACATTTCCGCCAGGTGTTACTGGATATGCGGTACTTTCTACCATACCTCCGGCACCACCGCCGCCGCCGATAACTGAACCTCCTCCGCCACCGCCGCCAATAACTAAAGTTCCTAATGTTGTTATTCCAGAAGGAACAGCAAAGGTAAATCCTGCAGCTGAGTTATATGTTGTAACAACTGGTGCTTTAACAGTAATTTTAAACTGTCGAGTAGCAGTACCAAAACTAGTTGTAGCCGAAACTGTAAATGCCGTTTCTGTGTCACTACCTACAGCACTTACTGAACCTGTAATAACACCAGTTGCTGAATCTATTGATAAACCACTTGGTAATGAACCAGTTGTTACTGAATATGTAATTGTATCACTATCTGCGTCTGTAGCGCCTACTAAATTGGCAGCAGATATAGATACTGAGCCTCTTACACCTTCACCAATATTAAAATTTGTATCAGCAGCATTTGTAAATGCTGGAACATTGTCAGTAACAATAGCGTCCACTAATTCAGCAGATAAACCAGAACCGTTTGTTACTTTAATTGTGTATGGACTATTACCTGTATCAAATCCTGATTCCGTAAATGTACAAGTTAATAAGTTTACATTATTTCTAGTAATTGAAGCAGTAGATAAAGTTTCGCCAGAACCAACTAAGGTTACAGTAGCGCCAGTTGTATCAAATAAAGAACCGTTTACTAAAACAGTAACGGCACCGCCACCAGTAGAGTCTACTCTAGCTGAAGTAACGGTATTTTGGGCTGTAGGTCTATCAACACTAATACTTGTAATAACAGGTGGAGCGTCAATAGATTTCCAGTCTGTGCCAGAATAATACTCCATTAAATTAGTTGTACTATTAAATCTTAACACACCTTGTGTATTTATTCGCTCGCTTGTTGTACCTGCTGAAATTTTTTCTCCAGTTGTACCTGTAAACTTCCTATTTTTTCCGGTAAAATCTCTTAAATCTGACATATTACTATTTATCCTCTAATTACTACTAATATTACTATCAACAAAGATATTTGTTTTATCTGTATAAATCCAACCAATTTGTACACCATCACCACAAGGTATTAATTCGTGTCCTGAACCAAACGAAGCAGTGATGTCCCAAATTGAACCCACTCTATCACTTGCATTTTCCGGCCAATTTTTTAACCCCACAACAATACCGCCTGTAGAATTCGTTTCTACGGGGTCTTTTTGAACAACTGCGAAATTTCTGTTTGCCATTTTTTCCTCTTAACTATTTATTATAAGTTTTGTGTTAATTTCCAACCTTGAGTTATACCAGTATAAACTAATTGTATACCTGCGTCTTCGGTTGAAACAGTCATATCTGCCGCTTGTCCCATAATTTTTAAACTATTTCTACCAATTGTCAAATTGTTTGTATCAAATGTACCTGCTAAGTCAACTAATGATACTTGGTCGCCTGTTTGAGGTGACGCTGGTAATGTAATAGTTTTTGCACCACCTGAAGTATCTACAAAGTATCTATCATTTGCAGCTACTGTGATATCTGCACTTGTTGAAGCCCATGGATTACCACCACCTAGACCTGTCCAAGCACTACCGTTATAACCTTCCCATGTTACGAGAGATGAGTTATATCTTACACCACCTGTGTATAAATCGCCACCGGTTGGTCTTTGTGCTGTTGTACCTGTTGGTGGAACAAAATGTCCTGTTCCCATTTTATCTCTTGTTAGATGACCCTTAACAGCTCTTTCTGTTGGAACTGCCGAGTTACTATCATTTGATAATGTTTCGTCTGTACTAAATTCGTTAATTGTTGCACCTAACTCAGCACCAATAGAACCAAGTTGTAATTGTGATAGACCTGAAAGGTCAAAGGCGTCTGCGTTTAGTGTTGCAACACCTGTCGCCTGTTCAATTCTGAATAAATCACCAATTCTAAAGTCACCATCTTGGTCAGTAGATGAGAAGTAAACACGACCACCAGCTGTTTCAGTAACTTCTCTTTCTTGATTAGCTGGTTGAGTTTCAACACCTGGATAGTTACTTGTTGTAAAGTCACCTGTACCAATGTTTAGGAAGTCATGTCCAGTTAAACGAACATTTGAGAAACCTCTTGTAACAGAACCGGCTTCGTTGTCTGCGATTGCTCTGCCTGTTGTAACACTTTCTGTTAATCTGATAACTGCTGTTTCATTACTTGTGTTTGTTTCTGATACTGCTGAAACTCTGTAATACTTAGCAGAATCTCCAGCGAATACAACATTTGAACCTACTGTAATAGCGTTTGCTGAACTTAATGCTGAACCGTCTACTCTAATAAGAGGTCCTTCTTGACCTGTTTGAGCAGCTGAACTATCTCCGAATGAAGCGTCTAGTGTTAATTGATAAGTTGAACTATCGTCTTTTGTTACTGTACAAATTTCACCTTGTGTAAAGTTACCTGTAATACTTTCGATATGTAAATGGTCTAGTGATATGTTAATTCTTGAAATTGTAGCAGTTGCACCTGAAGTATCACCTACGATAGCCGCATTTGTCGGTGTTCCTGAAGTTGAAACTGTATCTGCAACATCACTTTCTGTAGCAGCGCCAATAAATCCGGCAGTTGCATATTTTAACATTAAACCACGAGCTGTAACTGATACTGCTGTTTCTGAAGCTAATGTTCCGTCTGCCTCTGCACCATATTCACCATAACCAGATGAACAGTTTAGTCCTCTAATAAATCCACCTGAAGTACAATAAAATGATTTGTCACAGTAATAAGTAAAGACTGAAACCATTTCACCACGACCACCACCTAATGCATGAACACCAATACCGTCAGAGTTAATTTGTGTATAGTCATTTGCAAGAATTGACTTGTTACCTGCACTATGTAATAGTCCGTCAATTTGAATACCTGTTGCATTTGCATTTATAGACGAACAGTTTTGAATATATGGTGAAGCAGTTGAAATTGAACCACTAGGGTCTAATGAAACAACGGCAGCTTTACCAGTTGTACCTGCACCCGGTGTTCCTGTTAAACCTTTGAATGACATTTGAACAATGTTTGTTTGGTTATTAACCAACCACATGTTAGAAGCGTTATTGTCTTCTAATGAAGCAACTGTTAAAACTAAATTACCTCCACCACCAATAGCAGCTGAAGATAATGTAATTGTATCAGTAACAACAAAACCTGCACCCCCATGATAAATTGCAACTGCTGAAACAGCGCCGCCTGAAACCGTAACATTAGCAACAAAAGTGTTTGCCGTAGCAGTTGCTGAACTGGTCGCTGAAGCATGAACATAATTATATGTGCCGTTTGTTGCACCTGAAACATTGGTTGTAATTGTAACTGTTTTTACTTGATGACCTGTTCCTGTGTTAGGTCGAATTTCTGTTCCTCTTAAACTTTCACCTTGTACTGTAACACCAGCAGGAACTCTAATAGGTAAAGTTTCTCTATACACACCGTTTTTAATGTAAACAACATCACCAACCGAAGCTGAAACTACTGTGAATGTAATTGATGAAGCGCCACCTAATTGTGAACTTGCGTCTGTGAATGTGATAACATCACCAGCTGCGTGACCTGAACCGCCACTTGTAAGTGTGACTGTTGGTGTAGATGAACCATCTAAGATTACTCTTGCTGTAACACCTATACCTGAACCGTCTGTGCTTGTTTGTGTAATATCGTAAGTGTCAGGAGTACCGCCGGTACCACCTGTAATTGTGTCAAAGTCAACTACATCTCCTGAAGTTGCTTGTTGTAATGCGTAATAAACTGTTTTGAATGGTAAGAACTGTGTTCCCGGATTACTGTTTGAACCTGAGTTTGCAACATAGTAAACATTTTTACCTTCAGCGTTTGACCAAATCGGATCCGTGCCATCTGTAGTTAAAACTGAACCAACTGTACCAATAGGCAATCTTGTTGATTGAGAGTCGTCTTGAACAATTATATCACCTCTAGATTCAAGCACAGCAGTTTCAGAACCTTGAGCAATTAATTGCCAAACTGTACCGTCTGAACCTGGAGTAACATTGAGTTGTCTATCTTTCAACATTACATAAGTTGAAGAAGTATATCTTACAACATCACCAATATTATATGTTGTTGAAGCGCTGTAAGCAGATGATTGATAATCAAAACCTTTTACTAATAATTCCCAATGTGTAGTGTTTGTTCCACCTGTATCTTGTACTGCTGGATATTCATTTTGATGATTTGTTTTAGCAACATAAGAGTAACCACCATATCTAACTACATCACCAGTTTTATAAACTGTCCCGTGTGAAAAATCACCTGTGTTATTATAACCTGTTGTAACTACATCCCAATATGAGTTATCTGTAGGTGTTTGAGCAGAAGCTTCTTCAGCATTAATATAAATGTATGTGTAACCACCGTATGTTACAATATCACCTCTTGCATAAACTGTTGAAGAGCTGTATGTATCTTTAAATTCTTGTGCTTGTAAAAATATGTCAACTTGCGATTGGTCAAAGTCGTCAGCTGTTGCTCCAGATGTGTGAGCAGTTGTTACTTTATATTGATATGCACCAAATTTAAATACATCATTTACTTTATAATAAGTGCTAGCTACCCAATCACCTTTATAGTCAACACTATCCATGTATAATTCAAATTTACTTGCGTCTAAAACTGTTGAAGCTGAAGTGTGAGCAGTTGTTGTTCGATATTGTCTTTGACCGTATTTAACTAGGTCGTTTAATTTGTACCATGTACTGTTGGCATAAGTACCTTTATTATATAAAGACTCAGATTGTAAAGACCAGTAAGCAGTATATGTACCAGGACTTGTATAAAATATGTTTTCATTATTAGGAGATGTATGATTTTGAATACACACATA
>Ga0222670_1000516_pt1 | contig 16139 bp, 16 predicted proteins | sample AntAcemetagen732_FD_181148 | JGI IMG/M metagenome (GOLD analysis project Ga0222670, IMG submission 181148) | Saline water microbial communities from Ace Lake, Antarctica - #732 | ecosystem: Environmental > Aquatic > Non-marine Saline and Alkaline > Saline | place: Antarctica: Ace Lake... | reverse complement strand
CTGCATAAATCTCTTGCTGTTTTTTGACCTACTTTTGAACCACCGAGAATCATGACATTTTTAATGTCTTTTTTAACGGTACCTGTCATTTTATACAACTCCTCTACCCCTTCCTTAGAAGTGATAAAATACACCTGGTCTTCTGCCTGAAAAACACTATCTCCTCTTGGAATAATAGTGAACTGTGTACCAGACCTTTTAATAGCAATAGGCATAAAATGGACCTCAGAAAATGTTTCTGCAGCATCTTTTACCGTTTTGCCTACAAAAGGAGCCCCAGAGGGAAGGCAAATACCAACCATAATTAATTTACCTTCCTCAAATTCGTAGGTATCATTAAAGGCAGATTGATTGATCAATAATTGTATTTCTGTAGCGGCGAGTCTTTCAGGGGAAATAAGCTCGTCAATGCCTAGGTCCGAAAAACGCAAACGCTCCTTATTTTCTATAAATTCCGTATTAGAAATCCTAGCAATTGTCCTCTTACAACCCAATTGCTTTGCCAAGATACAGAGCGTAAGATTGGTAGTCTCTGAAGAAGTTACTCCAATTACAAGGTCTGATTGGGCCACACGGGCTTCTTCTAAAATACCAATCGAGGTGGCATCTCCTTTTAACACCCTAATATCTAGGTGGTTGTCTGCGTAGGACAAACTCTCTTTGTCAGAATCAATTAGGGTAATATCTTGAGACTCGTAAGAAAGTAATTTAGCGAGGTGAAAACCCACCTCTCCAGCGCCTGCAATAATAATCTTCATGTGTAGTGTAAGATGTTAAGCATATGCTTGTTACAAACCTAATAAAGCATGTTGAATTAGGTTTTATAGGGCAAAATTACACAATTATATGATACTGACCCCAATTGTGCTTTTATAAAGCCGTGTAAAAGCTATCTTTGTAAAAAAAAAGCATGGCTACTCCAGTAAAACCGTATCGACATAGCGAAGAAGGAAAGAAGACACAAGTACGTAATATGTTTAATGGTATTGCGCAAAACTACGATGCCCTAAACAGGGTAATCTCTTTTGGGATTGATATTTCATGGAGAAAAAAAGTAGTGGCACTTATTGAAGCTACAAACCCAAAAAATGTACTTGACATAGCTACAGGAACCGGAGACTTAGCCATTCACTTGGCTGAGACCAGAGCCGAAAAGATTATTGGATTAGACCTTTCCCCAGGCATGCTGTCTGTAGGTATAGAAAAAGTTGCTCAAAAAAATCTAAGCCACAAAATTGACATGATCATTGGAGACTCAGAGGCTTTGCCTTTTGAAACCGGAAGCATAGACGCTGTGACTGTTGCTTTTGGTGTTCGAAATTTCGAAAACTTGGCCTTAGGCCTTTCAGAAATTCTTAGGGTATTAAAGCCAAAAGGAACCTTAGTTATTTTGGAGACTTCCGTACCCGAAAAAACACCCTTTAAACAAGGATACGGACTGTACACTAAAAATTTACTGCCCTTAATAGGAAGGCTTTTTTCTAAAGACAAAAGCGCTTATAGCTACTTGTCTGAATCTGCAGCACAATTTCCTTATGGAATAAGCTTCAACAATATTTTAAAAGAAATTGGGTTTACTACAGTAGTACACCATCCACAAACTTTTGGCGTAGCGACAATATACCAAGCAGTAAAATAAGACTGCTTTTATTTATGAGGCATTATGTAATTTTATTAGGTGCACTTTTGTTAAACTTCTGTTTTGCTTGGGGACAATTTAATGAAGACGCAGTACTCAATATACCCAATGACGACAAACTTCCTTTAAACTGGGGCTATTTTGTGGGTTTAAATCAATTTGACTATCAAATTTCTTATGTAAACCCTAGCTATGACGTCAACCCATCCTTAAGCCCTACTGAAATTTTAGTGCAAAAAAGTACTGGATTTAATGTAGGATTAATTGGTGAAATGCGCATTAATGAACTTTTAGACCTAAGGTTAGAACCTGGTTTTTACAGCGGGAAAACCACCCTTGAATTTAAAAACCAAAGCCTAATTTCTGAAAAAGACAGTATCCGAGAAATAAAATCCACCTATATTAATGTCCCCTTGCTTTTGAAGTTTAGTGCCAACAGAATTGGAAATTGGCGGCCATTTATTGTAGGAGGCCCATATGCCGCAATCAATTTAAGTAGCAATGAAAATAGCATAGACGACAATCAGAGTGGGAGTTTTAAAATCCAAAAATGGAACTATGGTTACCAGATAGGTGTTGGGATAGATTTGTATTTGTCCTATTTTAAATTCACGCCTTCCATTCGTGGTGTTTTTTCCCTCACAGACGACGCAATAAGAGACGCTGACCCAAACAGTCCCTGGACAGCGAACATTCATAAAATGCGATCCAGAGGAGTGTTTTTAGTACTTACTTTTGAGTAACTATCGCCTCATTTCATAAAAAACAACTGCCGCTGCGTTGGCCACATTAAGGCTTTCTGCTTGGGAAGCAGGATGGGAGGAAATCGCTATCTTTTTAGTTACAAATTCACTCAGAGCTGCTGAAATTCCATTGCCTTCATTTCCCAAAATAATAATTCCTGGTGTTTTTAAAGCTATTTTTTGAATGGGTGTACCCTCCATAAAAGTCCCATAAATAGGAATATTTAGTCCTTGAATATGGGGAATAATGGACTCGTAATACACAGAAATCCTTGATAAAGACCCCATACTAGCTTGAACTACTTTGGGATTATACACATCTACTGTATCTGGACTGCACAGGATTTGCTTTATACCAAACCAATCACAGAGTCTTATTATGGTCCCAAAATTACCAGGGTCTTGAAGACCATCTAAAACCACCACCCAATCTTTGAAATTTAATTCCCCCTGTTTTGGCATTCTAAAAACCCCTAAGTATCCGTTGGGATTTTTTAAAGTACTGATCTGAGATAACTCTCTATCAGAGATTTTCTCGAAAGAATTTATAGCTGATTGTACTTGAGAGGACAATAATAAATAGGGCGCTAGTCCATTGGCTAGTGCGTCTGCAATACCTTTTTCTCCCTCCACAATAAAAAGGCCGTGCTGTATGCGATTCTTTTTTTGATGCAGGCTTTTGATAAGTTTCAATTGGCTTTTAACAACCATACAAATAGTGTATTTTTGGGCTTATGAAAGGAGCTACCCCCCTTACTGTATTGACCACAAAAGTAAGCTTTATCTTGCTAGTGTGCACTATATACAGCTGTAGCCCCCTAAAAAATCTTTCAGAAGACCAATGGCTTCTCCGAAAGAATGAAATTATAGAAGGGACTGAAAAGCGCACAGATGAAGCGGTTTACAACCTACTTATTCAGCAGCCCAACACCTATATTTTTGGAAGCCCTTTAAAACTAAATATAAGTAATCTTAGTAAAAAAAAACCTGGCAGCGACACATGGTTGAATAGAATTGGAGAACAAGCTGTTCTAATTGATCAAAAAAGCACCAATAGATCCATAGAAAGACTCCAAGCTTATTATAAAAGTTTGGGTTACTTCAATGCTTCAGTAAAAGCTCAAATCATAGGACACCATCGCAAACAAAAAGCGACCGTTCGTTACCAAATAGACAAAGGGCGTGCATTTATAATAGACTCCATCAAAACTATTTTTTATTCTCCAGACCTAGACAGTTTATACAAAAACAATAAGGGCACCTCTTTTATTCAAAAAGGAAAGCCTTTCAATTACGAGAGGTTTGACGCAGAGAGAGATCGCATTAGTAAACTAGCCAAAGACAACGGTATTTATAATTTTCAAGAGAGTGCCGTAGGTTTTAGTATTAGTAGAGATACCGTTCAAAAAAATAAAGACTCCTTACTAACTGTAGTACTCTCAGTAAGAAATCCAAAAGAAAACAATGAAACCGCTAGCGAGCGTTATCTCATCAGAAAAATAAAAAGGGTTAATCTCTACACCGACATTCCTTATAACACGCCAAAAGTAGCGCTAGACTCCATTGAGCACAACGGAATCACCATATTCTTTAAAGACAAACTTCACTATAAGCCTAAAGCCATTACAGATCCGGTTTACCTGGTTGAAGGAGCTATTTATGGAGAGTACAATAGACAACTCACCTACAGAAAAATGAGTAGCTTAAATACTTTTAAATACCCTAATATATCTATCTCTGAAATTGAAGGTGAGCCCGATTTATTGGCAGAAATATATTTGAATTCTAAGGATACATATGCTGCACAAGTAAATTTAGACGTCACCCACTCCAATATTCAACGACTCGGATTGGCCTTTAGTAGTTCACTAACGGCCAGAAATATTTTTGGTGGTGCAGAAATATTAAGCCTTTCCGGAAGAGGGTCTATAGGTATTCTTGGAGACGCTGCCCTGAGTAGTGAAAAATACCTTTCAGAAATTGGTGTAGATGTTAATTTAAATATACCCAATCTATGGTTTCCTTTTATATCACTTAAAGGCTTGCTGTCTAAAAATAGCTTACCCCAAACCAAAATTAGTCTTGGAACCAGTTTTCAGAAAAATATAGGGCTTGACAAACAAACCTTAAATGCCACTTATGGCTTTAATTGGGCCCCAAACGACTTTCTTAAATTTAATGCCAGTCTTATAGAAGTTCAATATGTACAAAACCTAAACCCAGAACGTTTCTTTAGTGTGTACGGCACCACATACAACAGGTTAAATACTTTGGCGCAAGACTATACGCAAGACCCTGTCTTTGAACCCTTTTTTGACCCAACAATAACGAATAATGGGGAACTCACCATACCACAAGGTGCCGAAAATTTCATTGAAACCTTTTTGAACACCCAAGACAACAGCTCGGAACAATACAAAGAAATTCAAAGAATTGAAGAACGAAAAAACAGGCTCATAGAAAATAACCTCATCTCTAGTAGCCAACTAACCCTGATTAAAAACAATAAAAAAGAAATTACGGATCCTGATTTTTATCAGTTTAGGGCCAAAATAGAAAGCGCTGGAAACTTACTGAGTTTACTATCTAATGTAATGCCCATAGAAGAAAATGAATTGGGAACCAAATTAATAGCAGGAGTGCCTTATGCCCAATATATTAAAACTGAACTAGACTTTATTAAGCATTGGCGCGTTGGAAGAGATCAAGTATTGGCGTTTAGAAGTTTTGGAGGGATTGCCATACCCTACGGGAATGCGAGTACCATTCCTTTTGCAAGATCTTATTTTGCAGGTGGCTCAAACGATAATAGGGCATGGAATGCCTATGCATTAGGCCCAGGAAGCACCAATAACCTCAATGATTTTAACGAAGCAAACTTTAAATTGGCTTTTAATTTAGAGTACAGATTCCCTTTATTAGGTGCAATTAAAGGAGCGCTATTTACAGATGCAGGAAATATATGGAATGCTTTAGATGGCGTTAATGATCCAGAGCGGTCATTCCAAGGTATTTCTTCCCTACAGCAAATAGCCATTGGAAGTGGATTTGGTGTAAGGTACGATTTTACTTATTTTGTATTTAGACTAGATGTGGGATTCAAAACCTATAATCCTAGCCTAGAAAATTCAAAACGCTGGTTTAGAGACTATAATTTTGCGAATTCCGTAATAAATATTGGTATAAATTATCCTTTTTAAGGGTAGTTTTTTACTATTTTTGTGCCTCTAATCATTTCATAGATAACACAATTACATGTCCCACAACATTAAAGCTGGCGTAGCCACAGGAGATCAAGTTCAAGAAATTTTTAACTATGCCAAGGAAAAAGGCTTTGCCTTACCGGCCGTAAATGTAACAGGCTCTAGCACCATCAACGGTGTATTAGAAACTGCTGCTTCATTAAATGCCCCCGTAATCATTCAATTTTCAAATGGAGGGGCTCAATTTAATGCAGGTAAAGGACTGTCTAACAAGAACGAACAAGCAGCCATTCAAGGTGCCATTGCTGGCGCAAAACACGTACATCAATTGGCAGAAGCATACGGAGCTACTGTAATTCTTCATACCGACCACTGTGCCAAGAAATTATTGCCATGGATAGACGGTTTATTAACCGCTAGTGAAGCACACTTCAAAGCGACTGGAAAACCATTATTTAGCTCTCATATGATTGACTTATCAGAAGAGCCTTTAGAAGAAAACATTGCTATATGTAAAGAATATCTTGCTAGAATGAGCAAAATGGATATGACTTTAGAAATAGAATTAGGTATTACAGGAGGAGAAGAAGACGGTGTAGACAATACAGACATAGACGACTCTAAATTATATACGCAGCCAGAAGAAGTGGCCTATGCTTATGAGGAATTATCTAAAGTAAGTCCAAGATTTACAATCGCTGCAGCTTTTGGAAACGTTCACGGAGTTTACAAGCCTGGAAACGTAAAATTAACACCGAAAATTTTATTAAATTCTCAAACGTTTATTTCAGAAAAATACGGATTGGAACACAATTCAATTGATTTTGTATTTCACGGAGGATCAGGTTCTACTTTAGAGGAAATCAGAGAGTCTATTGGATACGGTGTCATTAAAATGAATATAGACACAGACCTTCAATACGCATTTTTAGAAGGAACAAGAGATTATATTCAAGACAAAAAAGACTATATACAAGAACAAATTGGGAACCCAGACGGCGCAGACCAACCAAACAAAAAATACTACGACCCTAGGGTTTGGATTCGTGAGGGAGAAAAAACTTTCGTTGCGAGATTAACCAAAGCTTTTGAAGATTTGAACAACGTTCAAACCTTATGATTTTTTTAAATTCTAGCTTTTCGCTAAGTTTGTTTAAGCGAATACCTATAATAGGTATTCGCTTCATTTAAATTCATACATATGTCTGCTTGGTTTAAAAGAACAGAAAAAGGAATACAAACCGCAACGGAAGAAAAAAAAGACACGCCTAAAGGCTTGTGGTACAAATCTCCTACGGGTAAAATTGTCGAGTCTGATGATTTGGCAAAAAATTTCTATGTGAGTCCTGAAGACGACTATCACGTAAGAATAGGCAGTAAAGAGTATTTCGAGATACTCTTTGACCATAATAAGTTCACCGAATTAGATGCCAAACTCACTTCTAAAGACCCTCTAAAGTTTGAGGACACCAAGAAATACGCAGATCGCTTAAAAGCAGCTCAAAAAAAGACTGGTTTAAAGGATGCTGTGAGGACCGGTTTTGGAAAATCTAACGGAAAGGATATTGTGATTTGCTGTATGGATTTTGCTTTTATTGGGGGGTCTATGGGCTCTGTTGTAGGAGAGAAAATTGCCAGAGGCATTGACCATGCAATTAAGAAAAATACCCCTTTTTTAATGATTTCTAAATCTGGTGGAGCCAGAATGATGGAAGCGGCACTTTCTTTAATGCAATTGGCTAAGACGTCGGCCAAACTGGCCCAATTGGCAGAAGCGGGATTGCCTTATATTTCCTTATGTACAGATCCAACTACGGGAGGAACAACGGCCTCATACGCTATGTTAGGAGACATTAATATCGCTGAACCGGGAGCACTAATCGGATTTGCAGGACCAAGGGTGGTAAAAGAAGCGACTGGAAAAGATTTACCAGATGACTTTCAAACTTCTGAGTTCCTATTGGAACACGGATTTCTAGACTTTATTGTACATAGAAAAGCTTTAAAAAATAAAGTGAATCTATATATAGACCTCATTCAAAACAAAGCTGTAAGGGAAGCTGTATCCTAAGTGCTTCATTTAAAAAGCATTAGCATTAAATAAAAAATTGAAAAAGAAAGTTAATTTCATTTAGTTTTTCTATATTTGCGCCCTGATTGAAAATCAATCAAATACATCAAAATCATTTAAAACAATATTGGAATGTATTTAACCAAAGAAGTTAAAGCCGAGATTTTTACAAAACACGGCAAATCAGCCACTGACACTGGTAATTCAGAAGGGCAAATCGCCTTATTCACCCACAGAATTAATCACCTTACGGAGCATTTAAAAAAGAACCGTAAAGATTACAATACAGAGCGTTCTTTAGTTCGTTTAGTAGGTAAAAGAAGGAGTTTATTAGACTACCTGATTAAAGTAGACGTCTTGAGATATCGTGCGATAATCAAAGAGCTTAATATTCGTAAATAATTTAAAAGGGAAGCTAAGGCTTCCCTTTTTTACTTTAAAGACCGGACTTTTTAAACCGGAAAATATCAAAAAGCTGATACCTAGTTTTTCATTGGTCACACAACACACAACAACACAACCTGGCCGTCCAGCAGGCGGAGACCATTGTTTAACTTCCCACAGCGAGTGGGAGTAATTAAATTGTATGATTCCAAAAGTATTTAAAGAGGTCATAGACCTAGGTGACGGTAGAGAAATCTCTATTGAAACTGGAAAATTAGCCAAGCAAGCCCATGGTTCTGTTGTGGTTCAGTCCGGTAAATGTATGTTGCTTTGTACGGTAGTTTCTAACTACAAGCAAAGTGATGTAGACTTTTTACCTTTAACGGTAGATTACCGTGAAAAATTTGCGGCCTCCGGAAGGTACCCAGGCGGTTTCTTCAAAAGAGAAGCCAGACCAAGTGATGGTGAGGTACTTACCATGAGATTGGTAGACAGGGTTTTACGTCCTTTGTTTCCAAAGGATTACCATGCAGAAACACAGGTAATGATCCAATTAATGTCTCATGATGAAGACGTTATGCCAGATGCAATGGCAGGATTGGCTGCTTCTGCAGCTATTCAATTGTCTGACTTTCCTTTCGAATGTGCTATCTCTGAAGTAAGGGTAGGACGTATAGACGGAAAATTCATCCTTAACCCAACCAGAGCTCAGTTAGAAGTTTCTGACATTGATATGGTTATTGGTGCTTCTGCAGATTCAGTGATGATGGTAGAAGGAGAAATGCTAGAAATTAGTGAAGAAGAAATGGTAGAAGCCATTAAATTCGCCCATGACGCCATTAAGGTTCAGTGTGCTGCTCAAATTAGATTGGCAGAGGCATTTGGAAAAAAAGAAGTACGTGAGTATGCGTCAGAAAGAGAAGATGAGGCTTTAGCAACTAAGATTCATGACATGGCTTACGACAAAGTATATGCGATTGCACAAGCAGGTTCTGCCAAACAGGAGAGATCTGCTGCTTTCAGCGCTATTAAAGAAGAAATTAAAGCAAGTTTTTCTGAAGAAGAATTGGCAGATTTTGGAGACTTAGTGTCTAGATACTATTACAAAACAGAGAAAAACGCTGTAAGAGACCTTACCTTAAATGAAGGCCTGAGATTAGACGGTCGTCAGACAGATGAGATCAGACCTATCTGGTGTGAAATTGACTACTTGCCCTCTACGCACGGTTCTTCTATTTTTACAAGAGGGGAAACGCAAGCTTTGGCTACTGTAACTTTAGGAACCTCTAGAGAAGCTAACAAAATAGACATGCCCTCTTTTGAAGGAGAAGAAAGATTCTACCTTCATTACAATTTCCCTCCTTTCTCTACTGGAGAAGCAAGACCAATTAGAGGAACTTCAAGAAGAGAGGTAGGACACGGAAACTTGGCACAACGTGCCCTCAAAAACCAAATTCCAGCAGACTGTCCTTACACAGTAAGGGTGGTAAGTGAAGTATTAGAATCTAACGGTTCTTCTTCTATGGCAACTGTTTGTGCTGGTACAATGGCACTGATGGATGCTGGGGTTCAAATGATCAAACCAGTTTCTGGAATTGCCATGGGACTTATCTCAGATGCTAAATCAGGTAAATACGCAGTATTATCAGATATCTTAGGAGATGAAGATCACTTGGGAGACATGGACTTTAAAGTAACCGGAACAGCAGACGGTATTACCGCTTGTCAGATGGACATTAAAGTGAAAGGTTTGTCTTACGAAATCTTAGTTAACGCGCTTAAACAAGCTTCTGCAGGTAGGTTACACATCTTATCTAAATTGGTAGAAACGATTGCTACACCAAAAGAGGAAGTGAAATCTTACGCGCCTAAAATGATTACCGCTAGAATTCCTAACGAATACATTGGTGCCTTTATTGGTCCAGGAGGAAAAGTGATTCAAGAGCTACAAAAAACAACCAAAACTACCATTGTAGTGACAGAAGATCCTGTAACTGAAGAGGGAATCATTGAGATTTTAGGAACAGAACCAGAGGGTATTGAAGCTGTATTGGCTAAGATAGACTCGCTTACCTTTAAGCCAATCGTTGGAGATTCTTATAAGGTTAGGGTTATTAAAATGTTAGACTTTGGTGCAGTAGTAGAATACTTAGATGCTCCAGGAAATGAAGTGCTTTTACACGTGTCTGAATTGGCATGGGAACGCACTGAAAATGTGTCTGACGTGGTAAACATGGGCGATGAATTTGAAGTGAAATACTTTGGTCAAGACCCAAGAACTAGAAAAGAGAAAGTATCTAGAAAAGCTTTATTAGAAAAGCCAGAAGGATATGTTGCCAGACCGCCTAGAGCAGAAGGTGACCGTAAAAACGATCGTAGAAACGACCGTGATAGAAAACCGAGAAGGGACTAATTACTCTTTTAGTGTATATTTAATAGCTAGACCTTCGGTCTGGCTATTTTTTTTTCAAATAGTGTGCTTTTTCTGTAACCTTTTAAAAATTTGAGCGTATAATCTAATGCGACCCATAACAAACCATTTGTTGGTCCCCAATTAATTCAGTAGACATTCATGAGACAGCTTAAGATTACCAAGCAGGTGACCAATAGAGAAACCGCTTCTTTAGACAAGTATTTACAAGAAATTGGTAAGGTAGACCTTATTACCGCAGATGAAGAAGTAGAGTTGGCACAGCGAATCAAAGCGGGTGACCAGGCAGCACTTGAAAAATTAACCAAAGCCAACCTCCGTTTTGTGGTCTCTGTAGCCAAGCAATACCAAAACCAAGGATTGACCCTTCCAGATTTAATTAACGAAGGCAACTTAGGATTAATTAAAGCAGCCCAGCGTTTTGACGAAACCCGTGGTTTTAAATTTATCTCTTATGCGGTATGGTGGATCCGTCAATCCATACTTCAGGCCTTGGCAGAACAATCTAGAATTGTAAGATTGCCATTAAATAAAATTGGTTCGATCAATAAGATCAATAAGGCTTTTGCTTTCTTAGAGCAGGCACACGAAAGACAGCCCTCTCCTGAAGAAATTGCCAAAGAATTGGATATGACTGTTGAAGATGTGAAGCAGTCCCTCAAGAATTCTGGCCGTCATGTATCTATGGACGCGCCACTGATAGACGGGGAAGATTCAAACCTATACGACGTTTTAAGATCAGGAGAATCTCCTAACCCAGACAGAGAACTCTTACATGAATCCCTCAGAACCGAGATAGAAAGAGCGCTAGAAACCCTAACACCTAGAGAGGCAGACGTGATCCGTTTATACTTTGGTTTGGCAGGACAACACTCCATGACTTTAGAAGAAATTGGAGAGACCTTTGATCTTACTAGAGAACGTGTGAGACAGATAAAAGAAAAAGCCATTAGAAGACTAAAACACACTTCTCGCTCTAAAATTTTAAAAACTTACTTAGGATAAACCTTATAGCCCAGTGCCTCGCACTGGGCTTTTTTAATACCATTATATGCCTTTTCACGTTGTTTTAGTGCATCCTGAAATTCCAAACAATACAGGGAACATTGGTAGGCTGTGCCTTGGAACAGGAAGTGAACTACACCTGATCAAACCCCTTGGCTTTTCCTTAGAAGACAAACAATTAAAAAGATCTGGATTGGACTATTGGCCTAAACTAAAAGTTCATATTCATGAAGATTTCTCTGACTTCCTTCTGGCCAACCCCAAGGCAAAAATGGCCTTTTACTCCAGTAAAGGCAATAAAAATTATTGGGACCTAGAGACACAGGAAGACCAGTATTTTGTCTTTGGCTGCGAGTCTAAGGGATTGCCAGAAGTGCTGACACATCAATATGAGCATGCGCTTTATAAAATACCTTTAGCGCCTAATAGCATTCGAAGTTTTAACTTAGCCAATGCGGTGAGCATTGTACTTTTTGAGGGGCAAAGACAACAATTTTTTAAATAAAAACAAACCACTCATTTTTTCTTATTTTTATACTTTATTTCATTCTTTAAAACCGGCCTTAGGCTTAAAACATGTCAGAAAAAAAAATAGCCCCTTCCCTACTCGCTGCAGATTTTGCTAACCTTCAAAGAGACATTGAAATGGTCAATGCTTCTAAAGCAGATTGGTTCCATATAGATGTTATGGACGGTGTTTTTGTGCCAAATATCTCTTTTGGAATGCCGGTCATTGAGGCCATTGGAAGACATGCAAAGAAAACCTTGGACGTACATTTAATGATCGTAGATCCTGACCGATATATCAATGATTTTGCTGCCCTAGGCGCAGATATTCTCACGGTACATTACGAGGCATGTACCCATTTAAATAGAACACTTCAAGCCATTAAAGGGGCTGGAATGAAAGCCGGAGTAGCTTTAAATCCACATACAAATGTAACACTTCTAAAAGATTGTATTCAAGACATTGATTTGGTATGTATTATGAGTGTTAATCCTGGTTTTGGCGGACAATCTTTTATAGAAAACACCTATGAAAAAGTGAGTGAATTAAAGGCCTTAATTCAAACAAAAAATGCCCCTACGCTTATTGAAATAGACGGAGGTGTCACTTCAAAAAATGCTTCAGAGCTCGTAGCTGCCGGTGCAGACGTGCTGGTTGCAGGTAGCTTTGTATTTAAAAGTGACCATCCAATAGACACTATCGAGAAACTCAAGAAGCAAGTGAACTAGATGAGTCATAATTCTTCCATTGAAAAAACGCAAAATACTGGGACATTAAATACCACTAATCACCCCCTAGATCTTATTATAATTGGGGCAGGACCTATAGGCATATCATGTGCAATTCAAGCCAAAAAAAAAGGGCTGAGTTACTTGGTCCTGGAAAAAGGATGCATGACCAATTCTCTATACAACTACCCATTAGACATGCAGTTCTTTTCTTCATCTGAAAAATTGGAATTAGAAGACATCCCTTTTAATTCTATTGAAGCAAAACCAAGAAGAAAAGAGGCCTTAGAATACTACAGAAGAGTATCTGATCACTTTAAATTAAACATACAGCTCTTTGAAACAGTAGGAGACATTCAGCTCATAAAACAAAAACTAACGGCGCATCAAGAAGAATTGAAATACAATGATGGCGCTGATCTTTTTCAGGTAAACACCTCAAAAGGAACTTACTTCACTAAAAATGTGACCATTGCTACCGGCTTTTTTGATTTGGCAGCAGCACTGAAGGTTCCTGGAGAAGAATTACCAAAAGTAAGCCATTACTTTAAAGAGGCCCATTACTATTCTGGTCAAAAATTGGCAGTCATAGGCGCTAGTAACTCTGCTATAGATGCAGCTTTGGCCTGTTACAGAAAGGGAGCCCAGGTGACTTTAATCATTAGAGGCTCTGAAGTGGGCCCTAGGGTAAAGTATTGGGTGAGACCAGATATAATGAATAGAATTAAAGAGGGATATATAGGGGTGCATTACAATGCATCTGTGACAGAAATAGCGGAAAATAGCCTTTCTTTTACTCAGGACGGTATTTTAAATACCATCGAAAACGATTTTGTACTTGCGCTAACTGGCTACAGACCAAATCTTCCTTTCATTTCCCAATTGGGGATAACGCTAGAAGGAGCAGCTAAGATTCCTTCTCATGATCCAAAAACTATGGAAACCAATGTGCCTGGCTTGTATTTAGCAGGTGTAATATGTGGCGGTTTAGAAACGCATAAATGGTTTATTGAAAATTCTAGAGCACATGGAAATTTAATTACAGAGCACATTCTCTCCAAAACATAAATAGCTTACCACTTTTCCAAAAAACAAGAACCATCTTTAAGAAGCAATTAATAATTATTTTATCTAAACATTAATAGTTGTACATTGGGGATAACCTAATCTATCCCTTAAATGAAAACCACTAAATACACCTTGGTTTATTCACTTTTGGCTATATGTGGATTTGCCTTTAGTCAAGAACAACCCTCCATGCTTTTCTTTAATGAAAATGCCATGTTCTACAATCCTGCATTCACAGGGACATATGGACAAGTAGCCACAGTTAACAACCAAACCAATGGGCGGGGATAACAGATGCTCCCGTGTTACAATCATTTTCTTACCAGAGTAATTTTAAAAATAAAGCGGCCTGGGGCTTGAGCTTTCAAAATGACAAAGTTTTTATAGAGAAACAAGGTGTAGTGGCTATTGATTACAATTACAGACTGGAACTTTCAGAAAACAGCAAATTATATTTAGGCCTAAAAGGTGGCGCTTATTTTAAAAGTATTGACAAGGAGAGCCTGAACAGATTAACCAACAGCAGCAACAATGCATTAGACGCAGTGAGAAATTACAGCAACCCACTTTTAGGTGTAGGCGTGCATTTAGACAACCCGAATTTCTTTTTATCTGCAGGAGTTCCAAATTTACTTAACAGCAAGAGATACAAAGAAAGCGAGGGCTTAGTCACTACCGCTACAGATAGGCCTAATCTATACGTAAGCACAGGGGGTACTTTAGCACTAGGCCGCAATTTTGCCTTAAAGCCTGCCATACTTTATAGGGGTGTTTCAGACGCACCTAATTTCTACAACTTACAACTCATGCTCGAATTAAAAGATAAAGTTGGTGTTGGGATCTCAAAAATGAATAACGATTACTTTGGTGGCATGTTTATATTTAAAGGCATGCGCTTTTTGGATTTGGGGTATGCCTATGAATTTAGTAATAGGAGTAGCCATATTGCTTTAAAAGAGAACAACCATGAGTTGTTTGTACGCTTTAAATTTTCCAACACGCCAAAACAAGCCACTTCATTAGATTCAGACGAAAGTTTTTAATACACCCTAAATTGTATTACATTTAGATTAGATGCAGTGAATGACCTGCTAAATGCTATTTAATCTATGCGAAAAATTCTTTCTCAATTAGGACCAGGACTATTATTCGCGAGCATGTCCATAGGGACTTCTCACCTGGTATTGTCTACCAAAGCAGGGGCGCAATACGGATGGATTATGATTTTACCTATCATTATAGCGAATGTATTAAAATACCCCTTCTTTGAATTTGGGGTGCGCTAAACCCACACCTTTAAAAATCACTCTTGGAGGGCTACGCAGACATGGGTAAAAAATACCTTTGGGGGTATACACTCATTACCATAGTGAGTGCATTTACTTTGTTGGCAGCGCTTTATATAGTCACTGCTGGTTTATTGAAACAGCTTTTTCCATGGTTGTTTTTGTCAGATACCGTATTGGCGTTATATTTATTTATTGGTATTAATATAATACTTATTCTTGGAAGGTATAAAGCACTAGAAGGAATTGTCAAAATCCTTTTAGCGCTCTTGACAGTAGCTTTAATAATAACAACTACAACCGTATTGTTTAAAGGACCTATTGAACAGTTACCAAATTTTAGCCCACAGCCATTATTTAATGAAATTGGACTGCTGTTTATGATTGGCTTAATGGGCTGGATGCCAACCGCAGTGGAGGCTTCCAGCTGGGTCAGTCTTTGGCGCCTTAAAAGGATAAAAAAAACCAAGAAGAGAAGCACATTACTTCAGAAAACAACCTAAAAGACACCTTGACTGAGTTTAATTTGGACTATGTACTCACTGCAATTCTAGCATTATTCTTTTTAATTATTGGTTGGTTTACGCTCTATGGTTCTGGGATAGAAATGAGCGCAAGCGCGAGCATCTTTGCAGAACAACTCATTCAAATGTTCACCATCCACATGGGAGACTGGTCTTATTTCTTTATTGCTTTGGCCGCTTTTGCCACCATGTTTAGCACTTGCATGACCGCCCACGACGCCATAGCTAGGGTAAGCTTAGATACCATTAAAATTTTAGGGAATAGCCAAAGTACCAAATGGCGCTACGAATACTTCATCATCCTCTTAGCCATAGTAAATTTTCTGGTCATTTGGTGGGCAGGAGGTCAAATGGGTGCCCTGGTGGCTTTAGCTACTTTTGTGTCTTTTGTTTTTGCGCCTGCTGTAGGACTTCTCAACCATAAGGTAGTGACCCAAAAAAACATGCCTAAAGAATCTAAGGCACCTAAATGGCTCATTATTTTGAGCTACACTGGGATGGTTTTCTTGAGCCTATTCGCTTTGTACTACAGTTATGTGGTGCTTTGGT
>Ga0222670_1000513_pt1 | contig 16203 bp, 13 predicted proteins | sample AntAcemetagen732_FD_181148 | JGI IMG/M metagenome (GOLD analysis project Ga0222670, IMG submission 181148) | Saline water microbial communities from Ace Lake, Antarctica - #732 | ecosystem: Environmental > Aquatic > Non-marine Saline and Alkaline > Saline | place: Antarctica: Ace Lake... | reverse complement strand
TTGGTAAAAACACCTCCCCTTCCTTCAAAAAGACAAATGGACTGGCAAAAAATGGAATTCTATGCGTTTATCCATTTTAATATGAACACTTTTACAGACCAAGAGTGGGGCTATGGGGACACAGCTGCTTCAGTATTCAACCCTAAAGAATTGGACACGGACCAATGGGTTAAAACCATTAAATCTGTTGGAATGAAGGGAGTGATAATTACTGCCAAACACCATGATGGGTTTTGTTTGTGGCCAAGTAAATACACTGAATACTCTGTAAAAAATAGCCCTTGGAAAAATGGAAAAGGAGACCTCATTAAAGAATTGGCAGACTCCTGCAAGAAATACGGCTTAAAACTCGGTATCTATCTTTCTCCTTGGGACAGGAACCATTTAAGTTACGGTCAAGAAGAATATTTAGAGTACTTCAGGAATCAGCTTGGTGAATTATTGACCAATTACGGTCCTATATTCGAAGTTTGGTTTGACGGAGCAAATGGTGGAGACGGATATTATGGCGGTGCAAAAGACATAAGAAAAGTAGATAAAAAAACCTATTATGAATGGGATAAAACTACTTCAATAATAAGAACACTCCAACCTAAGGCAGTTATTTTTTCAGATGCGGGACCAGATATTAGATGGGTTGGAAATGAAACAGGACAAGCAAAATTAACTTCTTGGGCACCTATCTTTAAAGATAGTTTATACCCCGGAATGGTAGATTTTAATAAATTTTCTTCGGGTCAAGAAAATGGCACCCATTGGATTCCAACAGAAACAGATGTATCCATAAGGCCATGGTGGTATTATCATGAAGACCAAGATAGCTTGGTGAAATCTCCAAAGAAACTTAGGGAAATTTATTTTGAATCTATTGGAAGAAATTCTTCTCTGCTGCTTAATATTCCAGTAGACAGAAGAGGCAAAATTCATCAAAATGATTCTCTAGCACTCGTCGGGCTTTCAAAACTGATAAAGGCAGATTTTAAAGAAAATATAGCGGCCAATGCAACCTTTATAAACCAAGACCCTTACACACAAGAAATCTTATTACCTACACCAAAATACATTAATATTATTTCGCTTCAAGAAGACATTAGCCTGGGGCAAAAAGTAAGTTCATTTGAAGTCATGGCAAATACGGCTCAGGGATGGAGAATTATTTCTAAGGGAACCACTATTGGAAACAAGCGTCTTTTGAGGTTTAAAAGTATGAAGAGTGCCCACATTAAAATAAGAATTTTAGATGCAAAAAATAATCCTTCACTTCTAAAATCAAAGCTCTTTTACAGCGAAAACGAAGTGCAGTCTAATAGTTATTAATGGTTTGATCCATCCATTGAAGCCTATTTTCTAGATAGTTTTTCAAAATAGAAATCTCTCCGTCATAATCTACAGCTATCCCAGTCCATTTGTTATAGTTGCGATCTATGGCACCGTTGTCCTTAAGGTAATTAGCGGTTTGTGTTACCCTACCCAATACAGAGGCGTTACTAAATGTATTGGCTCTAAGGGTGGTCCATCGGCTTTTTAAAGCCTGTTTAAAAATAGGATCCTCTAAAAGTCTTGGCCACCAGAACGGCACCATCCAAGCGTCTTGTGATATGTGAACATTGTAATTGGCAATCCAATCCGTCACCGGTACCCTACCCTGCTTGGCGTACCCAATATTGAGGTCCCAAATAGGCCCCATCTTAAGTTTTCCGCCCCTTTGTTTGTGCATATAAGTACTGAGTCTATAGCCGTCTATGTTGCCCGTAATCTCATTGATAATGAAAAAATCTACAAAACTGTCCAGGTCTATATAATTGGTATAAGTACGGGTTTCTGTAGCGAAATTGTCATTGATGAGCGCTGTTTCAAAATCGTGAATATAGCCTTGTATATACTCTTTTTGGGCATTGGTAATGTCTGCTGCCTTGGGATATTCATACAAAAAATAAGTCTCTAAATACTGTTCTGGGTGGTATGGAGCGCCATAAGGAGCAATAGTGATGGGCTGCTTAAAAATGTCGTATTGAGAACGCCATGAGTTGTTAGCGGTATAAAGGGCGTCGTCTCCCCAATTGTTGTCAAAATATGCCAAGGGTTGCCCAAGGCCATTTTCACCAGCCGTTTTGTCAATTTTTATAATATAACCTCCTGTAATAGCTGCTGCGTCCGTGTCTAAGGGGGTTAATTTCTCAATATCTATCCTATTCTTATCCCTTTTGAGTTTTTCCATGAATTGGTACACCCCAATATACACCCCGTTAATTTCCAAATCTACCCATTGTGTCCTACTGGCATAACGGCCCATAGATCGGTACATTTCATGGCCAATATAATGGTGTATTAAAGAGGGATCAAACACCGTATTTTGCGATGCCCTGAACACATGGCCCATAAAAATATAATCTTCCTCTTCTGGGAAATTTAAAAAACTGTAGGGACTGTCTAAGCCCCCTGTATCCCATGTTTCTATTCCATAGGATTTTTTGTCAGACATCCTATAAGAGGTAGAGCCTCTGTACTCTATTCCTATGGGCGTTTCGTGCGCCAAAGACTTATTCAAAAACATCCTTAAATTTGCAGCAATCTTTGGTTCGTTTTGAATGGTTTCAGGTGTTTCTACCATCATATAAGGCAACTTACTCCCATTGGTCTCAACGGCAAATACTACCGGTTTTTCAGATTCAGGGCTGTCTCCGTTGTCTTTAGCACAGCTTATTAAAAACAAAAAGGCAATAAAAAACAGGCGATTCAAAACGCTCATAAGGGAATTTTTTTGGTATATATGGCAGTAAATTTAACTTTTTTATCCGTGGATTCTTCTCTGCTCCATGAAAATAAATGGCCTTCAATAGATGAAAAATTAATTTGCCAATCTATTCAGTTTATAAGGTTCAGTAATTTTCATACCAACTAAATCGTTGGCTTATAATTTGATTTTTGGTTCTTTTAAGGTGATCTAGAAAAGCCAATGACACAGGGGAGTGCTTTTTACCTTTTAACTAAATAAGACTCCTATTTGTTGTAATAGGCAATCCTTTCATTGGAATAATACGAAGTTCATTGTTGGAGAGTTCGTTTTTAATCCCAATAAGCGGCATTATGGAATAGCCTAAACCGGCCATAATTGCTTGTTTTTACTAATACTCAAAGTGCACAATAAAACCTCTATTAATCCATAGTTTGGTGTTTTTAAAGCTATCCTGATAACACGCTATTCCATTTTTAAAACTTGCTTTTAATGCCTTCTTAAGGTCTTTGTAATACATTTTGTTTATCATAATTATTTGTTGTTATCGATTATTTCTACTTCAAAGTGTTGTATTAGGTCTTTATCTTCTCTTTCAGGAGTAGGCTTAGGCATCAAATACTGTAAGCATAATTGTATTGCTTTTAGCTTCTCTTGTCTACTCATATCTCCTACATTTAATGACTCTATACATTCATCTAGGATACGCTCTAACTTATCCTTTACCTTACTTGTTAGTCAATTAGGAGTTCCCTTCTCTCTACCTCCATACTTTTGTCTACTCATAGTATCTACATTTATCTACTTTAGTCATATATCTCTAGCAGTATATTATACTTGCTTTTGTTAGATATTCGTTTCTCGTTTAGACACACCTCCCCCTAGAGAGAAATGTGTCGTTTTAACTTGCTTCCGTTGAGTATCCGCATCAAGTTAGACATAGAGCTATAACTATTAAACAATGCTCTAATTTGTAAGTTCTTGGGACTAGTTAAAAATAGTTGACTCCCCCACTGAGCGTCTTACTTCACTGCTCTGTCCATCTAGCGTTTCTATGGACAAGAAGTATATGCCGAAACGTATTTAGCCTAAAAACATATACTAGATAAATCTTTAAAACTTACCTATATATATAACTCTCAAAAAAAAATATTTTGGATTTTCAAACCATTAAAGTTATTAACACATATGTTTGACAAGTTGGTCCAGAGCATTAGTGTCAAGTGTCAAATAGGTGTCAAAAAGAACTCAAATAGTTGACAGTAAACTGACAGTTGGATAATAAATGACTAATTTAGAAGTGTAACTTTAGTGCATAAAAAAACCCTCACTAGGTGTGAAGGTCTATTCTTATTGAGATTCTTATTGATTCTCATTTCGTGACCGCGAAGGGATTCGAACCCCCAACCCTCAGAGCCGAAATCTGATATTCTATCCAGTTGAACTACGCAGCCAGGCATTTATTTCATTGAAAAAAGTAATGAATTTTAATTATTGCTAAATTGCAATACAAAGTTATCCCAAAGTTGTGTTCACAAAAGAATAAAATAGAATATTTTATGAAAACTAAATATTTAATAACGCTTTAATATTAATGTTTAATTTTATAGATTTTCATATATTATTTCTTAAACAGATTTAATAAAAAAAATTAATTTAATGCTTTTGTAAGAATTTAATAATATGTTTATATCTATAATAATAACTCTTTAATCAATATTAACAATTATGAAACTTATTTATCAAATTTTGAACACAAGAAATGTATTTTTGTTTTTATGTGTATATTCATTAATGTCTTGCTCAAAAGAAAATAATGATCCAATTCTGGAACCGGAACCGGAACCAGTTGGGATTGTTGTTGAAGGTTGTGATAGCTTTACAGAAGCTCTTCCAAGTTTAAACACAGCTACTATTGACTTTGAATGTAATGGAAATCCCTTTTCTGAAGAAGGCTCCTTATCAGACTCTAATTTAAGTGGTACTTGGGGAAGGTTTGGAGGTTCGGCAGGAACTGCATTTCTTAAATTAGGTTATGCTGACAATCCAAACCCAGGAGATGTTAATAGTTCTTCTAAAGTTTTAAGTATTTCAGAGGATGCTAATATAGAACCTTGGGCAGGTTTCTTTTTTAATCTAAATGAAAAAATCGTTTTCCCTGCAGGTCAAGAAGCTATTTCTATTGATGTTCATTCAGCAGCGCCAGGACAATCTGTGCTTCTAAAAATAGAAGATTCATCTAATTCAGATAATTTTAAAGAAGCTACTGTTGTTACTACTGTATCTGGAGCATGGGAAAAATTAGTTTATAACTTTTCTGCAGAAGACAGTAATAAATACGACAGAATAGTGATTATTGCAGCTATTACAACTACAAATAGTGCTGCAACTACCCATTATATTGACAATATTGCATTCTCAACTCCTGTTGTAGTTGAAGAGCCAGATAGTCCAACCTCTGCCGCCAATGCTCCGTCATTAAGTTCCGCAAGTGTTGTGTCAATATTTAGTGATTCTTATACAGATGTAGAGGGAACAGATTTTAATCCAAACTGGGGACAAAGTACAGAAGTAAGCAATGTAGACCTAGACGGTAATTCAGTAATGAAATATGCCAACTTAAATTACCAAGGAACTGCTTTTGCCTCTCCTTTAAACGTAAGTAGCTATACTACAATACACATTGACTACTGGACTTCAGATTCAACTGCATTAAATTTCTTCTTGATTAGTTCTGGAGAAGGAAAGGAAAAAGCCAAAGCTTTAGATGTAAGTAATTTAGGACAATGGAATAGTGTTGATATTGCTTTAACTGATTTCTCTGATGTAGTAGACTTAGCAGATGTGATTCAATTTAAAGTAGATGGTAATGGTACTATTTTCTTTGATAATATCTACTTCCATGGTGAGGCACCAGTTAGTTCAGCTCCAGAAGTTGGGCCAACTGCGCCAACTGCTAGTGCTGCGAATGTAATTTCTATATTTAGTGATTCTTACACAGATTTAGAGGGAACAGATTTTAATCCAAATTGGGGTCAAAGTACACAAGTGAGCAATGTAGACTTAGACGGTAATTCAGTAATGAAATATTCTAATTTAAACTACCAAGGAACTGCTTTTGCTTCTCCTTTAAATGTAAGTGACTATGAATCAATTCATATTGATTACTATACTCCAGACGCAACTGCATTAAATTTCTTCCTAATTAGTTCTGGGGAAGGAAAGGAAAAAGCTAAAGCATTAGATGTAAGTAATCTAGGACAGTGGAATAGCATTGATATTTCTTTGACTGATTTCTCTGATGTAGTTGACTTAGCAGACGTGATTCAGTTTAAGGTAGACGGTAACGGTACTATTTTTCTTGATAATTTGTACTTCAAAAAAGCTATCGCTACAACTCCAGTTTCTGGCTCAACAGCACCAACAGCAGCTTCAGAAGATGTGATTTCTATTTTCAGTGATTCTTACACAGATATTGAGGGAACAGACTTTAATCTAAATTGGGGACAAAGTACACAAGTAACTACTGAAGATATTGAAGGAAATGCAGCATTAAAATACGCTAATTTGAATTATCAAGGAACAGCTTTTGCATCTGCTATAGATGCAAGTAGTTATACTTCAATTCATATAGACTACTGGTCTTCAGATTCTACTGCATTAAATTTCTTCCTAATCAGTTCTGGGGAAGGAAAGGAAAAAGCTAAAGTATTAGATGTAAGTAATCTAGGACAGTGGAATAGTATTGATATCCCTTTGACTGATTTTTCTGATGTAGTAGACTTAGCAGACGTAATTCAGTTTAAGGTAGATGGAAACGGTACTATCTTCTTTGATAATTTTTACTTCAAAAAATAACAATATTACTTAAAATAAAAACTAAAAGATAGCATTAATGAAAAGAACAAATGAACCCTTAAAATCATTTTTATTTATTAATGCTATTTTTTTATTCCTCTTGATTTCCTGCTCAACAGATGATACTCCAAAGGAAGACAACACTCCTGCGGAACAAGGACAAGTCCTAACTGACCAAGAGAGAGTTGGACTCGTTTGGTCTGAAGAATTCGAGGCAAACAGTCTCGACAATAGCACATGGACACACGACCTAGGAGACGGCAGTGCTTTTGGTATACCCGGCTGGGGAAATCAGGAAGTACAGACTTATACCGCTTCTTCGAAAAATCTGAAAATAGCCAATGGCTTGTTAACAATTACTGCTCTCAAAGAAAATCTAGATGGAAAATCCTACACTTCAGCTAGAATTAAATCTCAAAATAAATTCTCATTCAAGCACGGACAATTAAAAGTAAGGGCTAGATTTCCCCAATCTAAAGGGACTTGGCCAGCTGTTTGGTTAATGGGTGCTAATTTAGATGCTGTAGGATGGCCCAATTGTGGTGAAATAGACCTAATAGAACAAAATGGCCAAGAAAAGAATAAAATCTTGGGAACGGTGCACTGGAAAAACACAGCAGACAACACCAATGCTAAATTTTCAGATGAAATAACTGCTGCCAATGTAGGCGCAGATTTTAAAGAATACAGGCTTATATGGAATGAAAACACCATAAAGATGTATGTAGAAAGTGTCAAGTATTTTGACATAAACCTAAATGAATCACTCCCCTTTAACCAAGAATTTTTCTTGCTTTTAAATGTAGCCATGGGAGGTAGTTTAGGAGGAGACATTCCGGCCAGCTTTAACCAAGACAGCATGGTCATAGATTACATAAGACTTTACGAAAACTAAGGCTATTTAGTCTTTATTATCCCGAACTCTTTTTTATAATAGTCCGCTATTGGCCCGAATGGCCCAAGCTGATGCTGCTCTGCTGAAAAGGGATCTGAATAAGGTCCATAGGGAGTAGACATGGGCTTTTTTAGGCGGTCTGGAAAGTCTGCTGATAAGGTCGCTTTTTCAGGTCTTTGCTGCTGGTTCATATAGGCTGCTACATCATAGGCTTCGTCATCTGTGAGTGTAGGGTTTTCATGACTTACACCAAAAGGCATATTGTATTTAATGAAAGAAGCTGCAGTAAGCAATCTGGTCATTCCAGCACCATTGTTATAAGTGTCATTGCCCCATAAGGGCGGATACAAATATTGTCCCCCTGTCTCTTTAGTACCCTGCCCATTTTTTTGGTGGCATAACACACACTGTTGTTCAAATACCTGTGCACCATGGTTTAAATCTGCAGGACGGTTTGGCCATTCCATAGGCTTTAAACCTTTTTCCATAGCTGTGGCATACAATTCATTCCCCACATCTTTAGTGGTTTCCTTATTTAACCAGCCCAAGAAAGCCACTAAGGCTTTCATTTCTTGAGCGTTGACGTCCAAAGGCTTACCATTCATACTTCTGGTCAGGCAGCCATTAATTCGGTCTTCTATGGTGCCTATTTTATTTTCCCTACCCCTGAATTGCGGGAAACGGTCTAATACCGTATTCAATGGAATTCCAAAGGCTTTGGTGCCTTCATTGAGGTGACATGAAATACACTCTAGGTTGTTACCGGTGGTGCGCTTAGTGGCATCGGCCACTAGTGGCCCTATAACTTTGGAGGTATTAACCAGGACCTCATACCCCAACTGTAATGAACGGTCTTGAGTCGCATAAACTGCCGCTTGTAGATCCGTTTGGTACTCAGTAACTGCTATAGGGACATATTTTTCAGGTGCTGCGGCATTAAATAACCCTATAAAAACAAGGACTACAACACCTACATATGCCAATAAAATGACCAGTAAACTTTGGGCCAATTTTTTAATCTGCTGTTGCATGCTTAAAAATAGTAATTTTTTACAACCGAATAAATAGTATGGAAGACCAAAGGTTTTTTTCTAAAATAGCCCCTTGTTTGTCTTGATGAATACGCTGGTAACCACTCACCAAAGTGGCTTTTGGAGACAATACTGCCCTAAAACCTAGAAAGGTCCAGTTCTGGTTAAAAGTGTGGGGGAATAAGCTTTTTGTTAACATAAAAACCTCGTTAAACGTTATGAATTCAAACTTTTTCCCCAAACCTAAAATAGGTTTTCTCCATCCAAACCTAAAACGAAGCCTACCGCCAAAATCAAATTCAGATGCTGTATTTTCCATCCACCTTTGCTCTGCCCTTATCCAACCAAAAAAAGTGCTTTTCTTGTAGGGAATGGTATAAAAAAACTGCTGCCACAGATTGTGCTCCTCCAAAAAGACAGCTTGCTTTTCGGTATTTAAAAAGGAATAACCTCCAGACAATGTGATTTGGGAATTTAACTTTCTAACATAAGAAGGACGCAAGATAAACTGCTGTTGCCCTCCCCAAAAGTCTTTGGTTCTGTAATGGGTCTCTAATCGAATACCCTGTACAGAATCTATTTGGTAGTCTGCAAAAACAGCATTCCATGTAAAGGTCTCTTGTGCAGAAACCAGAGATGCACTACTTAAAAAAAACAAGTACCCTATTGCAGCTATTCGAGGCAGGGCATTTTTAAAAATAATATTAGGCATTTAGAAGTGCCTTAACCACTGTTGAGATAGTTTTTCCGTCTGCTTTACCAGCTAATTTACCACTGGCTTGACCCATTACCTTACCCATATCCTGCATGCCCTTGGCGCCTGTTGCAGCAATAATTTCAACAACAACTGCTTTAACTTCTTCTTCTGAGAGCTGGGCAGGTAAAAACTGAGCCAAGACTACAACCTCATCCAATTCTGGCTGTGCCAGGTCTTCTCTACCCTGCTCCTTATATATGGCTGCGGAATCTTGACGCTGCTTGACTAATTTTTGAACAATTTTTATTTCATCTGCTTCACTTAAAACCGAACCAGATCCGTCTGTTTGGGCCAATAATAGGGCAGATTTAATGGCTCTTAAAGAAGACAATGCCGCTGTATCTTTGGCGCGCATGGCTTCTTTCATTTTTGTCATTACTGCGTCTTGTAAGCTCATAATATCTTGTTTTTTAATACTGCTAATATAAATAATAAACCCGAGAACAGTGCCTCGGGTCTATTGGGTGTAAGTGAATTGGTATTAATCTACATTATCGTGTAAGAACGAATTATTGCTGCGCAATTGTGGATCCTCATTTGAATCTGAACTCAAAGTAGTTCTTGAAATTTTTCCCTCTGTAGGACCATCTGACAAAGAAATACCCTGTCTTTTATAGGCGGGCTCTTTTTCTATCTCTTCAATCTTATTAATACTGTTATTGAATTTGTAATTAAAATCCCTCAGTTTTCTTCTTCGCTCTTCTGCTCGTTCTTTAAGCAAGGCTTCAATAGGTGCTTCCATAGGGTCTAATTCTTCCTCTTGGGGATTTGCCTTTGGAGACGCAACAACTTTCTTTTCAAAAACCATTTCTTCTTCTGGGCTTTCATCCGCAACAGGAGCTGCTTCTTTAGCGGTTCCTAAATGTGCTTCCAGCTCCATATAATCATCTAAACTGTATCTTTTTTCTCCCCCAGCGTTGTATTCCAATACCGGAATTACCTCCACAGGATCCTTGACTTCCATATCCCTAATGTCGTCTTCCAAACTAAAAGTAATCATTGGAGTTTCTTCCTCAGCCGCCGCTTCTTCCGTTGCTTGAGGCTGCTCTGAGTAAAATTCTTCTTCAGTTTGTTCAAAAGTGTTGTGTGAGAACGACACTTCTTCTACTTGGATTTCTTGAACATTTCTACTATCAATAGGCATGTCAAAAAGTGTATTTGTAAAGTCCATAGCTGCATTCTCAGTATAGTCTTCAAAAGATTCCTCCGCCAATGCTGCAGAGAGATCTTCTGCGTCTACCACCTCAAAATCTCCCACTAAAGGCATAAAAGAATCTTTCTGTGGTTTTGAAGGAGGCAACAGCTCTTTGGGCGCTTCTACCAAGGTATAGTCTACCTCAATATCTAAAATAGCTTGGGTAGTAGGCACCAAAGGATTTACCTCATTTATTGGGGCATTTTCTTCAAAATCATCCATATCTAAGGTATGCACCACCACTTGGTCATTTGCCTTAGGCCCAGCTTCTTCTAGGGGGTTCAATGACTGAAAAGAAGGTTTTTCCGGACTGAGATTTATAGCCGCACGCTGCTCTTCTTCTAAGGTATGAATGATTTTTTTAGATTCTGTATTGACAATATTGTTTTGTTGCTCCTGATCAAATCCAGTCGCAATTACGGTGACTGAAATAGCTTCTCCTAGGTTATTGTCTTCTCCAACACCCATGATTATATTAGCACCGTTACCAGCCTCTGACTGAATGTATTCATTAATCTCACCTATTTCATCTATGGTAATCTCTTGACTACCAGAAACAATGAGTAACAGTACATTTTTAGCGCCTGTGATTTTATTGTCGTTCAGTAAAGGAGAATCTAAGGCTTTAGAAATGGCTTCGTGTGCCCTACCAGATCCAGAAGCGCTTGAAGACCCCATAATAGCGGTACCGGAGTTGGCCAATACGGTTTTGGCATCTCTAAGGTCAATATTCTGTGTGTAGTGGTGGGTAATTACCTCAGCAATTCCTTTTGCTGCAGTGGCCAACACCTCATCTGCTTTTGAAAAACCAGCTTTAAAGCCTAGGTTTCCATAAACCTCTCTAAGTTTATTGTTGTTAATAATAATTAACGAATCTACCTGAGCACGCAGGTTTTCTATTCCTTTTTGGGCTTGCTCAGAACGCATTTTTCCCTCAAACTGAAAAGGAATGGTCACAATACCTACGGTTAAAATATCTAATTCTTTGGCTTGTTTTGCAATCATTGGAGCCGCACCTGTTCCTGTACCACCACCCATTCCTGCAGTAATAAACACCATTTTAGTAGTAGTGTCTAACATGGCTTTAATGTCTGTCATACTCTCCAAAGCAGACTGCTCTCCCACCTCTGGGTTAGCGCCAGCACCTAGCCCTTCTGTCAGAGAAAGTCCCAATTGGATTTTATTGGGTACTGGAGAGTTTTGTAATGCCTGTGCATCTGTATTACAGACCACAAAGTCAACTCCGTTAATACCGGATTGGAACATGTGGTTAATCGCATTACTACCACCACCACCAACGCCAATCACTTTAATTACGTTGCTTTGGTTTTTTGGAAGGTCAAATGCGATGCTGTCAAATTCGCTGTGATCACTCATAAATCTGGGTTCTTATATTTTTGATACTTTATTCTGCGTTGTCTAAAAAATCTTTCAATTTCTCTGACCATTTGTCAAAGATGTTTTTTCTTGAGGCTTTGGCCGCCTCTGGCGCCTTCTCAGCCGATGCTGCTTCAGATTCCGCTTCGGAAACTTCTTCCATTCCTGGTGCTATTAGCGGTTTGTGCTTGGCATCTGAAGCTACAGCGCTCATTAATAAACCTACCCCTGTGGCATACAATGGTGAAGCTATTTCTTCTTCAGAATCTCCTGCTAGGTACTCGTTAGGATACCCAATTCGGGTGTCCATCCCGGTAATGTATTCTACCAATTGCTTGAGGTGTTTAAGCTGACTCCCCCCACCGGTAAGTACTATGCCGCCAATGAGTTTTTTCTTCTGCTCCTCATGGCCGTAATTCTTAATTTCAACATAAACTTGCTCTATAATTTCCACCACTCTTGCGTGAATAATTTTAGAAAGGTTCTTGAGGGTAATCTCCTTCGGATCCCTCCCTCTTAAGCCAGGAATAGAAACAATTTCGTTGTCTTTGTTCTCACCAGGCCAGGCAGATCCAAACTTTATTTTTAAGAGCTCTGCTTGCTTTTCAATAATAGAACAGCCCTCTTTAATGTCTTCTGTAATGACGTTACCCCCAAATGGAATCACGGCAGTGTGGCGAATAATACCGTCTTTAAAAATGGCGAGATCCGTAGTACCTCCTCCTATATCTATCAGTGCCACTCCTGCTTCTTTCTCTTCCTGACTCAATACTGCATTGGCAGACGCTAGAGGCTCTAGAGAAATTTCTCCTAAATTTAGCCCAGCACTCTTAATGCAGCGAACAATGTTTTTTATTGAAGAAACCTGACCTACTACCACATGAAAATTAGCTTCTAAACGACCTCCATACATTCCAATGGGCTCTTTAATTTCTGCCTGACCGTCTACCTTAAATTCCTGTGGTAATACGTGAATGATTTCCTCTCCTGGAAGCATGACTAATTTATATACCTGATTGCAAAGGTTGTCTACGTCTTCGTAACCAATCACTTCCTCTGAATTGGCACGCGTAATATAATCTGAATGTTGTAAGGAACGGATGTGTTGCCCAGCTATTCCTACAGATACTGTGTCTATTTTTAAACCAGAATCTGTTTCTGCTTGTTGCACTGCTTGCTGAATAGACTCAATGGTTTGTGTAATATTATTTACCACACCTCTGTGAACACCCAAACTTTTAGATTTCCCAATACCGAGAATTTCTATTTTGCCATACTCGTTCTCCTTCCCAATAATGGCTACAATTTTTGTAGTTCCAATATCTAAGCCAACAGAATAATTTGTCTCTTTCATCTGAGTGTTATTATTATTTTTTGGTGGCAACCACCTGATTTTTAAACCTTACATCTACCAAAGAATAGCTTTGGAGGCTATTGTCATTTAAAGCTTTATTGTAGAAAGCCTTAAAATTAGAAGTCTTTTCTTGAAGGGCTGTTGCCGCTCCAAGGTGAACCTCAAATTGATCTAACCTACATTGCAACACATAGTCTTGATCTTTTCTCACCCTAATTCCCACAATATTCTTTTTCAAGAAAACATCCTGAGACACAAATTCAATTATTTTATGACAATCCAGTAAACTTAGCTCAGAGAGATTTCCACTAATAATGGGCACCCTTGCAGAATGAAACTCAGAAAGTGGCATAGCCTTTCCGCGAGTATCTAGGTAATAAACGGAGTCCGTTACCACCCTTGCTTCTGGTGTTCTCTGAGTAAGAAGGGCCCTAAGTGCCCCATCTACAGTCATATAAACTGTGGCATTCTGAAGCATAGGGTCTTCAATGAGCCACTGCTCAATTGTACTCAAAGCTACTTTATCTTTTGGGGCTTTAAAAGCCCCTTTCTGTTTAACTATTAACATTTTATTAACCGCCTCATAGGTGGTATATAAATTGTCATTTCCAATAAATTTTAAGTCAATTTCAGTGACCATTCTTCGCTCATTTCTATAATTAGTAAAAGCGTGTAAACCCATTAAAATAATGCAGGTGAGGACCATTTGAATAACTTTCAATACTCTTTTCATAACAAAGCTTCTTTAAAATGAACCACTTGTTTTCCTATGTCTCCTGCACCCAAGCTCACCAAAATCTCGGGAGGGTTTTCCTTTAGGTTTTTTAATACCTCTGCCACAGTCGCTTTTGATTTTTTCTTTGAACTGATCATGTCGAGCAACCAATCAGAGGTAACCTCTGCTATAGGTAGTTCTCTAGCTGGATAAATGTCTAACAAAAACAAGGTGTCGAACAGGGACAAACTGGCCGCAAATTCATGGGCGAAATCCTGGGTACGAGAATACAAATGTGGTTGAAAAATAGCGGTGATTTTTTTATTAGGATACTGCGCTCTCAAGGTATTGTAAACGGCATTTATAGCCGTTGGATGGTGGGCATAGTCGTCTATATATACCCTTTCTGGCGTATTAATTTCATAGGAAAAACGCCTGGCAATTCCCTTAAATTCAGACAATGCTTTTATTAAATCATTTGCTGGAACCCCCTGTGAATATGCCATAGCAAAAGCCACCAGCGCATTGAGTACATTGTGTTTGCCTGGCATTGGAAACAACACTTGTTTAAAAGTTTCCACAGGCGTATGAATAGTGCCCAAAGTCTGACCAGAAACTACTTTTAAATCAGAGATAAAATAATCTGAACTAGCTCGTTCCCCATAGCTAATTCCTGGAATAGCAACATCTTCATGAACAAACAAATTTTCCTTCAATGGCACAAGTCCCGCAAAGGAATAAAAGCTGTCTTCAAGTGCTTTGGCAGACTTATAAATATCTAAGTGATCTGCATCTGTAGAGGTAATGCAGGCTACATTGGGAGATAGGCTCAAAAATGACCTATCAAACTCATCTGCTTCTACCACAGTAATAGCCGTATCCTTTAGCAATAAATTACTGCCAAAATTATGTGCCACACCCCCTAAAAATGCGGTGATATTTACCCCTGAAGCGTCTAATAAATGAGCCAATATAGCAGAAGTAGTTGTTTTCCCATGGGTTCCTGCTACTGCGTAACAGAAGCTCAATTCAGTGGTTTCTCCCAGTAAAGCGGCCCTTTTTACCATATTAAACCCATTGGCCTTAAAATAGGAAAACCAATCACTGCTTTGCGGAACTGCTGGAGTATATACCACTTTTGTAACAGCGGCACTGTTTAATTGATCCGGTAAATGCGTATGATTGTCTTCATAGAACACCTCAATTCCTAAAGATTCCAAAGACTGCGTTAAATCTGTCTTTACAGCGTCATAACCCAGAACACAACAGCCTTTTAGGGCGTAATATTTGGCCAAGGCCGACATTCCAATGCCGCCTATCCCCAAAAAAAAGTAAGTATGTAAAGTAACATTCATCTATCTGTGCTGCTAGGGTTATTTTGGATGTTTCTTGATAATTTTTTCAATGGTCTTTACGATTGTTTCGGTTGCTTCTGGCTTGGCCATTTTTTGCATGGCCTCTCGCATGGATGATTGAAGCGCCAAATCCTTGATGATACTTTCAAATACTGTTCTGAAATTAATTTCTAAGTCTGCCTCTCTAATCATTTTACCTGCACCCATTGCTACAACCGCTTCTGCATTTTTTGTTTGGTGGTCTTCTGCCACATTAGGAGAGGGTATAAAAAGGGCGGGTTTACCCACCAGCATTAATTCAGATACTGCTCCAGCACCTGCCCTAGAAATAACGTAGTTTGCAGCAGTGTAAGCCAGCGGCATATTTGTAATAAAATCAAACAGCTGTAACGTATTGGACTGCAAATCCTTGTATTCATCATAATACAGCGCACCACATTGCCATAGCAATTGAATCCCTTGACTTTCAAAATAAGGCAATTGACTGGCTACAAACGCATTGATTCTTTTAGCGCCTAAACTTCCTCCGAGCACCAATAAAACAGGAAGCTCAGGCTGGAGGTTAAATTCCAATAAACCCTTTTCTTTTGGGGGCAATTCAAGCTGAATACCCGTTCTAATTGGATTTCCTGAATACACCAATGAATTTTCCGGAAAGTATTTTGCCATGTTTGGATAAGCCACGCAAATGGCCTTTGCCCTTGCGGAAAGCCATTTGTTGGTCACACCAGCATAGGAATTTTGTTCTTGTATTAGGGTAGGGAAACACAACCACTGGGCCATTTTAAGCAATGGTGCTGAGGCATAACCACCAGTGCCAATCACCAAATCAGGCCTAAAGCGCATGAGAATGAATAAAGACTGCCAAAGACTCCAAATTAATTTAAAAGGAAAAATCAGTAAATCCAAAGATATTTTCCGAGACAATCCGG
>Ga0222670_1000509_pt1 | contig 16308 bp, 16 predicted proteins | sample AntAcemetagen732_FD_181148 | JGI IMG/M metagenome (GOLD analysis project Ga0222670, IMG submission 181148) | Saline water microbial communities from Ace Lake, Antarctica - #732 | ecosystem: Environmental > Aquatic > Non-marine Saline and Alkaline > Saline | place: Antarctica: Ace Lake... | reverse complement strand
AATCACAGGTGCTTCAGGTTGAATTGGTAATTCTATAGTTGAGAAGTTAAACCAAAATGGTGCAAATATTTTAGCTACTGGGACAAGAATTGAAAAACTAGAAGAGTTAAAAAAAAAATTTAATAATATAAAGATTCTTAAATTTGATATTTCTCAACATGATAAAATCGAAGAATTCATAGAAAATGCAACAAGTGAATTAGGTGGATCATTGGATTGTATTGTTAATAATGCAGGTATTACAAAAGACAATCTAGCTATTAGAATGAGCTTAGAAGAGTGGTCAAAAGTGATAAACATTAATTTAACTTCTACATTTCTAATGTGTAAATATTCGATTAAAAAAATGCTTAAAAATAAATCTGGAAAAATTATCAATATAACCTCTGTTGTTGGGCATACTGGTAATGGTGGACAAGCAAACTATACTGCATCTAAGGCAGGTATAGTTGCAATGTCAAAAAGCTTAGCAATTGAATATGCAAAAAAAAATATTAATGTTAATTGCATATCCCCAGGCTTTATAAGTACTGCTATGACAGACCAGATAGACGAAAAATTTAAAGAAACAATAATTGCTAAAATTCCATCTAATAGACTAGGTAAACCTGAGGATATAGCCAATGCGGTTAATTTCTTAAGTTCAGATCAGTCAGACTATATTAATGGAGAAACATTACATGTTAATGGAGGCATGTATTTGGGTTGACAAAACTACTTTTTGAACTATTAACGAAATATAACAAAAAGGAACATTATGTCAGAAGATATTTCAAGCAAAGTTAAAAAAATTGTAGCAGATCACTTAGGTATTGATGAAGCTAAAGTATTAGACGATTCAAGCTTCATAGATGATCTTGGAGCAGATAGTTTAGATACAGTTGAGTTAGTAATGGCTTTTGAAGAAGAATTTGGTTCAGAAATTTCAGATAGTGAAGCTGAAAAAATTCTAACCGTAGGTGATGCTGTTAACTTTATAGCAGGAAAAGCAAACTAGAAATTAAATGTCCATAAAAAAAGATGGGATAATGGTAATTTTATCATCCCCATCTGGGGCAGGTAAAACAACGTTAGTAAAACTTCTTTCTAAAAATAAAAATTTTCATATTTCAATTTCTCATACCACAAGAAAACCTAGGCATAACGAAATTGCAGACAAAGATTACTACTTTGTTGAGCATGATAAATTTGAAAGTTTAATAAAAAATGAAGAATTCTTAGAATACGCAAAAGTATTTAATCATCTTTATGGAACAACTAGAACACCAGTAATTGAAAAATTAGAAAAAAGTGAAAATGTAATATTTGATATTGATTGGCAGGGAGCTGATCAAATCAAGAATAAAAAATTAAATTATAAATTAATTACTTTTTTTATTTTACCCCCTAGCAAAGAGATACTATTTGAAAGACTATCTAATAGAGATATGAAAGATAAACTAATAGTAGAAGAGCGCATGAAAGAATTTAGTAGAGATGTTTTGCATTGGATTAACTATGACTATGTAATTATTAACGATAATCTAGAAGAATGTTATTCGAAAATTAGTAATTTAATTGATGCTGAAATCAACAATGGTTCAAAAGACTATGATAAAGATTTTATTAGAAAACATGTTGAAAAGCTAACTTCTTAAGTCTTCATATTCTTTTACAAGTTTGTAATATGTTTCAGGTTTAAGATTTTGAGGTCTAAGATTAAGATCAATGCCAAATTTTTCTGCAACCTGTTTTCCATCAGCAAAAACTTGATTGAAGGGTTTTTTTAACATTTTCCTCCTTTGACTGAAAAAAATTCTAGTAATCTTTTCAAGGTTTTTAGGATCTTTTAATTCAAAAAAATTTTCTTTTGGGGTAAATAATAGTAAAGAACTATCTATTTTAGGTCTTGGTGAAAAGCTTTGTGGTTTAATATCTATTATTTTTTTTACATTAAGTTTCCAGCTAGATAAAATTGATAATCTACCGTACTTAGAGTTATTAAATTCAGATATAATTCTATCGGCAACTTCTTTTTGAAACATCAAAACCAGACTTTCAAACCAAAAGTATGAACCAATATTAAGAATCCATTTTGATAGGATTTCTGTTGATATATTATATGGTAAATTACCAAAGACAGATAGTTTTTGGTCTGAGATCTTATCTTCAGATACTCTTAAAATATCATCATTGATAATTTCTATTTCAGTATCAAATTTTTCTTTTAATAATATGGCTAAATCATCATCTTTTTCTACAACATAGAGTTTCTTTGGTTTTTGTTTTAAAATATATGTGGTTAGATTTCCACTGCCTGGTCCAATTTCCAAAACATCCTTGTTCGTAATATCAGTTGTGGATACAATTTTTTCAAGCACCTCTCTATCTATTAAGAAGTTTTGTCCAAGACTTTTTTTTGCTTTTATATGCACTTATTTATCCAAAAACTTTAAGGCCTGAATTAAGCTTTTTGGATCAGATAAATTTTTACCCAACATAGAATAATTTGGACCATGATCTGGTGAAATACGAGTAAAAGGTAGGCCCAAAGTGATATTAATTGCATCAAAATTAAATAAAGCTTTCATAGGAGAAAGTACCTGATCATGATACATGCCAATAATTACATCATATTTATTTAATAATCGTTTTGTAAAGATAGTGTCAGCTGGAAATGGACCATTTACTTTAGTATTTTTTAATTTTAATTTCTTAATAGCTGGAATTATTATTTTGTCTTCTTCAGAATTTTGAAAATTACTTTCACAGTGGGGGTTTAGCCCAGTTATTGCTATCCTTGGCAGCGTATTAAATTTTTTTTTATAAAATTTATTAATCAGATTAACCTGAATATAAATTTTTTGTTTTGTTATTTTTTTATGCACATCTTTTAAAGCAAGATGGGTTGTAAGCGGACTCACAGATAAATTTTTATTAAATATTAACATTGCAACATCCTTTTTTTTTGTTTTTTTTGCAAGATATTCAGTAATACCTAAAGTTTTTCCTTTTAAAAAAGACTTTTTTGAAACAGGACCATTAATAAATTTTGATAAATTATTTTGTTTTATAAAATTTAAAGCAATTTTAAAAGTTTCATCTATGTACTTATTTGATTTACTGCTAATTTTTTCAAAGCATTTTTTAAATTTATAATCAACATTAATTAAATTAATTTTTTTATTAGTTAATTTAGAGAAATCTTTTAATTCTTTATTAATATCATTTATTTTGAAATTAAAATCTAATTTTTTCATCTGATCTTGAAGTAATTTTTTAGAAATAACAATTATTAAGGGTGATTTATAAGAATTAGTTTTTAAACTTTTAAAAAAAATTTCTAAAAAAACACTGTTGGGCTCACCACCTACTATGATTATTGGTTCATTACTCATTAAAATCTAGATTCTTTTTAATCTTGTTGTAATAAATTTTTGAATATTGATTTAACTGTCTGTTACGCTCATAGTTAATTGCTTTTTTTAATTCATTTTCAATATCAATAGTAGTTTCTGAATTTTTTGTATTTATTAATTTTAATATCAATATACCATTTGATAAAATTATAGGTTTTGTAAATTCTCCCACTTTTAAGCTGCTTATATTTTTTCTGATATTATTATTAAGTGAATTTTCATTGATCCAACCAATATCACCACCAATTTTAGCTGATTCAGAAAAGCTATACGTGGCAGCACTATTTTCAAAACCTATTTCATTTATACTTTTAACAACTTCTTCATATTTTTTTTCAATTTCTTCTTTACTCGCAACCTCAAATATAATCTCAGATAATCGATGTTCTTTTGATTGAATTTTGCTATTTTTTAAAAGTTCTTTTTTTATTGCAGCTTCATTAATAACAACTTTCGAGGAATATTTTTTTATAATTAGTTCATTCCATAAGGCATCAATAGTAATTTTTTTTTCAATATCAATTATTTTTAAATCATAATTTTTTAAATATGTTTCAAATTCATCTATTGATTTTAGATTTAACCTTGAATAAATATTTTTTAATAGAAGTTCAGAATATCTTTCATTTAATTTTATTTCTTTAAAATTTTTTGATATTTCTATTTTTTTTATCTTTTCTCTTATTATTGATTCGTTAGAAATATTTAATATCTTTTCTTCATCTAGCTCTTTTAAAGAATTATTAAGAGCCACAAGATATCTAAATTCATTTTTAATATCAATGTTAGTTATGGTTTCATTTTGAATATTATGAATTATTTTTGTTTCAATTGATTGAGATTGTACACATAGCAAAACAAATAAAGATATTAAAATTTTCTTTTTCATATAGTCTTATTCTAAAATTATTTTATCTGGTGAAAAAGTTCCAAGTGGAACAATAGTTATTGAGAAAAATAATTCTTCAACTGGTTTAATATCAGCATCATTATAATAATTCTTCTTATATTTTATACCAGCAACCAAACAATCATTTTTATACTCATATACCAAATTATAGTATTCTGTTAAATTAAGTCTTCGATTTTTTCTTGTGTTAAATGATATAAAATTTTGATCATCAAAGTTATAGGTTGTTTTATTTTCAATTACATTAGTATTACCAACAACGCCTCTTTCCTCCATATAATTAAATTGAGTAATAAAATTTCCAAATTCCATTGTTGTTATTAAAGAATTGTATTCAAAAGTATTTAAATCATCTGTTAAAGAAAAATTGTAGCCTAATGAAACATTCTTAATAGGTTTAAAATTAAATTGCCCAAATATATTGGAGTTTTTTTTATTCAAAGTACTATTTGTAGGGATATTTTTTTCTTCATCTAATCTTAAAACTGATGCAAGTTTAAAATCAATATATTCTTCAATTTCATCTATTTTGCTATCAGCTTTAACTTTTTCTTTTTTGAAGTTTAAACCCAACGTAATAGATTCACCTGCTTCAAACGAGTTACCTAAACTTAATCGATTAGAGGAAAAAATATTACTAACACCAATTCTTCTAGTTTTATTGCTATTATTTTTCATTTCATGGGGGCTAAACCTTAAAGAAATTTTTGGTTCTAAAGTGTTGAATGTTTTGGAGTTTTTTTTAATTAGGGATAATGAAGCGTTATATGTGTATGTGCTCATTAGTTCTGATTGTGGACTATTTTTAAATGTAGGGTTATTTTTGCCAACAGTATTAATATTTTTCAAAGCAATTTTAAAATTTGTTTTAATTCCATTATCAAAATACTTATTTAAAGTAGAGTAATTCAAATTATTTGAGATTGAAGAGGCAACAACATTTGTATCATTTAAAGTATTATTTCCATTTGAATTGAGATTAAAACTACCATCAATATTATCCAAACCAAAATTTTTTGAAAAATCATAACTTGGTAGCACATATTGAAATCTATCACTATTGGAACCATTTAAAGTTTCATACATTTCAAATGAGGTTCTTAGATCGTAGTTTTCATGCTCTAGATCGAATTCAATTTCAGACTCAAGAACACTGTTGTCATCTAGTAGAAGAGGAGACCGTAAATCAAATAGTTTTAAATAGTTATCATTTGATGCTTTCTGGTATTTAATTTGAAGCATACTTTTTTTAAAGCTGTCCAACGACAAATCCACTAACGTGTTAGTGAAAAGATGAGACCTTGTGCCTCCCTTGTCTTGGGGGTTAGAGTCATGGCCATTAAGAAAGCTGAAATCTGCCATTGTAAATGAATTACTCGTTTTTTGTCTATATTCATTTTGTAATAAATATTTATTATTATCAAAAATTCTTGGTCTTATCGTTAGATCTTTATTATCAGATATAACCAAAAAATAAGGCATGTAAATTGAGCTACCAAGATTATTTGAACTCCCAAATTCAGGCTTTAAAAGACCAGATTGTCTTTTTACTGATGGGTCGGGGTGAAAAAATTTAGGAAAGTAAACAACAGGAAAATCATAGATTTCTAACCAGGCATTTTTATAATTAATTTGTTTTTTAATTTTATCATGATGAATTTCATCTGATGTAATTTTCCAAGGTGGACATTTATCCGTTTTTTTACATGATGTAAAAACACCCTTCTCATAGTAAGTATTAAACTTATCACCATATCCTGAAACTGCACTTATTCTTGGGTCATTTTCTTTATTTCCAAATAAATCTTTGTGTAACTTTGCAACAATGTCTTTTCCTAAAAATTTATTTTTTTTTAAATCAAAAAAACCAGTTTTAAAAAAATATTCATCACTTTTATTTTTTTTATCATTTGTTACAGCAATTATATTTTCACCTTTAAGAATTTCTTTGTCTATAGAGTATTGAAACTGCTCAAGTTTATAAGTATTTGATTCACTGTCAGAAATAATTGCATTTTTTTTAGACAATAAGATCTTTTCATTTCTAAGTAGAGTTAAGTCAGAACCCTCCATATTATACTCGTCTTCAAAATCTATATTTGTTTTACCTAATGTAAAAATTTTTTCTTCTTTTATAAAATAAAAGATTTCATTTGTGTAAATAATAGTGTTTTCATTTTTATCATCAAGCTTAACGTTCCCTTTAGCTTCCATGACTGATGTTAATTTATTATACTTAAAATATTGATCAGCATCTATTTGAATATCAGTACCATTAAAAGCCACACTTTTTCCTCTTGTATAAATTTCTTCTTTACTTTTTAAATAAAAAATTTGATTTGACTTTATTATGACATCTGCAATTTTATCAACCAACCTTACATTCCCTTCAGCTTCTAAAAGTGTAGTTAATTTGTTATACTTAAAATTATCAGCTGTAATTGTTATTTCATCATTTTTAGAATTAACAACACCACCGTTAATGCCCTTTATTATGTTACCATTTTCAGTAATCTCTAATTCAGTAACATTGAAGTTAAATTCATCAGAATATGCAGGATAAAAAATATCTAAAATCAATATTGATAAAAATAGAATAATTACAGGTTTATTTTTCATTTAATTTTATTATAGAGGTGAAATTTATTATTGATAATATAATTAAGGGTAAAAAAATTGAAAGTGTTATAGGAATCTTTTCATTTGTCCCTAGAACGCTTAAAAAATTGCTTATATAGTAAATAATTACTGATAAAAGAATTCCTAATGTAATTTTAAAAAAAGTATTTTTTTGATAGCCAATACTAAACATAATAACAGCAGAAAAAATTGTAATTAAAGCTAAGTAAATAGGATAAGTGGCAATTTTTAATAAATGAGAATCTATATCAGTTACAGAATAATTCAAAGACATGTAGCTTTTTCTTAAAGTAATTAAATCAACTATATTTAAAGAAGAAAGGTTTGAAAATAAGCTATTTATTTTTTCTAAGTCAAAATTTGAATCTAATAATATTTCATTTAAAACACTTTGTGAGTTGTTCTTCCTAACTGTGGGATTGAATATCTTCCATTTTTTTGATGTAATATCAATTTTTTTACTTTCTATTATTTCTATAATGTCAAAATTTTTATTGAATTTTGTTATAGAGACATTTAGTAAAAAATTATCAGCTACTTTATTAGCATTAATTATATTTATGCTTTCATTTATTTCATCTTTTATCCAAAGGCCATTCCTAGTGATGACGGCTAAATACTTATTGTTTTCAGCATAGCTATTTTTGATTAGTAAATAAGAATTTTTTAAAACAGACGCTGTATTATAAAAAAAAATCACTAAAAGAATTCCAAGTATAAACGAATATATTCCTAAAATTTTTATAATTTTAATATTATCTAGACCCCTGTACTTAAAAATTTCTAACTCATTGTTGTTTATAAGTTGAATAAAGAATATTTGTGTACTCAATAAAAAAATAAAAGGAAATATATCGAATAAAATAGATGGAGTATTTAAAAAAGACAAAAAGATAATATTAAAGAAACTTAAATCTTTGTCTTTAAAGAATTCAATCTGTTCTAAAATATTTGTTACAAAGATAATAGTAAAAAAAATAATAAAAATTTTAAAGAATGAGATATTGAAAAGATTAATTAGGAATTTAATATAGGTTTTCATCGTTTACTTACTTTTAATTTAATTAAAAAATACAGGTAAATTATTAAAGTAAAAATAAATGGTAAAATTGATAGAAATAAATTTTTTATTAAATTTGCACCTATTAACTGAGAAGAGGATTCTACAAAAACAATAACTACAAAAGCAAATGAATAAATTCTAAATTTATTTACATTGAATAAATGATCACTTTTTGATTTTATTATAATTAAGAGTGAAACTGCTACTAGAAAAGTTAAATATAGAGGTTTTACTAATCTTGCATAAAGCTCTTTATAAATATTATCTAAATTTTGACTATCACAATTTATAATTTCTTTATTTTCAATTTTATCAACTGTATTTTTGAAAAATAATAAACAATTCACTAGATCTATTGTCGATGTTTCTTGTGTTTTTTGGTACACAGTAGTATTCGATCCAAATTTTGAAATATTATAATCACTTTTTGAAAATTGAAATTCTGAAACTTTTTCATTTATTTTATTAATAGTTTTGCCATCATACAATATTAATATTTTTTCATATCCTCCAGACTCTATAATTCCTTTTTTTGCAAAGGTAGTTTGTGAATTTCTATAATCTTTTTTTTCATTTAAAAATATATTTTTTAATTCACCGCGGTTATTTTTTTCTTCAAAATAAATTGTTAAATTACCAATAACATCTATAAATTTTTTAGGTTTTAATATGCTTTCAAAAAAATCTAAGTCAGAGGATCGTATAAAGGATTTTGCTTTATTTTGAGCAAATGGGGTTATAAGAGCACTTAATAACAAGCTAATAAGAACAAAACAAAGTGAAAATTTTATAAAAAAATTTATAAAATGAATTTTTTGAATTCCGTAATTCCAAAATATAACTAACTCATTTTTATTTTCATATTTTAATAATATGTAAGAAAATGATAAAAATAATGCAAAAGGAAAAACCCTACTTAGAATTTTTGGAAAATTAAATAGTGTATATTTAAAATATACAAGAAAACCATGACCATCTTCAATAACAAAATCTAAATAATTAACAGCCTGTAGTATCCAAATAATTATACTAATTGTGATTATAGTTAATAAAAAAAAATTTAAACAATCTTTGGCTAATTTTCTATAAATAATTTTTTTCATTGAAATATGGTAAATTAACTCTTATATACCACTCAACCCGTAAGGAGTGTATTAAAATTTATGTCTATTAAGATCAATTATAAAAATAATAACTTGAACAAATCTTTGATGAATCTTGTCTTATTTGTTGATGAAAATTTTGATATTAAAGGTCTTAAGAAATATATTTCAAATTCTGAATATTCTTACATAGCTGACTTATTAAAAAATAGTGATTTAAAAAAAGACTTACTTTTTTTTGAAGTTAATTCCAAAAAAACAGTATTTTTAGTTTCTATTAAGAAAGATATCAAAATATCAGATATAGAAAATTTGGGAGCTAAATTTCATAGTTATATTAATTATGATAAGAAAAAAGAATATTTTATAAATTCAGATACAATTAATAACAAGATAAAAAATTTCGTAGGTTATTTTCTGCATGGACTGAAATTAAAATCATATGATTTTAATATTTATAAATCAAAAAAAAATAAAAAAATTGTTGCTATAAATGTTATAGGAAATAAAAATAAAATATCTACCCAAGATCATTTAAGATTTAAGGCTCTAGAAGAAGGAAGTTTTTTTGCAAGAGACCTCGTGTCTGAACCAGGAAATATCTTACACCCAGATGAATATGCAAAAAGAATAAATACACTTAAAAAATTTGGATTAAAAATCAATATATATGATGAAAAAAAATTAAAGAAACTTGGAATGAACGCTTTACTTGGTGTAGGACAAGGAAGTATTCGAGGATCGTATCTTGTAACAATGGAATGGAATGGGGCAAAAAATAATTCTAATCCTTTAGCTTTTGTTGGAAAAGGAGTTTGTTTTGACACTGGTGGTTACTCATTAAAGCCAGCAAAGTTTATGGAGGATATGACTTATGATATGGCAGGCTCAGCTACTGTAGTGGGTTTAATGAAAAATTTAGCATTAAGAAAAGCAAAAATAAATGCCGTCGGTGTTGTGGGGCTTGTTGAGAATATGGTCAGCGGAAATGCCCAAAGGCCAGGTGACATTGTTAAATCTTACAGTGGCAAAACAATAGAAATATTAAATACAGATGCTGAAGGTAGATTAGTTTTAGCAGACGCTCTAACTTTTACTGAGAAAAAATTTAAACCTAAATTTATGGTTGATTTAGCAACTTTAACAGGTGCAATTATAGTTTCGTTAGGCTCTGAATATGCTGGATTGTTTTCAAATGATGATAAATTGTCAAAACAATTACTAGAAGCAGGCGACAAAGTGGAAGAAAAATTATGGAGAATGCCATTGCATAAAAACTTTGACAAACTTATAGATTCAAAAAATGCAGATATGCAAAATATTAATTATGTAGGTGGTGCGGGATCTACAACTGCAGCACAGTTTTTACAAAGATTTATTTTAAATAAAACACCTTGGGCTCACTTAGATATAGCTGGTATGGCATTTTCAAAATATGGTGGTGCTTTAAACTCAGGTGGAGCAACTAGTTATGGAGTAAGATTATTAAACCAACTAATAGAGGATAATTATGAGTAATACAGAGCAAACACTATCAATTATTAAACCTGATGCGGTTGAAAGAAACTTAGATAATGAAATTAAAGAAATGTTTATAAATAAAGATTTCAAAATTGTTAAAGATAAAAAAATTCAGATAACAAAAGTTGAAGCAGAAAAATTTTATAAAGTTCATGAAACAAAACCCTTTTACAATGATTTATGTGAATATTTGTCTTCAGGACCTATAGTTGTGATGGTGCTTGAGAAAGAAGGTGCAGTTTTGGGAAATAGAGAGTTAATGGGTGCGACCAAACCAGAGGATGCTGCAGAAGGAACTATAAGAAAAAAATATGGAATTTCTATAGATAAAAATTCTGTACATGGTTCTGATAGTGTTGAAAATGCTAAAATTGAGATTGATTTTTTCTTTAAAGATTAATTAAATATTTTTTTTATAGCTGTAGGGTAGAGTTTATGCTCTTGTCTTAGAACTTTTTTAGCTAAAGAAACAGGGGTATCTTTTTTTGAAATTTTAACTTCTTTTTGTAAAATTATTTTTCCTGAATCAAGTTTTGTAGTTACAAAATGAACAGTACAACCAGCTACTTTATCTTTATTTTGTATAGCTTTAACATGAGTATCAAGTCCCTTGTATTTTGGTAGTAAAGAAGGATGTATATTAACTATTTTTCCATTAAATTTTTTGATAAAATTTTTAGATAAAATCTTCATAAAACCAGCAAGGCAAATAAATTTTATATTTTCTTTGTTTAGTAAATTTAATATCTTTGCTTCAGCTACTTTAGAGTCTTTAAAGCTTGATACATATCTTTTGATATTAAATTGATTTGAAAATTTTAAGCCTTTGGCTTTCGAAGTGTTCGAAAAAATTAAATCTATGGATATAGGTGAATTTTTTATTTTAGAAAATTTTATTAAATTTTTTAAATTACTTCCAGTTCCAGATATAAAAACTGCTGTTTTAACCTTTTTAAGACCAGTCAATTTTACCATTAAGCTTAACTTTATTTTTTCCTGTGGTTATTTTTCCAATAACATAAGGTTTAAATTCTTTTGTAAAAAATTTAGTAATTTTATTTAAATTTTTAGGGTTAACTATTAAACAAAAACCAACTCCACAATTGAATGTTTTTAACATTTCCTTGTCATCAATATTATTTTGTTTCAACCATTTAAAAATTTTTTTGGTTTTAATTTTATTTAGATCTATATCAGCGACTAATTTATCTGGAATAACTCTCTTAATATTATCTGCTAATCCACCACCTGTAATATTTGCACACCCATTTAAAAGTTTGCTATCAATTAAATTTAAAACTTCTTGGACATAAATTTTTGTAGGTCTTAGTAATTCTTTTTTTAAAAATGAATTATTTTTCAAATTAATTTTTTTATTTTTAAGAACATGTCTAACTAAAGAATAACCATTTGAGTGAACACCACTAGATGGTATAGCCAATACTAAGTCATTTTTTTTTATATTTCTTTTTGCTAGAATTTTTTTTTCGTCAACCAAACCTACGGCAAAACCTGCTATATCAAATTTACCCTTTTCATAAGTACCAGGCATTTCTGCCGTTTCACCACCAACTAATTCGCAGTTTGAAATTTTACAGCCCCTTACTATTCCTTTGAGGATCAATCTTAATTTATTTAAATCAATTTTATTAATAGAAATGTAATCTAAAAATAAAAGTGGTCTTGCTCCTTGAACAATTAGATCGTTTACGCTCATAGCAACTAAATCAATACCAATAGTATCGTATTTGTTAAGTAAATTGGCTATCTCTACTTTTGTCCCAACCCCATCCGTGCAAGCTACAATTTTAGGATTTTTCAGATTTTTTGGGATATCAGTTATAGAGCCGAAGCCACCAATATTATTAAACTTTTTTTTGCCTTTATTATTTGATGATATTGACGATATAAATTTAACAAAATTATTAGCAGCATTTATGTTTACGCCACTTTTTTCATAGGTAAATTTTTCTTTTTTCATTAGTATAATATATGCAAATAATTAATAAATTTTATAAATTACTGAATGTATATATTTATTTTATTTTATTCTCTCTATTAATAGTATTTTTTTCCACAACTTATTCGAATGCAAATGTATTTAAGGTATCTGACATTGAAATATCTTCTCCATTTGAACTAAATTTTGAAAAAAATGTTGTAATTGACAAAGGATTTCAAATTTCATTTTCTGATTTGATTTTAATGATTACAACCTCTGGTGATAGAAATAAGATTAAAAATGTTCCAATCAAAGTAATTAAGGGCATGATCGATTCTTTTACCATTAGCGATGAAAAATTTATAAATAATGAGTATTTTGCAAATTTAGAAACAACATTTAATAAAAAAAAAATTCTTAAATTTTTAGAAGATAAAAATATTTTTCCATCAATACCACAAAGAAATAAAGTCTTATTATTTCCTATAATTATAGAAACTAAAGATAATAATATTTATCTATTTAATGATAATATTTTTTATGACAAATGGAATGAGCAAAAAAATTCTTATGATTTATTAGATTATTTATTACCAAGTGAGGATATCGAAGATTTAATAGAGTTACAAAAAAAGTCAAACGATATTGAAACTTATGACTTTTCAAATTTAATTAATAAATATGACATTTCCGATAGTATAATTCTAATAATAAACAAAGAAGGTAGCAACATAAGAACGCTTTCAAAGATTAACTTAAGTAACAGTTTGAAACTTGAAAACAAAAACTATTCCAAAGTAGATATTTTAAATAATGATGACTTTTCTAATATTGTTAAAAGTTTGAAACAAATTTATGAAGATCAATGGAAAAAAAATAATGAAATTAATACATCAATAAAACTTCACATAACAATATCTATTAATTCAAAAAAAACTAAAAAAATTATAGAGTTAGAAAGAGCACTTGATAATATAGATCTAGTGGCTGGCTTTAACATTTTGAATTTTAATAGTGAGAGTATTAAGTATAAAATTACTTATAATGGCACACCTAATATATTTTTAAATGACATGAGAAAAAATAATCTTGAATTAGAAATGAAAAATAATATTTGGACTATAAAATGAAAAGTTTAAACCAATTATTATTAGATTTTGACTATGAACAAAACTTTAAAGATGAGGATTTTTATGTTGGGAAAAGTAATTTTTATGCTTTTGAAATGATCAATAAATGGCCAAAGTGGGAAAAAAATTTTTTAAACATTAATGGTGAAAATCTTTCGGGAAAAACCCACTTAGTAAATATTTTTTTGAAAAAGTTTAATGGTATTAGGATTGATATTAATTCATTAAATGATGAAAATCTTAAATCTATTAAACCTTATCAAAATATAATCTTAGAAGATTTAAACTTAGATATAGATGAGAAACTAATTTATTCACTCTTCAATATAGTAGATCAAGACAACAAGTTTTTGATAATAACATCAATTAAGCCAATTTCTGAGATCAATTTTCAGTTGGAAGATCTTCGATCTAGAACTAAAAACTGTCTTTTTGCAAATATTCAAAACCCTGATGATGAGCTAATGTTTGCGCTGATTTTAAAAAATTTATCGGATAGACAAATTACTTTAGATAAAAAGTTAATTGATTTTATTATTAAAAGAATTGAGAGATCGTATGGCAAAATATTTGAATTCATATATAAAATTGACAAGATTAGTTTAAAAAAAAAGAAATCAATCGACTTTAAAATTATTAATGAAGCTCTTGAGGAATAAGTGAATAAATACAGAACACATACATGTAGTGAGCTAACGAAAGACAACAGTGGTAAAGATGTTGTTTTGTCAGGCTGGATAAACAAAAAAAGAGATCATGGAAATTTATTGTTCATAGATTTAAGAGACAATTATGGGATGACTCAGTGCATCATAGATAAGAGTAACGAAAATTTTAAATTATTAGAAAAAATTCAATTAGAAAGCGTAATTAAAATAAATGGTAAGGTTGTTGAGAGAGCAAAAGAGACCATCAACACCGATCTCCAAACTGGAGAGATAGAAGTTAATATAAATTCATTTGAAGTGCTGGGTACTTGCAAAGAGTTACCGATGCCAGTTTTCAGTGATCAAGAATATGCTGAAGAAATCAGACTTAAGTACAGGTTTTTAGACTTAAGAAGAAAAAAGATTCATGATAATATTATCTTAAGATCAAAAGTTATTTCTTTCATTAGAAGTGAGATGTCTAAACTTGGTTTCCTGGAGTTTCAAACACCAATATTAACATCTTCCAGCCCTGAGGGTGCAAGAGATTTTTTAGTACCAAGTAGACTAAATCCAGGAAAATTTTATGCATTACCACAAGCACCACAACAATTTAAACAACTTATAATGGTTTCTGGTTTTGATAAATATTTTCAAATAGCTCCATGCTTTAGAGACGAAGATGCAAGAGCAGATAGAAGTCCAGGTGAATTTTATCAGCTGGATTTAGAAATGTCTTTTGTTGAACAAGAAGACATTTTTCAAGTTGTTGAAAAATTAATAGTTAATGTTTTTAAGAATTTTTCTTCGAAAAAATTAATGTATGAAAAATTTCCAAGAATACCTTATGAGGAGTCTATGCTAAAGTATGGATCAGATAAGCCAGACTTAAGAAACCCATTAATAATTTATGATTTATCAAGCATTTTTACCCGTGATGATGTTACGTTTGAGATATTTAAAAAGCTTGTAAAATCTGGCTCTAAAGTAAGATGTATAGTTACAAAAAATACAAAAGATAAACCTAGAAGTTTTTTTGATAATATTGACAAGTGGGCCAAAGAACAAGGTGCATCAGGTCTTGCTTTTTTTACAATTGAAAAAACAGAAAATCTTTCAGCAAAAGGACCAGTAGGAAAATTTTTCTCTAAAGAAGCCTTAGAAGAAATTATGAAAATCACTGGAGCCGAAATAGGGGATAGTATATTTTTTGCCTGTGGAAAAATAAGTGAAGTTGAAAAAATAACCTCTCTAGCAAGAGATAAAATTGCTAAAGATTTAAAATTAATTGATGATAATACTTTTGCTTTTTGTTGGATTGTTGATTATCCAATGTTTGAAAAAAATGAAGTAACTAATAAAATTGAATTTAGTCACAATCCATTTTCAATGCCTCAAGGTGATACAAAAGATATTGATCTTGATAATCCACTTAATATTAAAGCCTATCAATATGATGTTGTTTGTAATGGGGTAGAACTATCTTCTGGCGCAATTAGAAATCACGTACCTGAATTGATGTATAAGTTATTCTCGATTGCTGGATATCAAAAAGAACAAGTTGATGAAAAATTTAGTGGAATGATCAATGCTTTAAGTTATGGAGCTCCACCTCATGGTGGTATAGCGCCTGGTATCGATAGAATTGTAATGCTATTAGCAAATGAAAAAAATATTAGAGAAGTTACAATGTTCCCAATGAATCAAAATGCCCAGGACTTAATGATGAATGCTCCATCAGAGGTAAATGAAGAGCAGCTTAAAGAACTTGGGTTAGCTTTAAAGCTAAAAAAATAATATTACTTTTTACCTTTTAAGCTTATCTTCACGTCAGATAAATCAACAAGATTTTTTTTGTAATTATTTCTAACAAAGCCTTTGCTAGTAACATCTTTTATAATTTTAAGTAATTGATTTTGATCCTCAGTATTTTCTTCTTCAGGTAAAGATCTAT
>Ga0222670_1000500_pt1 | contig 16520 bp, 23 predicted proteins | sample AntAcemetagen732_FD_181148 | JGI IMG/M metagenome (GOLD analysis project Ga0222670, IMG submission 181148) | Saline water microbial communities from Ace Lake, Antarctica - #732 | ecosystem: Environmental > Aquatic > Non-marine Saline and Alkaline > Saline | place: Antarctica: Ace Lake... | reverse complement strand
GATTTTGATACTTGTTAAATTTTGGGTCTATTTTCTTTGATTCCATAATATTTATAATCGTAGAATAAATATATTGATTATTTAATCTAGTTAATTTAACATATATTTATAAGCGATACATAACTCATCGTTACCTAAGGTTTAAACGGTACTAAAGAATACAAAAGTGGGATCAGTCGAACATTCCGACATTCCCTAACCTTCCCTAATGTTTACTAAAACTTGCTAATAGCAGTACTTTTCTTTCTTCGTCTATAGAACTGACTCTAATTTTAACAATTAAACGAAGGTGAAATTAATGACAATAAAGAGACAAAATGGAGTTATTTTTTTTGATAACTTAGCAATTCAAAACCTATATTTAAGCCCAGAAGATTTTGGTAAACGAAATAATAAAATAATTAATTTCGAGTTTTCCAAAAAAGATGGATCTGAATACTTGGAGGGTTTGAAACTTAAATATATGAAAGATACTCATAAGAAGTATTTTTTAATCCGAGGAACATTTCAGAGTAAACAATTCATAGTAAACATTGGTGCCTTTAAACCAAAATTCAAATGTCGTGAAGTAAGGAAACTTATGGATGACTTGGGTAACACCATTAGAAACAAAAAGTTACAATGGTTGGTTGATCTAAAGGTTTACCTGGAAGAACAAAGACCTAGCTATCAAGATGTAATTGATAAATATGAAACACCTACAATCAAAAAAGTTATTGAACAGATATGTAAGTCATCATTCCCAAGACTGAAAGTTGAAGGATCATTGGCCAAAATACATATGTCCGATATCTTTAGGTATTTATGTGGCTACAATAAAAGAGGTAGATTTATAAAGTGGTCAGAATTTGAAGGTGATGGAGTGATGACCTTTAGAAATAAACCTATCTTTACAAAGATAAGTGGACCCGACCGAAAGAACTCTATTAAAGATTTTGATGAACTATTTAAATTGTTTCCTGGTGGAGTTGGAGTATTTCCAAAAGGTAAACACTATAATGTTTCTGGTGTTACTTCTTTATATGATGATCCAATAAGCGATAACATTATTACCAGTTTAGACAAAGGTATGATGAAGAGTTACATCAAAAAATATGAAGTATATGGAACTCAAAGAAACTGCTTGAAAGCTCTAAAATACTTGTGGGCTTTCGCTAGTGAAAAAGATTACTTAGGGTCCAACCCAGGTTTTAACCCAGGTTCTACCGTGGTTCTTAAACGTCCAAAGAATTTAGTTAATATTGCAACTAAATATAATAGACATAAATTTTCTATTGGTGAGCTCCAGAGAATAAAAGACGCTTGTATTGAACTAAAACAAGATTTCCCTTTTAGCACTGCTTGTATTTTATTTATGATGTTTACTGGAAGAAGATTTCAAGAAATTATAAAAATAAAACGTGAGTATATTCAAATGGACCAGGGTATTATTCAAATACCTAAAGAGATATCTAAAATTAGAGAAGATCAGTTCATCACAATTACTGAACCAGTGAAGTTCGTATTGGATATGCTTGAAGATCAAAGAAATACCGAAGGATATCAAATATATAAAAAAGTAAGTTGGGTTTTTCCAACAATAAGAGTTTTACACACTTCTAATATTACACCTGAATATTTAAATGGTTACGACAGTAGAATGAAAGTGATCTTTAATTGTTGGCAAAAGGTTAAAGAGAAAGCTGATATTTCTTTTGGTGCCTTGAAGAGCTTTAGGAAAACTTATTCAACAATAGCAACTCAAGTGTTCAAGGGTGATACTCAAAGAGCCTCGAAGTTGACTGGCCATTTACGACCAGAAACACTTGAGAGATTTTACTACCAGGAACATCAACAAGAAGTAGTCAAAAGTGCTACCGAAGTTGCTGAAATATTGCAGTTTAAAAAGGTTAATTGAATATTGAGCATATTTTAATTTCTTGGTAAGTTTAATAATGAACATTCCAATAATAATATTAATCATCTCTGTTTTTGGAGTAACATTTTATGACTTTTATCTTTTAAAAAGATCTAAAGTTGAAATAGGCAGTTGTTTTTCAAGTGCGGGAATTACGTTAGTGGTTAGTTTAGTAGTATTTTTAATTGGAGCGCTAATAGGACTTGCAATTTTTGGAGATGACAACGAATACTGGACTATAGTTAGCCTTGTACTGGTTTATGGAATTTTTTACTTTAGATTCAAAGGTAGGGAAATTAAAAAAGGGAAAGTTAAAGTAGAAAAACCAAAAAAAGTTAAAAAACAATCTTTAAAGGAAAATTTGGTAGAGGTAATTGCAGCTTTATTGGGAATATTTCTTTATAAAGCTTTTGGCTTGATGGGTGTAGGAGCTCTTGGTATTGGCTACGGTGTCTATAGCTACTTAAATAAACGATATAATAAATATATATCTGTTATTGCAGGAATTATAGGTGGCATTATTGGTTATGTTTTAATCGTACTTATTTACTTTCAGATAAAGTCTTGAAAAAAATCTTATCCATCATCGTTGTTAGAACTTTTTGGATATATTTTGAGTGAAAAATGACACTTAGAGAATTATTTAAGAAAACTAAACAAGCTGCATTTAAATCAAAAAATAATATTCTTGATTTCAATTTAAAAAATCTTTTTTATATAATCATTTTAATATCTTCTGGTATTTTTGTTATTTGGTTGGATATTTTGTTAATTGGAATAACAATAGTGCAATATAACTCCTCTAAAACAGGTTTATGGCTTGGCTTCTTTTTAATCTTTCCAATTTTTTTATATTTAAAATGGATCATAAGAAGAGTGAAATTTTATTTAAAAAATGATTAAAAAACTTTACGATAAATTAGAACACGTTCTTGCAATTATTTGGATACTTCCATTACTTAGATATTTTGTTATTGCTATACTGATCGCACTAATAATAGGATTGATCAGAGGTACTTCACCACTTTATAATATCTTTTAATGAAAAAATTTATTTTAGTAATGCTTATTTTATTAATGACAAATACTGTTAAAGCCGGACCCAGCGTTAATGTTGAAGAGTGGACAGTAATTAGTACTTTAAATGTTAAAGTCATAGATTGGGAATCGGAAGAAGGAAATATAGCTGATTGTATAGCTTTTTATATTCCAGAATATAGTAACACACCCATAGGAGATGGAGCTTATTTTTATGTGGGTGGAATGGCTCGAGTTAATATAAGAGTTGAAGAAAGTTATAAGAATAAAGACATAAATAATTTTGATATTCGTTGCGTAACTGTAGATAATCAATGATATTAGTTGAACTTCCTTTTGCTTTTGCTTGTTTGGTTTTTGTAGGTGGTATTTATATGACTTTAGTAGATATTTTTTATCACAAACCAAAACAATTTGATTGGGATGGTTTGAAGATGTCACTAGGTGGTTTTGTATTTGGTTTTTTATATCTATTGATAATAAAATATACTTTTATTGAAGGTGTAGTTTTCCAATGTTCTGAAATTCAATTTTTCTGTAATTAAAATAACTAAGATTTATTTCTCTTTAACATTTTTATTAATTTCCTAAATAAATATAGTGGAATAAATCCTAAAAGAATTAATTCTGGTAACATTTAAAAATATTAAATAATAATTTTGTTTAAAGTATGATGGTGTTGTTGGGCTAATGATTAGTTTTTCCTTTAATAATTGAATATTGAGTAAAGTTTGTTTAATTGGTATATTTAATCATGCTAGGATTATTTAAAGCATTTATATTTTTGTTTATTGTCATTGCCGGAGGTTTTATTTTAAGCAAAATAGGAAAAGCTATAACCAAAAAAGAAGGTGCTGACGCTGTGATATGGGTTGTTTGGCTATTTTTAGCTTTTGGTGTTTTTCTTGGTGGAGATTTTTCAGACACTGGCTACAGACCTAATTAGATATAGGAAAATATAGGACTAATAGGAAAATTTCAAAAAATAATTTTTTTTACTTACCTCCCCTAATGAATAAGTATTTTCCAGGACCTTACGTTTAAACGTTAGTATATATAGCTAACTATATGGATGTTATCTGGCAAAAAGGTGTATACCCCCAATTTAAAAGTTTCAATTTTGTTAATCCATTGGGACCCCTCGATGACAATTACTTGACTATATCATCGTTGAGTATAATAACGAAGTATGTCCGATTATAAGAAAGTACTAGAGTTCTTAAAAGAAAATAGAGTAAATCCTGAGAAAGCTTTGGTAATACTTAAAAGAAAGTTTGGGAAGTTACCAGATCATAAAACCAATCTAAGGTTACACTGGAAGATGATGAGGTTTACTCTGTACCTTTGGGAAAGAATAAAAGAAGAAGATCAAAATATAGTAGGTAAAAGAATTGATACAGTAAAAAAAGTTGTTTGGTCTGGTCCCTACAAAAGATTGTATGCTACTTTCCCCTTGCCTACTTTTGATCCAGAAAATGAAGTTAAAAAGTTAACTCAATTAATCGCTGAACCAAGGCAAGACGAGTACTTCACTAGTAAAAATTTTGTATACCCTAGAGGTCATTCCAAGGCCGACAAACCCATTCCACAATCAATAATAGATAAAATACGTTAAATCGTCGAATTCGGACGATTTCTGTAATATTTTGTGATCTATAAATCTATCTAAATCAAAAAACGTCGTTGAATTCCATAGATGTTCTGATATAAGAAAGGTACTTCTGATAAACGAAATGAATAATACAAATGATAAATCAAACAGACATACACAGTATTAACTTTTCACAACCTTTCCTACCAATGAAACAATTGGCGAAAGAATGTGGAGTTAGTTACAAATGGTTAGAACGAGAGATCCTTGTAATTAAAAAAACGGGTGTTGATGTTCAAATCATCGAAGGTGTTAAATACTCTGTAATTCCAGGTAGACTTAAATTAACTAATCAAAGTTATATCTGGAACCCTAAAGTATTTTATCATTATTATTTTCTACCTCGGACTCAAGACAATGTAGCTGACAGACCTCTTCAAGTAAGAAGTAGCAACTCAGTTATGTTTATTAATAACTCTAACGAACAAAGGAAAACGATATGAATACTAAGATCAAAACTGCAATGGGCGAAACTTTATACCCGTGGTTAACACAACCAGATACACAATTTAATTCTGATGGTGTTTACCATACAAAACTTTTAGTAAGCGGTGATAAAGCTCAAGAAGCTATAAGTGTAATTAACAATATAATTGCTCAAGAAATCGCAAAGCAACATCAATTAACACCCAATGATATTAAACCAGTAAATAGAGCTCCCCTTCCATACAAGATATTAGAAGATGACAGAGTTGAGTTTAATTTCAAAATGAAAGCTAGCGGTATTAACTCAATGACAAAACAACCGTTCACACAATCACCACGTATTGTAGACAATCAACTAAATGATTTTCCAAAAGATAAAAATATCTTTGGTGGTTCTATTTGTAAGATTAACTATGAGCCCATTGGTTACAATGTAGCGGGAACTGGTATTGGATGTACTTTAAGACTTAAAGCGGTCCAGGTGATGAAACTTGTTGAAGGTTCGAGTGCTACTCAGGGCTTTACTGTCATTGAAAATAACGAATTGGAAAGCCTTGTGTAATGACAAAGAAAAAACCAACACAAGATTTGAAAATAAACAGTGGAACTTTGGCTGAAAACTTCTTCCCTAATAACGTTGAATTATCAACATTGTATGGAGTTAGAAGTTCGATCTTTAATGCTAAATCTCAGCAAGAAGTACTGGATGTTGTCCAGGCAAGAATAACCAAAGTTACAGAACAAGAGATATCAAAGGAAACAAAACAATGAAAACAAACAATGTAGAAAAAAGACTTGAGGGTAGATCAGATGGATCTACTGCAAAAGAGTTAATAAAGTTAGCAGAGAAAGATCCAGTTCATCATATTGACCTCGAGTTATCCAGTGCACTTGAAAGAGCTTATGAAGAAGCGAAACAAAATGGTTTCAAGGGATCAATGGAAGACTACATCAAGGCCGCACCTATTGAAGACCTAAAAGCTTTGGCAATGTCTAATGGTGGTAGTGTTGATTTTTCAAGTATGTCGCCAGGACAAATGAAAGCAATCTTTATATCTGAAAATGGTTACTCACCCAGAACACCAAAAGAATTAGTTAGAGGTGTGAAGATGTATTTAAAAAATATGGATATCAAAGGCCTACCCTTTGGAACTTTTGGGACCAAAGACTAATGAAGATCAAAGAATATAACCAGATGATGTCGTACCTAACAAGACCCGATACTAAGACTGTAGTAAAAAATAATAAATCTGAAAAGAAACAAACTGAGCTCGAACTTGAACAATTTAAAGCTCCAGTAAAAAAAGATGTCTTTGAAAAAATGGGTGAAAGTTTAATTGATAATTTAATTAAATATGAAGACCTGGACCCTAAAGAGCAGATTGTTAAATACGATAGTGCAACGGGTTTATTCTCGAACAATAAAAAAGATATTGGTTTTAAAGATGTTGGTAGTGCAAGAAAACATAACGAAGTTTATGAAAAATATATTCCAGAGATCCAGAGTTTAAAGAAAGCTGTAGAAGTAACACCTAGAGTTAAACCTAAAGTTAAACCCATAGTTAAACCCGTAGCTACACCTATTCCACAATTCAATATGAATTTTAAACCATACCAAAGGGATCCAAAGGATGTATTGGCAGAAACAAATTTTAATAAAATTCTTGATGATGTTAGAAAACAAAAGGCACTTGAGGAAACTCAAGGTTTACCTGGATTAATTCCTAATTCATCAAAAATAATAGAAAGATCAGAAAGTAGAATGAAACAACTTAAACCTAAAACATATGGAGGTGATGATGACCTGTAAATTTAATTACCGAGGTATATCATTAAAGAATAAAACTTATTCTGATCTTGAACAACTATCTACAATAATTGAACCTGGAGAAAAACTATCTCAGGCTAAAACAGTGGAAACAATGGTTAAAAATTTCAAGTCACTTCTAACTAACGAAGAAGTAACTAATGAAAACAAAAACCAAAAAAAAGAAATCTGTAAAAGATAAAAAAATTGCTGATCTAGAATTTATTATTCGAGTACAAGAAAAAGTAATCGATTGGTATGATAGCTCACTTGCTGACACATCAAGTAGATTTATAGAATACGCTAAAGCATTTTGGAACAATCAATCAGTTCACGAATTAGAACGGGAAGATTGGACTAAAAAATACAACGAAATTGTTAGAGCTTACAACGGTTTACAGCAAATGGGTAAATTTGCAGAAGAGCTCGGCATAGACATTAGAAAGCACCGAAAGAACTTACCAGAAAGCAAAGACTATGAATTTTCCCAAACTCATAAATTACTTGAGAGTGGAAGAGTTCATCACACTTTTAAACTAAATAAAAAAAAACTGAAAAGGAACTAAAGATGACTAAAAAAGTTAAAGACTCTAAAATCCCTGGTAACTTGAGATTTACCAACAACGCTAACGATCAACATATGGTTGATTTGTGGGCCTTTCAACAAATGACCGATAAAGAAAGTAATCTTTCAATAGATCAAATTCAATTTTATGCAAACTGTATGGTTGAAGAAAAATATAAAAAAAATAAAGAATTGTATTCTTGTTCATACTTTGAGCTAGGTGCTATTCATCAATACTATTCACCTAAAGATATATTTCCAGGACCCAGAATTGATAGAGATCAATTAGAATTATTCGAGGTAGTTAATGACTAGACTATCTGTAATTTTTAACGGTGCTAAACATCACTCGGGTGTAATGACATCACAAGGTTCAGTCTATGAACAAAAATCACCTATAGATTGGGAAAGCCATACAAAAGGTGAACTAGTACAAGGATTATCGCCAGTTAATGAAGACACCAGAGAAGTTGAATTCTATGGTGTTGATATTGATATTAAAATTGATCCTAAAGAAATAACAGACAACGTCTGGAATATGATTGGTACAGAATACAGATGTGTAATGACCAAAAGTAAACGTTGGAGAGTGATAGGTTGGTTCGATAAACCAACTGATGTCACTTTGGCTAAAGCTAAAGCAAAAGAACTTGAAGAGAAAATTGAAAAACTTCTTTTATACAAATGTGATAAAGGCCACACACTGCCAACAATTCCTGGTGAAAATAAACCAGGTGCTTGGTGGTTTATGCCATATCATAATGAATACACTTGTGCTTATGGACCTGGAGGAATTCCGCTAACTCAAGATCAATTTTATTTTAGTTGGATGTACCGAAAGTACCCACTGATTGCTTCAACTGTTGGAATGACTGGTCCAGAAGACGGTGGAGAAAGTAGACACAAAGCTTTATTTAATTGTGCGTTAAATATTAAACACGATGAAACTCTTGAAGTTACACTTGAGGAAATTAATAAACACTTTGGAAAACCTCTTGTAGAAGATCATAAACTTGTAAAAGATATTGAACACGCATTGAAGAGTGGTGAGAAATATGACAAAGATTATTTTCTTAAAAACTTTCCCTACTACGTCAAAGCACATTGTGGAATTTTACCCTACATAAACGAAAAGGTGCTGTTCGCAGTTTCACAAGAAATCACTGACCAGAACGTTTACGTAATCAAGAGAGTTGATTTTTGGAACTTCAAAGAAAATGATTGGTTCACCAAAGAACAAATGAATGATACTTGGGCTCACTATACTAAAGGTAAAAATATTTTACCAATGTCCAAACAGTTACTTGAAAGTGAAAACATAAAAAAAGTTAAATCTTATTTATGTCACGCAGGATTAAAGCCTGGAGTAATTGAAATTAAACCTAGAGAGGTTCCGGGGATAGAACCTGGGTTATACCTAAACACTTATAGATCAGTTAACATAGAATCTATTAAAGGTGACACCAAAGGTATCAATGAGTATTACGCCTGGTTGATAGGTGAAGAAAATTGGAACACCATAAAACAAGTATTAAAGTTTATGCTTGAAAAACCAGGATCTAAAATAATGTGGTGCATTGTTATCAAAGGTAAAGTTCAAGGGGCTGGCAAAGGTTTATTAGCTCTACTTATGGAAAGTATCTTTGGTTCACATAACGTTAAAATCAACGTAACCTTTAACGATCTAACCAGAGATCACTCAACTATTGTCGATGGTAAACAAATCATTGTATTAAATGAGCTCGTATTGTCTGGAGGGGGTAAAGAAGGCAAGGTTTTATCTAATAAAATTAAACCTTATATAACTGACCCTACTCTAATCATTAATCCAAAGGGCAAACAAGAAATTGAAATACCTAATTTCTGTAACTTCTTTATGTTTTCAAATGATCGAAAGCCAATGAAGATTGACCCAGAGGATAGAAGATTATTCGTTATTACAATCGATAAGAAGAAGTTTGAAGTTAGAAAAAAACTTGATGATGAGGGTTATAAAAAAGAAATCTTTAAACACGTTAAAAACCCCAGTGCTTTTAAATGGCATTTACTCAATGAAGTAACCATTGAAGATGAAAGTATGTTCTTTACAGATCCGCCAATGAACAAAGATAAAGAGCAATTAATCAAAGACAGTATGGACGACTTTGAGAAAAAAATCTGGACTGCTTTTGATGAACGAAGGTTCCCATTTCAATCGAAGACTTGGACTAGTGAAGATACTTGGACATATCGAGGTTTAATTAATCGGGATGATGTTGATAGTGCTTTGAAAAGAGATTTATCTTACAGAGGAACTTATTGGGACCTATCTAAACTGGATGAAATACTTGATGAAATTCACATTAAAAAGGTTCAAGTAAGATGTTCAGATGGTACTAGGCCTAGAGTTCACATCATAGAAAATGAAATTACCAAAGAAGGTAAAAAGTATACTGAAATGACACAAAGTGAGCTCGGAGCTATCTATGAACAAAGTGGTTACAAAGGTAAAGACGAGTTGAAATCGACCGAAGTTGAATGGCAAGATATGAATGAACGTCACCCAGATCACGCAAGGTTTGAAGATAATCTTAAAAGAAAAACTGTGTGTTGGAATTGTAAAATAGAAATCTCAACAGAAGTTGATGGAGCTTGTCCAAAGTGTAACATGGGTATTCCTTGTAACAACTGTGGGTCTTGTATTTGTGAACGTTCTGAGGGTGAGGAATAAATGACACCCACTACAAAAAAAAGAAAAGGTGCTCACTTACAAAACCTTGTTAGAGATAAAATACTCAAATCTTTTCCGCACCTTAAATCTAACGACATCGTAACCGCAAAGAATGGCCAGAACGGGCCAGACTTAAAGTTGTCTAAAGTCGCCAGGCGTTTAGTTGGAGTTAACTTTGAATGTAAACACCAGAATAAACTTTCAACAGTTTACAATTGGTATAACCAGGCGTCCAAGGGTCAACATAAGTTAATACCTTGTGTTGTGATGAAGAAAAACTCTAGGAAAGCACTGGCAGTGATTGATCTGGATGACTTCTTCAAGTTAATCAAAGAGTGACTCACCTACTCAGTAAAAATAGATAAATCTGTTTAACCGCTACTGTCGGGATATATAGATATATATATTTATTTAGGAGTAACCTTAAAATAGGTTGAGTTAGTGAGTCAGTGAGTTAAAGGATAAAGTCTGTTTTAAAAATCTTTGTCGGTCCTATATAGTGGGGACATAATTCAACGTAACAAAGTTAACTTGTTAACTTAAACACTATGAGTAAATTTAAACTAACACGATCAGAATTCAGTAATAAGTTAGGTATACCAACAGATACTTTAAAAAAACGTATGAGAAGAGGTCAATATAAAGACCAATATATTTTTGAAAACGGAAAGTATTTATTTAATGGGGACGTCAAGGTCGGTCCAATCAAGACAGTTCCAAAGGCAATATCCCTAGGGACAAAACGTAGAAATAGAGGCAATCATTTTGATAGTAAGAACCCAAACTATAAGCCACAGCTTAGACAAACCAATGAGATTAGAATGTTAGCCAAGTTAAAACATAATGTACCAGATGATATTCAACAGTTGTTGCCTGACGCAATTGAACTAGCTAAACAGAAAAAACATGAAAGACTTCAAAAGTCCCTAGAACAACCAATTAGGAAACAATATGGAACTGGATTGATTAATATGAGCACTAATACCAGAGATCACCAAAACCCAATACTTTACAAAACCAGACCCAACTTATTCCAAACCACAAAAAGAAGTCCAAAGATTTATAAAAAAGGCCCATACGAGATCTAAGTTAATTAACTAATACTCAACTAGATTAAAAAAGCCTGAGGTGTGGCTACTTTCTATTATTCTTCCACTCTTCAATTAAATCTAATTTACTTTTTTTAGATAAATTATTTGAGATTTCATTTTTTTTTATAATTTTATTTTTTTTGGGCCTCAGTATTATCCAAATTATTACACCAATAAAAAGAACAGCAAATAATGGAAAATCACCATTGTTATCATCAGTATTATTTTTTGTCTTTGAATTTACCTTGGGTTTTACTCTGGTATCCCAAACTCTAACTTCAATTTGAGAATTACTAATCTTTTTTAATTTTGAATTAAAATTTTTATCATTCAATACACTATTAAATTTACTTTCAGCCTCATCAAAATCAAGTGAACAGAAAAATCTCCATAAAAGTTTATCTTTTTTTAATAATCTTCTTTTTACCTGAACATCAAATGTTTCTTTATCTTTTGATCTAAAAAAATAAGTGTTTAAATTGTAGCTTTTACAGTATTTCTTTGCTCTATCGGCAGCATTACTGTCAAATTGACCATTTATGTAAAAAATTTTTCTATCTTTTTCGGATACTACTAAATTGTTTTCAGAATATGCATTATTTAACAAAATTCCAAAAATTAGAAAATTAATTAATAATAATTTTTTAGTCATTAATTGCAAGACCACCCCATTATATTTGTAATACAATTATACGATCTATTATTATTATTATTTAGACCCATTAAATCTTTAGATAGATTTAATAACATCTGGTTAGCTTGTAAATCATTGGACCTACGTTGCTGTTGTAGTATATTTTTTTGATATTCGTTTGCCTGTGCAAGTTCGCTTTTAATTCTTTCATTTTCATTTTTAATAGCTAGATAGTCATAGTGTGCTTTTTTTTGTTTTACAGCACATCTTGCAACATCTTCACTCTTCTTAAACCCTAAACTCAAACACTCTTTTACCCATTGATTTTCAGTGTCATAAGATTCATCATTAGAAAATACTGAGAAAAATAATATCACAACCAATACAGCTACACCAATCATAACGTAATTCTTATTTTTATTTGATAAATTTGAAACGTAAGTTAGTTCTTTTTTAAAAGTTAAATTATTTTTATTCGTTTTATTTTTTTTATTTGTTAATTGATTTTGTTTTTCTTGATTATCAAAATCCTCTTTAATTTTTAATTGATCATACTTAGCTTCTAAAATTTCTTTTATTTCATTAACTTCATCGTTAATTACTTCATAAAAATCTTTATCTATCTTATTTAATAATTCTTCCTTTGCACTATCAAATTGCAAAATGTCAAAATCTTTTACTTTTGAATTAGTTAATTTTTTTTTTAAATCTTCTAATTTCTTCTTATCTAAATTAAAATTCTTATATTCTCCCTGATTTTCACTGTATTTATTCAAAGATTTAGATGAAAGAGTAATGAATAGAGATAAAGAATTTAAAATAATCTTCATAATCCAAGCCTAACAAATCTTTAAAAATACTCAAGGTGAGAGAATTAACTAATACTAAACTAGATTAAAGAAGCCTGAGGCGTGGCTAATTGTAAGTTGGAGTAATATTTTACGTTCAGTTTCTTGGTTGAAATCCAGTAATTCCATCCAATTCTATTTTTTCAAAATCTTTTATTCTATTAACTTCTAGTTCTGTTAAACTATATGGATAATCATTATTTTTTGATGCTTCTATTTTGTTAATAATTTCATCAATGAAATTTGTCTCATCTCTATTAGTAAATAAAGCAAAATCGCTTACTGTACTAAAATTCTGCATCATTGAAGTTTGAAAAGTAGCTTCAAATATACCATAAGCAAAATTATCAAAAATTATTTCGTTCATTTCTGCTTTAAAATCAATTGAATCTATTTCTTCTTTTGTCGAACCACCTGATCTCATTGAACTTTTTATCGCTTCAATTAAAAAAGAAGTTTTATATCTTTCAATTAATAATCTTTTTTTTGCTCCAGTGCGAACACCTACTGACAAAAACTGAATTTCATCTGTTTCTTTTATCGACATTCCATCAGTATCAAACATTAATGGTATTACTTTGTATTTAATCGTCCCTGGGCGAACATAAGTTAAAATTAATTTTGGCATTGGGAACGGTCCAGTCCCTGCAATATTTACACATTTTGCTTCTGGCATAATCACTTCAGTAAGAATTTTTTTTTTGTAAAAAACTTTCATGTATAGTTTTTCTACACATTTTGCTCCTTTGTTTGCCCAAACAATATATTCTGATGAAACTTTAACTTTTTTCTTTTTACCATCAATCATAATCTCCATCTTCTCATTTTTTTTAACTGGTCCTGAAAAATCATATTTTTCTTTAGCAAAACCACTATGATTTAAAAACAAAATACAAATAATTATAAATAAGAATTGTTTCATTAAAATCCTAACATCCCCATTTTAAAAAAGTTTTTTTTAAGTATGCTATTTGATGGTGCAGACCTAAATAAATTTGGCATAAAATTTGTATCAAAAGGACCGCCTGGATAAACCATTCCATAACTAGTATTTGAAGTTGCAGAAAATGATGATTTGCCTGTTTGTTGTTTGACAGTTGTACTATTTGCAGAGCTTCCAGAACTACTACCAGATTTAGCAAAAACTTTTTTTGCAACGTATGCCATAACAATAGCTATAATAATAAATTTTATTATTTGTTTAATATCTTCTTTATCTTTTTTCTTTTTATAATCTATGAAATATTTTGTTCCCATATTATTCATCATTGTAAAAAAAAAACTAAATCCATCCGCTTCATTTTTTCCCTCATAAACCTTATCAAAATCAATAGTTCTATTGTTCATTTTAAATGTATGAACAACTGAAGTATCTTTTGTTAACAGTAGTGAATTAAACATAATGGACTCTATTCTAGATTTATTTAAAAGACTGGATTGTTTGTATATTTCTTGTTTTCTAAATTCATCATAATAACACTCTATAAAATAATCATATTCATTAAATTTAAGGCAATTAGTTTTATTTAATTCATCTTCTATTTTTATCTTATTTTTTCTTGATGACTTATTCTCCATCAAAATAATTTCATTCCATATTCTAAATGCATCAGTGTTATCTATAAATTGATAATCTCCCGCAAGGTTAATGTTATTTGTAATTTTTAATAAACTTTGAAGATCAAAAAGCTTTCTTTTACTAATTTTAAAATCAGAAGAAATTTGTTCATTTAAGCAATTATCAAAATCACTAAAGTTGTAAATAAAAGTATTACAATTATTGATGTATTTTTTAAAAGATTTGTCTTTAATGATTGGCTTTGCAACTGCAGTTTGAGACATTAGAAAAAACACTATTGTAAAATTACAAATAAATTTTTTCATAATCCAAGACTACAGAATTTTGAACATTTCAGAAACCCAAAAATTCTATGGGATAACTATGGGATAGATACCTTTTGAATTACTAGAGTATTTCACTATATTTAAACCATCATTAGTAACATTTCGTTTAACCCCCAGGTGTGTCATTGCCATAACTTTGAAAGACCTGGGGGTTTTTATTTAGGGTCAATTTAGGGTCAATTTGGGGTTAACCCACCTTGAGCATCGTCAAAAGTCCTGGTGAAAATTTTTGTATCGTAGGACCTTAAATTAAAGTAGAGTTTTCAACATAAAGAGAGAGACATAACTCGTCGACGAAAGTTAAAAGACTTAGCGAAAGTGGGATCAGTCGTCTTTAAATTTAATTATTTAGGGAGGTTTGAATGAAATTTGGATATTTTTGTAACACTACTAACTGGGACCATAAACCATACGATCAATTATTAAATGAAACCCAAGAAATCACAACTTTTTGTGATGAAAATAATTGGGAATCTATTTGGTATACCGAACATCACTTTAACCATGAAGGAATGGAGTCGTGTACAAATCCTTTAATGATGGGTGTGGATGCAGCCGCCAGAACTAAACAAATTAGAATTGGTCAAGCTTGCAATGTAATTACATTTCATAACCCTATCCGTCTTGCAGAAGACATTGCTTTACTAGACCAGTTGTCAGGTGGAAGAGTTGATGTTGGTATTGGTAGAGGAATATATGGAAGAGAAGCTATCAACATGAACAAAGAGGCTGACTTAAAAGATCAGGCAAAAAATTTTAGATTGTTTGATGAATCATTAACCATAATGAAAAAAGCATGGACTGAAAAATTTTTTAGTCACCAAGGTGAATTTTATAACTACCCTACTCCTGGTTTTAATTGGCAACATGACATGAGTCCACCTAGTGAAGAATTTCTTGATACAAAAACTAATGAAATAAAAAAAATTAGTATTGTACCAAAACCAAAACAACTACCTCATCCACCTATATGGCAAGTTGTTGATGGTGCAAGATCGATTGAATGGGCAGCGCAAAATGGATTAAACACGATTATGTGGATACCAACTGTAAAAGCTTTAAAAACTAGATTTGAAATTTATAGAGATGCAAAATCAAAAACTGAAAACAGAGAAGTGCCGCTTGGAGAAGGTATATCTTTAGTTAGAGATATGTTTGTTGCAGAAACTATGGAAGAAGCTGAAAAATTAGCTGGCGAACATATTATTAATTACATGAAGTGGGTTTGTCATTGGAGAGGTTTGGGTAATCATATGGATCCAGGAGAAGAATTGCCAGACACAAAACACAAATTAGATTTGCTTAATTATGACTTTCTACATAAAAGAAATTTATTATTTGGGACACCAGAGTATGTTGTTAATAAAATAAATGAATTAAAGTCTGAATTAAATTTACAAAACCTTCAAGTTTGGTCTAATTTTCCTGGAATAGACCATGAAGCTTGCATGAGAAGTATAAAGTTGTTTAATGATGAGGTTATACCAAAGATTAATTTCGATAATTCAAATATAGAGAAAGCGAGTTAATGAAACTAGAACTTAGAAAGTTTACAAAATTTGTAGATAAGACTTTTATTGAAGGCGGTAAAGAAGCTAAAGAACCAGTTTTAATGGTTTCTGTTGCTGCTGTATTTAAAAATCCATGGAGTGGAAAAGGTTTTGTCGATGATCTTAAACCAATCATTTTAGATTTAGCACCTAAGTTAGGTGATATTTTAGTGCCAGAACTTATAAAAGAGATTGGCTCACCTGAAAAAATTTTAGCATATGGAAAAGCTGGAACTGTTGGCTTAAATGGTGAAATTGAGCATGCATCTGCATTTATTCACACATTAAGATTTGGTAATAAATTTAGAGATGCTGTTGGTGGAACTTCTTATTTAAGCTTTACTAATACTAGAGGTCCTGCTGGATCAAAAATGTCTATTCCAATGATGCATAAAACA
>Ga0222670_1000499_pt1 | contig 16521 bp, 13 predicted proteins | sample AntAcemetagen732_FD_181148 | JGI IMG/M metagenome (GOLD analysis project Ga0222670, IMG submission 181148) | Saline water microbial communities from Ace Lake, Antarctica - #732 | ecosystem: Environmental > Aquatic > Non-marine Saline and Alkaline > Saline | place: Antarctica: Ace Lake... | reverse complement strand
CATAGCTGTAAAACAAGCCTTCAATAGGCTGCTCGTTTTGTTTGGTCCAACTGGCACCACCGTTGCTGCTGAGATACACCTCAGCACCGGTCACGGGTGTATTGAATAAAAGCGCGTTAGCGTCTTCTAAATAAGTGGCCAAATCTGCTGGTTTCACCGTACCTGCCTCCACCAACTGCTTTACGTTTTGGGCGCGGTATTTTTCTTGAAATCCATTGGATTTTAAATATTGGTTCAATTTGCCGTCGGAAAGCTTCATAAAAGCTTTGGTGTCCATGGCTTTAAAATCTTCTTTGGTGAGCGCCTCAGATTTTCTGGCATTGGGATCTTTTTCTGCCTCAGTTCTAAACTGGCTGTCGTGCACCGCATAAACGGTATTGGCGTCAAAGACTGCCAGGCCAATACGCCCTACCCCTGCGCCTGTGGGAAAACCACTGTCTGGCGTAGAAATAAGCGTCCATGAACTTCCTGCGTCCGTACTTTTATAAAGGGCAGAACCTGTTCCTGAGCCTTCAAAATGCCAGGCCTTGCGGTCTTTTTCCCAGCTGGCGGCATAGAGGGTATTAAAATCTTCTGGCGCAGCCGCCACTTCTATAATTCCGGCACTGTCTGAGATATGTAGTGTTTTGGTCCAGCTGTTACCACCGTCTGTAGTTTTATAGAGCCCCCTGTTTTCATTAGGGGTGTACAGGTGTCCCAGAACCCCTACCACCACTTCTTCTGGATTGCTGGGATTGATCAAGATACGGCCAATATGGTGGCTGTCTTCTAGGCCCATATGCTGCCAAGTAGCTCCCTGATCCGTAGATTTTAAAAGTCCTATTCCGGCGTAGGAAGATCGGGAAGAATTGTTTTCTCCGGTCCCTACCCAAATGGTGCCAGAAGACCAATCTACGGCAATATCCCCCACATTTTGGGTGGGCGCGTTGTCCATTAAAGGGCTAAAAGATGTGCCGTTATTATTGGTATACCAAAGGCCTCCAGAGGCGTAGCCCACATAAAACTCAGCGGGCTTATCTGGGTTCACGGCCACGTCTACCACCCTGCCACTCATGACCGTAGGGCCAATTTGAGTAAAGGGCAGGTTTTTAACCAGCGAACTGGCCTGCATGGCAGCCTGCTGCTGCAAACTGGCCTGCACTGCCGCAGCAGTCGTAGGCATAATATCTTGGGCTATACCGCTAAAACCAGCGGCCAAAAGGGCAACAAAAAGTACTTTTTTCATGGGGTTGGTGTTGTTTTTCATCTCCTAAGATAAGTACTTTTTGCTTACATTTAAAGAAGTGATATAACACCAGTGGCTATATTTCCCCATTCATGAGGGCCTCTATTTCTGCTACAGTAATGGGAATGTGGGCCATGAGGTTAAGCGGTTCCCCTTGTTCTTGAATCACTACATTGTCTTCTAGCCGAATACCCATACCTTCTTCTGGAATATAAATACCTGGCTCTACAGTAAAGACCATCCCGGCTTTCATAGGAGTTTTAAGCGCGCCGTAGTCATGGGTGTCTAGACCAATATGGTGGCTGGTGCCGTGCATAAAGTACTTTTTATAGGCGGGTTTATTGGGGTCTTGGTTTTTGACATCGGCCGGGTCTAAAAGACCCAAGGCCAACAACTCAGTGGTCATAATCTCCCCTACTTCACGGTGGTATTCTGCCCATAACGTTCCTGGAACCAGCATTTTTGTAGCGGCATTTTTAACGCGCAATACCGCATTGTAAACGGCTGCTTGACGCTCGGTAAAACGGCCGCTCACGGGAAAAGTCCTGGTAAGGTCTGAACGGTAATTGGCGTATTCAGCGGCCACGTCCATAAGGATCAGGTCTCCATCCTTACACTGCTGGTTGTTCTCTATATAATGCAGCACGTTGGCATTGGCGCCAGAGGCAATAATAGGGGTGTAGGCAAAGCCCTTGGAGCGGTTGCACACGAATTCATGTAATAATTCTGCTTCTATTTCATATTCCCAAACGCCTGGCTTTATAAAACCTAAAAGCCGGCGGATGCCTTTGCCTGTAATGTTACAAGCAGTCTGCATCTGGGCAATTTCCTCCGCTTCTTTTACCCCTCTGATCTCTTGTAAAATGGGCTGGCTTTTCTGCCATTGGTGGGCCGGAAACTGAGCCTTGCATTTGGCTATAAAACGGTCTTCCCTGGTCTGGGTTTCTACCGCCTGACGGTAGTGCTCATTGGTATTAAAATAGATGGTGTGGGCCTCGGTCATGAGGTCAAAAAAGACCTTGTCAAAGTCTGACAACCACATGATGGTCTGGATTCCTGAAATAGCAGTGGCTTTCTCTTTGGTGTATTTGGCCCCTTCCCAAACCGCAATATGCTCATTGGTTTCCCGCACAAAGAGAATTTCTCTGTGGGCTGGATTCATTGCATCTGGAAAGAGCAATAAAATGGTTTCTTCCTGATCTGCCCCACTTAGATATAGTATGTCTGAATGCTGTGCAAAAGTTAAAGTGCTGTCTGCAGACACCGGATAAATGTCATTGGAATTAAATACAGCCAAGCTCCCTAGGATCATTTGGGCAGTGAACTTTTGGCGGTTTTTTATAAAAAGGGTATTAGGGATCGCTTGGTATTTCATGGAAATATAAGGTGTTATTTAAAGACAGGTGTTGCAGGTGTTTTAAACCAGCTGGGTAAAGATAATTAAATTTGTCTACTCCATTCCGTAATCTAAAGGTAGCATAGCCGCCACGCGTTTACCCCCCATATAACCGCCAAAAGAAAGTCTGTTGGCTGGCGCAAAATTTCCTAGGCCATCTAAATAAAATGGACCATTCACCGCTTCTAAAACAGATTCCTTCTTTTTGTGTAAAATGGTGATTCTGGGTATTTCTTGGGTTACTTTTAAAAAGTCTTCTTCCTGATTCAAGCCAAACACCACTTCCCAAGGCACTTCTTTTTGGCCGTAAAAAAACCTAAAACCGTTTTCTTTGAGCTGGCCTAACAGGAGGGCGCGCATAAAGAAAAGGGTAGATCCGTCATAGGCTTTGGCCCTATTTTTGGCGTATTTGCTCTTGGTCTGCAGGGCTAATGGTGAGAAAAAAGAGGTGCCCGCATAATAGGAAATGTATTCCTGAGGCCATTCGTTTTGAACAGTGTCTTTGAAAAAGGAGAGTTCAAAATCTATGAGGGCATAGCGCACTAGATAGCCCAAGTATTTGTTTTGTATGTTCAATGGAGCAGACGCATAGGCGTAGAGCGTAGCGGTTTGCTTGTTGTAATAAAATCGCAACACCTCTGGGTTCAGAATTTTGGTGCGCTGGGCTGCTGTGTCTTCTCCTAAAAAGGTACGTTTAAATAAGCGGTATTTACGCTCTCTAGACCAGGTGTCTGGTTCCAACACCACCTCATCTAAAGACACTACGGCTTCTTCTAAAAATATTTTGGCCGTAAATCCCTTGGATAAGTTTTGCAAATCTGCAATGGAACGGGTTTCATAGCCCAAATAACTGACTACTAATGCCGCATTTATTTTTTGTGAGAGCGGCAGTTCAAAAAATCCTGTTGCATTGGTAATGGTGCCTAAAGAAGTACCGTCAAAATATACTGACACCCCCTCTAGTGGAGACTGGTCCAGCGCGTCTAAAACCTGTCCTTTAATGAGCGTTTGGGCTTGGACCCAACTAGCCGAAAAAACAATGAGCAACAACAGCAGCGGCAGGCTTGCAAAAACCTTACAGCGGCAGAGGCGCTGGGCAACGTAAGGCGATAAAATGAAGCGATGCATTATTTTTTAATTAAAAATACGTCAAAAATCTTTACGCCCACAACACTTAATAGTACGGGTAAAACCCAGGCCAATCCTTGGCTGCTCAGCGGCAAAAATGCGGTGGCCTCTTGCAAGGCGGGGTAGCCTAAACTGTCCAAAAAAGCGGGAGTGTTAAATACAAAACATACCAACACAGCTGCCTTAAAGGCTTTTGGGGTGGCCCAGGAGGCGGGCAGGACGTGCAAGGCTATAAGAATAATGGTGGTGGGGTAAATAAAAACCAAGGCGGGTACAGCTATGGCAATAATATAGACCACGGGGAATTGCCCCATGAGCACCCCTAATATTGCGCCTGCAATGGCCACGCTTACAAATACTTTTCTAGCGGTTCCGGGCGCATAGGTGGGGCCTTCAAAATAACTGGCCACAAAATCTGCCGTTCCTGTTACAATTCCTGTGGCGGTGGTAAAACAGGCCAAGGCCACTAAAATACCGAGGCCCACAGGGGCTGTGTTTCCCAAAAATAGCTTGGCCATGGCTTGTAAAATTTCACTTCTACTGCTTTCTAAGTCAATATTCCCCTGACTTTGTGCCCCAGCATAAATGAGGCCCACATAAATGGCAGACAACGCAATGGCAGAAAAGACCGCGGCAAAACGCACCGTGCTTTTTTGTTGGTCATATGGGTTTGTGCTTTGGTTGGCTTGATCTGAATTAACGGCTTGATCTGTATTTGCAGGGGTTGCATTATCCTTGGCCTGCATTTTCTGAATAGAAACCAGCAATACCCCTCCAATTACTACGGCAGCAATAGCGTCAAAGGTCTGATAGCCTTCTAACAAACTGCTCCCAAAAGGGTTTTCCATAGTGGTTGGAGCCAAGGCCACTTCTGGTGCAAAAACCGCCATACCGATTAAGGCAGTGAGTACGATTAAAATTCCAGGGGTGGTAATTTTGCCAAAGAGGTCTAGAAGCTTGGAACGGTTGAATGCCGCGAGCAGCACCAAACTGAAATACACCAGGCTGGTGAGCCAATAAGGACTGTCTGCAAACGGCATTATAGCCATTTCATGGGTCACTGAGGCGGTGCGGGGCGCTGGAAGCGCCAGCGCAATGCCATAAATAAGGGCCGCGTAAGTCAGGGAGAACACTTTGCCCAATGGGGCCCCAAAATCATAGATGGTTCCCTGTAATTTGGCATGTGCGAATATTCCCAAAATGGGAATAAGCACCGCAGAGATCACGAAACCAAAGGCTACTAGTGCCCAGTCTGCACCTGCCTGCACCCCTAAATAAGGCGGTAAAATAAGATTCCCTGCCCCAAAAAAGAGCGAAAACAGCGCAAAAGCAGCGAGTAGTTTCTTCATTAAAACGAATTCCAACCCTGGGCTTGGAGGGCAATTTTAGTATTGGCTCTGGTAACCAAATGGGCACCGCTTTCTTTGGCGGTAATGTGTCCTATGACCGTGAGGTGGGGATTGCCTTTAATCTTGTCAAAATCTTTTTGAGCAATGGTGAAAAGCAGTTCGTAGTCTTCTCCTCCAGAGAGGGCTACAGTGGTAGAATCTATATTGAATTCCTCACAGGCATTAATGACAGTAGGGTCTAAAGGAATCTTGTCTTCATATAAATCACAGCCTACGCCGCTGGCCTTACAGAGGTGTAAGACCTCTGAAGAGAGGCCGTCTGAAATGTCAATCATAGCAGTAGGCAATACGTTTAAGGCCTCCAATAAATTGGGAATGTCTTTTCTGGCCTCAGGCTTTAACTGTCGCTGTACAATATAGTGGTATGGTTCTAAGTCTGGCTGACTGTTGGGGTTTACCTCATAAACAGCCTTCTCTCTTTCCAAGACCTGAAGCCCCATATACGCGCCTCCTAAATCTCCAGAAACCACCAAAAGATCGTTTTCTTTGGCGCCAGAGCGTTTGGTGATTTTAGTAGGCACCACAGTGCCCAGGGCAGTTATGGAAATGATCATCCCTTTGGTGCTAGATGTGGTGTCTCCACCCACCACATCTACTCCATAATGGGCGGCAGCATGGCGCACCCCATCATAAAAAGCCTCTAGGGCTTCTAAGGAAAAACGGTTCGAAATGGCTAGGGAAATCGTGATCTGAGTGGCGGTAGCATTCATGGCATACACATCCGACAAATTAACCACCACGGCTTTATAACCCAAGTGCTGCAAGGGCATATAAGCCAAATCAAAGTGCACCCCCTCTACGAGCATGTCTGTGGTCAGCACCGTTTGATAGCCTTGGTGGTCTAACACGGCGGCGTCGTCTCCAATGGAGAGCACCGTACTGGATTGACTTTGGGGTAAATCCTTGGTTAAATGGTCTATAAGTCCAAACTCGCCTAGCTTTTCTAGGTCGGTCTTCTGAAAATTTTTTGCTTCTAACATGCCGCAAAAATACAATCTTTATGTATATTTGTGTCTAATTTAGAATTAATCTATTTAAGAATGATCAGCGTATCTGAAACAGCAAAGAAAAAAGTCATGTCCCTCATGGAGGAAGAAGGCTTTAATGCCCAAGCAGATTATGTTAGAGTAGGCGTTGAAAGTGGCGGCTGTAGCGGCCTTTCTTATGCGCTTACTTTCGATAAGACTGCTGGTGAAACAGACAAAGTTTTTGAAGACAATGAGGTACGTATCCTAGTAGATAAAAAGAGTTTTTTATATCTGGTAGGTACCGTCTTAGAATACTCAGGAGGCCTTAATGGCAAAGGGTTTGTGTTTAACAACCCCAACGCCCAACGCACCTGTGGTTGTGGAGAGAGTTTCTCTCTATAATCAACTCCCTAAAAAAAAGAAAATGGCATACACGGAAGAAGAATTAAAAAAAGAACTGGAGACCAAAGAGTATGAGTACGGCTTTTATACAGACATAGAATCCGATACTTTTCCAATTGGGCTTAGCGAAGAGATTGTCGTAGCCATCTCCAAGAAAAAAGAAGAACCAGAATGGATGACCCAGTGGCGTTTAGACGCTTACAGGTCATGGCTGGAAATGGAAGAACCGGAATGGGCGAACGTACATTACACCAAGCCAGATTTTCAGGCCATTTCTTATTATTCCGCCCCCAATAAAAAACCAAAATACGATTCTATAGACGAGGTAGATCCCGAATTGTTAGACACTTTTAAGCGTTTGGGTATTTCATTGGACGAACAAAAAATGCTAGCAGGCGTAGCGGTAGACATTGTCATGGACTCCGTATCTGTAGCCACTACCTTTAAAAAGACCCTGGGAGAGAAAGGGATTATTTTCTGCTCTATTTCAGAGGCCATTAGAGAGCATCCTGAATTAGTGAAAAAATATATTGGTTCTGTGGTGCCTCAAAAAGACAACTATTACGCAGCTTTAAACTCTGCTGTATTCTCCGACGGCTCTTTCTGTTATATTCCAAAAGGCGTTCGTTGCCCTATGGAACTCTCTACTTACTTCAGAATTAACCAAGCAGGTACAGGACAATTCGAGCGCACGCTAGTGATTGCAGATGAGGGCTCTTATGTGAGTTATTTAGAAGGCTGTACGGCGCCCTCGAGAGATGAAAATCAATTACACGCTGCCGTGGTAGAGCTTGTAGCTTTAGACCGCGCAGAGATAAAATACTCCACCGTTCAAAACTGGTTCCCTGGAGACAAGCAAGGAAAAGGCGGGGTTTATAATTTTGTAACCAAGAGAGGGATTTGTGAAAACCACGCTAAAATTTCTTGGACACAGGTAGAAACAGGTTCTGCAGTCACTTGGAAATACCCGTCTTGCGTACTTAAAGGAGACCATTCTATTGGAGAGTTTTACTCCATTGCGGTCACCAATAATTTCCAGCAAGCAGACACGGGCACTAAGATGATACACCTTGGGAAGAATACCAGAAGTACCATTATTTCTAAGGGTATTTCTGCGGGTAAATCACAGAATTCTTACCGTGGATTGGTTCAAGTGGGACCAAGGGCAGAAAACGCCAGAAACTTTTCTCAATGCGACTCCCTACTTATGGGTGACCAATGTGGCGCACACACTTTTCCTTATATTGAAGTGAACAAAACGGCTCAAATTGAGCACGAAGCCACCACCTCAAAAATTGGAGAAGACCAGATTTTCTATTGCAACCAACGAGGTATTCCTACAGAAAAAGCCATTGCCTTAATTGTCAATGGGTTTAGCAAAGAGGTCTTAAACAAGCTGCCAATGGAGTTTGCGGTAGAAGCACAAAAATTATTAGAAATCAGTTTAGAAGGCTCAGTAGGATAAACACTGTGCCGTCACCCTATAGAATAAAAAAATGTTAGAGATTAAGAACTTACACGCAAGTGTAGACAATAAAGAGATATTAAAGGGCATTAACCTTGTGGTAAAACCTGGAGAAGTCCATGCCATTATGGGGCCTAATGGTGCTGGTAAAAGTACTTTGGCATCTGTAGTAGCAGGTAAAGATGAATTTGAAGTCACCAAAGGAGAAGTGTTGTTAGATGGCCAAGATTTGGCAGATGACGCTCCTGAAGAACGCGCTCACAAAGGAATCTTTTTGTCTTTTCAATACCCTATTGAAATTCCAGGAGTGACGGTAACCAACTTTATGAAAACCGCCATTAATGAATCCCGCAAAGCCAGAGGCCAGGAAGACATGCCTGCGAATGAGATGCTTAAAATGATCAAGGAAAAGGCGGAATTGTTAGAAATAGACCGCAAATTCTTATCCAGATCCCTCAATGAAGGCTTCTCTGGAGGAGAGAAGAAGCGTAACGAAATTTTCCAAATGGCCATGTTGGAACCCAAAGTAGCCATACTCGATGAAACAGATTCCGGATTGGATATTGACGCCCTTAGAATTGTAGCAGCTGGGGTAAATAAACTGCGTTCAAAAGACAATGCGGTAGTTGTGATCACCCACTACCAAAGATTGTTAGACTATATAATACCTGATTTTGTACATGTGTTGTACGACGGAAAGATTGTAAAATCTGGAGATGCGAGCTTGGCCCTTGAATTAGAAGAAAAAGGCTACGACTGGATCAAACAAGAAATGGCGCTATAGATGGAACTGAAAGACAAACTAGTAAACGCCTTTATGGCCTTTGAGAACCAGGTAGACTTAGACCATCCGGTGCATGACGTTCGTTCTGCAGCCATGAAAGTCTTTGAAAACCAAGGATTTCCAACCAAAAAAATGGAAGCATGGAAGTACACTTCCCTAAAATCTTTAGAAAAATTAGACTTTAGTATTTTTCCAAAGGAAGCAGCCACTTTAGAGTATAAAGACGTTAAAAAATACTTTTTACACGAAGTAGACACCTATAAAATTGTTTTTGTAGACGGGGTGTACAGTTCTTTTTTATCGGAGACCACCCACCAAGGCATAGACGTCTGTCTTATGTCTGCGGCCCTCACAAAAGACATGTACAAGCCTATTATTGAGGCTTATTTTAATAAGGTAGCTTCCAAGGAAGAAAACCTCACTGCACTAAACACCGCTTTTAGTAAAGAAGGGGCCTATATTCACATTCCCAAGAATACTCAGGCCATGAAGCCTATTGAGATCATTCATTTTGCTACGGGTCGCGAACAAGCGCTTTTACTTCAGCCTAGAAACCTAGTGGTGGTAGAAGAAAATGCAGAGGTGCAAATTTTAGAACGCCACCAGTCTTTAAGTGAAAATGCGGTGTTTACCAATGCAGTAACAGAAATTTTTGCTGCCAAAAGTGCTATCATAGACTTTTACAAGGTTCAAAATGACAACAACAGCGCTAGTCTGGTAGACAATACCTATATAGACCAGCACAGTCAGTCTGTGGTGACACTACACACCTTCTCCTTTGGCGGGAAAATGACCAGAAACAATTTAAATTTCTACCAAAATGGGGAGCGTATAGACTCTACCATGAAGGGGGTGACTATTATTGGAGACGGCCAGCATGTAGACCACCATACCCTGGTACACCACATTCAGCCCAATTGTGAGAGCCACCAAGATTACAAAGGGATTTACGACGGCAACAGTACCGGCGTATTTAACGGTAAAATTATGGTGGATCGTTTGGCGCAAAAAACCAACGCATTCCAACAAAACAACAACCTGCTCATCTCTGATAAGTCTAGTATAAACACCAAACCGCAACTAGAGATTTTTGCAGACGACGTAAAGTGTTCTCACGGCTGTACCATTGGTCAATTAGACCATGAAGCCTTGTTTTACTTACAGTCTAGGGGAATTGGAAAAAAAGAAGCCCAGGCGCTACTCATGTATGCCTTTGCCAACAATGTATTGGAGAGTGTGCGTATTCCGGAACTCAAGAAAAGGGTAAACGCCTTAATCGCAGAAAAATTAGGGGTAAATCTTGGATTTGAACTATAAAGACATGTCTACATTAGACGTTGCAGCCATTAGAAAAGACTTTCCCATTCTTTCTAGAAAAGTACATGGGCAGGACTTGGTATATTTGGACAATGCCGCTACGTCTCAGACGCCTTTGGCGGTCATTGAGGCCATTACCCATTACTACAGTTACTACAATGCCAATATTCACCGTGGGGTGCACAGCCTATCTCAAGAAGCTACAGACGCTTATGAGCAGGCCAGAATTAAGGTGCAAAAACACTTTAATGCAGCCCATGCCTATGAGGTCATTCTCACGGCGGGAACCACCCACAGTATTAATATTGTGGCCAGCGGTTTTGAAGCCATTTTAAAAGCGGGCGATGAACTATTGCTCTCCGCACTAGAACACCACTCCAACATTGTGCCTTGGCAAATGGCAGCAGAAAAAACAGGTGCAGTGCTCAAGGTGATTCCTATGTTAATAGATGGAACGCTGGACATGGCGGCTTTTCACGCTATGATTTCTCCAGCCACTAAATTGGTGTTTTGCAACCATGTCTCTAATGCATTGGGCACCGTGAATCCTATTGAAGAAATCATTGGCGCGGCCCACGCAGTGGGTGCGGCCGTCCTAATAGACGGCGCGCAAGCCGCCCCCCATATTCAAGCAGACGTTCAGGCCTTAGACGTAGATTTCTATGTGGTCTCTGCCCATAAAATTTGCGGCCCTACCGGGGTAGGCATGCTCTATGGAAAAGAGGAATGGCTGGAAAAACTACCCCCTTACCAAGGGGGTGGGGAAATGATTGCTACCGTGAGTTTTGAAAAAACCACCTATGCCGGACTGCCCCATAAATTTGAAGCAGGTACCCCAAATATCTCTGGTGGTATTGCCTTTGGTGCGGCACTAGATTATATGCACGGGATTGGCTTTGACAAGATAGCTGCCTACGAACAAGAATTACTGGTCTATGCCACCAAAGCATTGCTCGGAATTGAAGGCCTAGAAATATATGGTACAGCAGCAGAAAAAACCGCCGTTGTCTCTTTTAACATAAAAGGACTGCACCCTTATGACATTGGGAGCATTTTAGACCAGATGGGTATTGCCGTGAGAACCGGACACCACTGCGCACAACCTATAATGGATTATTACAGCATTCCGGGAACCGTAAGAGCAAGTTTTAGTTTTTACAATACCTTTGAAGAAATAGACCGCCTGGTAGCAGGGGTTCAAAAAGCAAAAGACATGTTATGTTAGCACCTATCAAAGACATTCAAGACGAGATTGTAGAAGAATTTGCCTTTTTTGAAGATTGGATGCAGCGTTATGAGCATATGATCTCTTTAGGGAAGTCCTTGCCACTCATTGACCCTGAATTTAAAAACGAGGACCACATTATTAAAGGATGTCAGTCCAAGGTGTGGGTTCATGCAGCGCTAGAAGACAACAAATTGGTGTTTACTGCAGACTCAGACGCCATTATCACCAAAGGCATTATTGCCATTCTCATACGCGCCTTCTCCAATCAAAAACCCATGGACATCTTAGACGCCAGCACAGATTTTATAGATGAGATTGGCCTAAAAGAACATTTATCTGCCACGAGAGCCAACGGCCTAGTGAGCATGATCAAACAAATAAAATTATACGCGGTGGCGTATCAAACACAGGTAAAAGCCACCTAAAAAATAGCAGCTATGGAAGAATCAAAAGATGTGGCATTAGGGGAACAAATTGTAGGAGTCATTAAAACGATTTATGATCCTGAAATCCCTGTAGATATATACGAACTGGGACTCATTTACGACGTACTAGTCAATGAAGACAACGAAGTGAAGATCCTCATGACCCTCACCTCGCCCAACTGTCCTGTGGCAGAAACCCTTCCGGTAGAAGTGGAAGAGAAAGTGAAATCTATAGACGCGGTAAAAGACGCAGAAGTAGAAATTACCTTTGACCCGCCATGGACCCAAGAACTTATGAGTGAAGCAGCCAAGCTGGAGCTGGGCATGCTATAAGAAGCATTGGCCTAAGAGCCTAAAGCAATATATACCATGCAATCAGAAGACTTTTCTATTGAAAATAGGGTAGCCAATAGCGCCCTAGAAACCTTTAATTTAGAGGACCACTACCCCATTGGCCAAAGGACTACTTTGGACCTAAGCCAGTGGTTGCACGAGGGTTTTATACTCAGAGAAAAAGACTTTAGGGCCGCTTTAAAAGCCCATGATTGGTCCCAATACCAAGGCCAACTCCTGGCTCTATTTTGCAGCACAGACGCCATAATCCCTGCTTGGGCCTACATACTCGTCACAGCACAATTAAGCCCCTATGTAAGCTCAGTGGTCGTAGGAGATCTGGAGGCACTAGAAAGCCACCTCTACCAGACCGCCATGGCCCAAATAGACTGGACTCCCTACCAAGACAAAGCCGTCATTATTAAAGGCTGTAGTCAAAAACCCGTTCCCAAAAACGCCTACCTCTGGGCCATGACCGCACTACAAAAAGTAGCCAAAAGCGTCATGTACGGAGAAGCCTGCTCTGCAGTGCCCCTTTACAAGCAAAAAAAATAAATACACCCTAACCTACCTTAGCCTGGCCGGTGTATTCTGTAACTTTTTCTCCCGTAAACTTCTTAAAATTATCATAGAAAGCGCTTCTGGAAGCAAAGCCGCACACCTCTGCTAAGGAAGCAACGGTGTGCTCCTTTAGGTACTGTTTCTCTATACACTCAATGGCTACCATAACCATAAGGTAATTCTCATATTCTTTAACACTCAGGGTACAATGGTACTTAAAAGCATACTTTATATGGCTTTGTGGCGCCTGAAGTAATTCTGCAATCCCCAACAAGGCTTTTCCCTTAATTAATGCCCCTTTTTTCTTTGGAACAAGCTCATTAATGCGTGCTATATAAAATGGAATCTTTAAGTGAATTCTTTGGTGTAAAGCGGTGTCGGCTTCTTGAATGGAGCCTTTATGCGGCAACACCCATAATTTAAGGTCTGCCAATTTAGGTTTTAAGAGGGTTATTTGTAGGGCCTCTACCCCATATAAAACAAGGGGATTGTAAAGGATATACAAGCAAACCCCAAACCAAACGATAGAATTGAGTCTATAGACAGCACGTATATAGGAAGCGTCTACAGCATTAAATACCAGGCTAATCCCCCAGCTGCTAAAGAGAATAAAAACAGCCACTCCAAAAATTATTTTAAGCCAAAGCACAAAAACCCGCTCTTCCGAATTAGAGAGATTGGCGGTGTTTATATAAGCTTTAATAATTCTAAATATTTCTATTAATACAAATACGCCAAAGACAATAAAGAAAAAAGCGTCCCAATACAATGGAACCAAACGCAAATAACTTAACGCCACCATCAAGAATCCAACGACCAATTGAACGACATTAATCAAGCGTTGTTTCCTATCATTCAAGAGTATTTTAAAGTACCATTGAAAAATTATTACATAGAGATAGGTGAGACTTAAATTGTCCCAAAAAACAGAATTTTTAATGTCTTTGGTTTCTAAGGCCTCTACAAAAATCAAGACCCTGGGCACAGCTACAAAAAGAAGAATTAATACAAAAAAAACATTCAAATGCCTGTTTCTTTTATACAATAGAAAAGAATGCCCTATGATTAAAAAACACAGAACAGCTAGAATCAGATTAAGTACAACAAAAAACATTGTCCTAAAAGTAGTAAAAATGTACTACTATTAAATAAAAATATAATTTTAAAAAAGAAAATATAATAGTACTATATAAAAAATATAATTTTAAAATAAAGTAAAAATTAATGCCCAAAATCAAATACCTAATTTTATTATCCCTTTTATTTTTATGGAGTCAAGCCAGCTCTCAAACTTCAACATATACTAGTGATGTATCAGAAATAATTGATGGTAAATCGAGTGAAGGTTTTGGATTTTCAATATCATTGAGTGATGATGGTAAAAAACTTCTTGTTGGCGCTCCATATTACAATTCAAATATTGGAAAGGCATATTTATATGAGTACATAATTGATACAAGTACTTGGAGTGCAACTGCAGAATTTTATGGAGAATCACATCAAGAGTATTTTGGTTTTTCAGTTAAGTTAAGTGGTGATGGGAATACAATCGCAATTGGAGCGCCTAAAACTGATTTAACAGTCTCAGGAAATATAATTGTCGATGCAGGGAGCACAAACATTTATAAACTATCTGGGAGTAGTTGGGCGTTAAGTGATGTCATTTATGGCGCTCCAAATGAAATTGGAACTTCTCAAACTGAAAGAGACATAAGCAGTCATTACAATACTTCAAAAGATTACTCTGGTTACTCTGTTTCCTTAGGATATGATGGGAATAGGATTGTTATTGGAGAACCTGGTTTCGATAAGGTTATTTCAAATGGAGATAACCAAGGCAGAGTAAGAGTCTTTGACTATGAAAACTCATCTAATTGGGTTTTAAATAAAAGTTTAGAAACAAGTGGACTAGTCACTTCCCAAACTATTCAAAGCGATTTGCTTAGTAATGTTTTAATGATAAGAGCAGAGGATGATAATGCAAATACGGGAGCTAAAGTCAGTATTAGCAGTGATAATAGTACCATCTCAGTGTCATCTCCAAATGCAACAACTTCTTTCAATGGAGGAGCTATAGATGATTTATATACCAAACAAATTTCAAATAGTGCATCTCATAAAGATGGCTTTATATCGATATTCAAAAAAGATATTTCTAGTGGTAATTGGGAGAATAAAGGAGAATTTTTATACACAAAAGGACAAACTGGAATCGGAACAGACCTAGACCAAGATGGTTCAAGTATTGTTTATGGAATTCCTGGCCATAAAAGATCATATGCAAATAATGCAACTCATTCTAATAAAATTGGTAGTGGAGGTGAGCAAATTTATAGTTTTAATTCATCTTCAAATCAATGGATTTCAGAACATGATATACATATCGAAATAACAGAGTTTACATCAGGAGGAAGAAACAGAAGGGGCAATAATGTTGCTATTAGCAATAATGGAGGTTTGATTGTAACAAAACTAAATACTAAATTTAGTATTTATGAAAAAATAAATAATGTCTGGACAGAAAATCAATCAATAGAGACAGAATCTAACCAAGGAAATAAACGTGAATATTATCCAGGAACTCAAAATTTAGACATCAGTGGCGACAATAATACTATTGCGTACATTTATAATTTTAATGCTAATCCAAACAGTTCCTCTAATAAACTATACATAAGAAAAAATACTGCTTTAAATTTAAATTTATCTAGCACAGATTCGGATAATATTATTACGCAAAATGATGAAGTGACTATCACGGCTGTTTTTTCTAAAGAAATGGCATCCTCGCCCAGAATTTCTATAAGTGGTTTAGTAACTAACACCATCATGACCGCTGTTTCAAGTACTACATGGACGTATGTGTGGGATGTGCCTGATGGAAATGATGGAACAGTTACAGCTACAGTATCAGGCACAGATATTTCTGGCAATGCTTATACAGGAACGGACAGTATTACTTTTACTATAGATAATACACCACCTACAGTAACCCTAACAGATACGGATGTAGACAATGTTGTAAAAGACAGTGATAATGTAACTATCACCGCAACATTTAATGAAAATATGGCTACGGCCCCTGATATCAGTATTGGAAGTCTAGTTAGTAATGTAGCTATGACTGCTACTTCAAGTAATACATGGATGTATGTATGGGATGTGCCTGCTGGAAATGATGGCGCAGTTACAGCTACAGTATCAGGTACAGACATTGTTGGCAATGCTTATACGGGAACAGACAGTGTAACATTTACTATAGATAATACACCACCTACAGTAACCCTAACAGATACGGATGTATACAATATTGTAAAAGACAGTGATAATGTAACTATCACCGCAACATTTAATGAGAATATGGCTACGGCCCCTGATATCAGTATTGGAAGCCTAGTTACTAATGTAGCTATGACTGAAGTTTCAAGTACCACTTGGACCTACTTATGGACTGTGCCTGCTGGAAATAATGGAACTGTTTCTGCAACAGTATCAGGCACAGACATTGTTGGCAATGCTTATACGGGAACAGACAGTGTAACATTTACTATAGATAATACACCACCTACAGTAACCCTAACAGATACGGATGTAGACAATATTGTAAAAGACAGTGATAATGTAACTATCACCGCAACATTTAATGAGAATATGGCTACGGCTCCTGATATCAGTATTGGAAGTCTCGTTAGTAATGTAGCTATGACTGCTACTTCAAGTACTACATGGACGTATGTGTGGAATGTTCCAGCCGGAAATAATGGAACTGTTTCTGCAACAGTATCAGGCACAGACATTGTTGGCAATGCTTATACGGGAACAGACAGTGTAACATTTACTATAGATAATACACCACCTACAGTAACCCTAACAGATACGG
>Ga0222670_1000496_pt1 | contig 16617 bp, 19 predicted proteins | sample AntAcemetagen732_FD_181148 | JGI IMG/M metagenome (GOLD analysis project Ga0222670, IMG submission 181148) | Saline water microbial communities from Ace Lake, Antarctica - #732 | ecosystem: Environmental > Aquatic > Non-marine Saline and Alkaline > Saline | place: Antarctica: Ace Lake... | reverse complement strand
CTTTAATTTGTGGAAGATTAGATGGTAAAGTTTTCAGATTAGATGATAAAAGAGGTGTAAGACCTCCTCAACATTTTAACTGTAGATCTACAACTGTTCCTATTGTTAAATCTTATGAAGATATAAGAGATACAAAAAGTCCTAGAATAAGTAAAAGAAGATTACAAAGAATATCTGATGGTAAGAGAGCATCTTTTAATGGTCAAGTTGCTAGTGAAACTAACTTTGAGCAGTTCTTATCAAGACAAGATGATAGCTTTAAATTGGCAATATTAGGTAATAAACGTAGAGTTGAAATATATAATACTGGTAAATTAAAGTTTACACAATTTAGTACAAAAACTGGTCAATTAGTATCAGTAAGTAGATTAGAAGAGTTACTTAATGGTGTTAAACCTACTAATAAAGGTTTAGCTACAACTGTATCTACAACTGTTAATAAAAAACAGGCACCTTTATATGGTAATACTACATCTGAAGAGTTAGAATTATTAAAAGATAATTATGGTAATGTAGAAGATGAGTTTACTATAGGTTTCAGACAATTAAAGCCTTTAGATAGTATAGAGTACGGTAGTGGTCAATATTCTAAATTTGGTGATACATTAAGAATAGGTTCTAAAGTTAATAACCTTGGTGATGATATGACTAAAACTATTAATTGGAAAACTACTGTTATCCATGAACTTGGTCATAGATATGATGATAATATTATAGATATAGTAAAATCTAATCCTGATAATTTTAAAAAACTTAGTAAAGGTTTTGTTGATTTAGAAATAAAAGAATATTCAGATAAAACTTATATTTATTATAAAAGTAAAAAGTATAGTAAATATACACAATCAGCTAAAAGACCTGAAACAATGTCTGAATTAGCAGTAGACTCTATGATAGATGATTATAATGATTTAACTTATAAATTAAGAGATAGAAGAAAAAAATATATTTATCAATCTCAACAAGCTATTGAGGGTACTACTTATGAAATAGGTAGTAAGGGTTTTAATGATTATTATAAAAAATTAAATAGTTCTAAAAAATCATTTTTAACAGATAATGAAATAAGGGACTATATTTATCACAATAGAACTACTAATTATAAATATTACTTTAGAAATCTAAATTCTAAGTCAGATATAACTGATGCTGATATCTATAACTTTAAACTTAAATTAGAAAATAAAACTTTAGACAGTTCACTATTATCTACTTATGATAGAGATTTTAGAGGTGAGATGAATGATTATATAGGTTCTATAAGTTTTAATAAAATAGGAGCAGGACATAGTGATGGTTATTATAAAAAGTTTCCAGTAATAGGTAGAACACCTTCTGCTAGAGTTTTAACAGAGGGTAATAGTTCTGAGGCTTTTGCTGAATATGTAGCTATGCTTAGAAAGTATCCTGATAAAGAAATACAATCTATTAATAGAAAAATTGCTGAACACTATGCACCTAACACTACAAAAACTTTTGATGAGTTAGTTAAGAGAATAGGAGAAATATATGATTAGTCCTTTTGCAAAACTTTTATCTCTAAGCGGAGGAGATGAAATAGTTGAAATAAAAATTAAATATGAAAAATTATTTAAAACTGAATTAGATATAGAACTTATATTTATTCGTAAAGATGAAGATATATCTAATAAATTAATTAGATATTTAAAATCCGCAATTAAAAACAAAAAACCATTAACTGAAAAAGAAAAATTAATTTTTAGATCAGTTTATGCTAAAGTATAGAATTTATATTTGTTTATAAGTATAAGTTCATTAAAAATATAACAAGGGCCGTGTCCCAAGGAGATAATAATGAGTGAAGAAATAAAAGTACAAGAAGACACTAAAGTAGAAGAAACTAAAGTAGATCAAACAGATATTAAAAGCCTGGTTGATGCTGAGGTTTCTAAAGCTATTAAAAACATCAAAGTTAATTTAGACTCTGCATACACTGAGAGAGATAATGCTTTAGCCGCTGTTGCGGAAGCTAAAAGTGAAAAGCAAAAAGCTGAAATAGAAGCCTTAGAGAAACAAGGTAAACATTCAGAAGTTATGCAAATGAAAATAGCTGAGATGAGTGCTAAGCTTGAGACTTATGAACAAAAGAACACAGAATTAAGCAGAGATAACGCTGTGCGTTCTCAACTTAACTCTTTAAACTTTAAATCTGAAAAAGCCGCTAATATGGCCTATTCAGATATTGTAAAAAGTTTAAAGAAAGACGCTTTAGGAAATTGGGTGAATGAAAACGGAACTAGTATTAATGAGACTGTGTCAAATTATTCTAAAGACGATGGTAATTCATTTCTATTTTCTGTTAAAGCGAACACGGGAACTGGAATAACTCCAGCCAAACCAAGTACAGGAACTACTCCTGTGTCATCTATAAAAGATATGTCAACCGATGAAATGCTTAATGCTGTTAGCAAAGGGCAAATTAAGGTTGCTGGAGATTGGTCTGAATAAGACTATCTTTTATAATAATAACCGCACAATTATGTGCTTTAAATAATAAAAGGAAAATAAATAAATGACTGTAATAAGTTCAAACTTTAATAACATTGCAAGAGCAATTTCTGCTTACGAACAAGCTGGAAGAGCCGATGCTGCGTTATTAACATCAACTGCTATGGTTGGTTCTGACGCAAGAATCAATGATTCAGGTGAAAATTACACTGGTACATTAAGATGGTTAGATTTTACTGATCCAACTACTTTTAATAAACAGAACGAAACTGCTACTGATGTTGCTATTAATGAAATGGCAGTATCAAATAAATCAGCAGTATATATCAAAAATATTGATCATATCGCTGCACAAGAAATGTCAGTTCAGAAATTAATCTCAAAAGTTGATGGTTTATCATACTTAGGTTCTCAATTTGCTTCAGTTAGAGCAAGAAGAGAAGATCTACAATTAAGATCTATCCTAAATGGTGTATCTGACAAAATTTGGGGTGCAACTGCAATTGGTACTTCTGATCCTGCTGCTAAAGTTGGTACTTTTGGTTTCTATACTGGTTCTGATTCTAGTGATGATCCAAATCCATTATTTGCAATTGAAAACACGACTAATAATAGATCTGCTTTCTTTGATACTCTATTAGATGCTATCACTGAAGTTAAAGGTGAATTTGAAGAGCCTTTCTACTACCTAGTAGTTGACACTGCAACTTACAACATTATGAGAAAACAAAACGTTCTTGATGTTGCTCCAGTTGTAGACGGTAACTTCAATTTCTCTACTATTCTTGGTGGAAAAATTAGACTTATTATTAACAACCAATCGTTAACTGCTAACCTACCTGCAGGCTTAAAAGTATCTTACATAGCTAAAGCTGGATCTGTACATTATTCTGATGTTGCACAGACTAATCCAACTGCTATTGAAAGAAATGAACTAGCTGGCAATGGTGGTGGACTTGTTACTGTTTTATCTAGATGGGGTAATATAATGCACCCTAAAGGTTTATCATGGGCTGGAAGTGCAACTGCATATCCTGCTAATGCTGATCTTGCTCTAGGTACAAACTGGACAGTACATGCTGCTAACGTTAACCAAATTGGTTTATTCCCAATTTATCACGGTTAATATTTATAACTATTAGATACGGAGAAAAATAATGGCATTACAAAAAGGTTTCAACTCATTTGTTACTATAACAGAAGCAGAGGGTTATTTCTACGATAGACTTAATCAAGCTTCATGGGATAGTGCTACAGATGAAACTGTTGAACGGGCTTTAGTAACCGCCACAGGAATTCTCGATAACTTGGATTGGGGTGGAACGGCTGTGCCTACTACCCTTTATCCTTTATCATGGCCTAGAGATATTACTTACTGGAATACAAAATCTGGTGTGTATGAAACTTTAGAAGATGATAGAAGCACAACAAGTTATGGAACTTTTCCTGAAGATATCATGAAAGCTACCTATGAGTTAGCATTACACTTGATTAAAAACATGAGCACAATAGAAGATCAATCATCGGGTTCGCCTAGATTGAAAGATTTAAAAGTTGGTTCTGTTTCTTTAACATTTGATTTAGGATCTGGAATTAGTAATTTTAACGAATTACCTGACCATATCCAAAATATAATTGTTAAATTTGATAATCCTGCTAGTTCTGCAACTAATAGAGGAGTTAAAGTTAGTGGAGGTGCTTAATGAGTTACTCAAAACTAATTAAAAATAATGTAAAAATGGCATTTAATGTTATAGGTGATCTTGGTGAAGATATAGTATTTACAAATAAAACTGTAGATAATTATAATTTTGCTACACAATCTGTTAATACTTCTAGTGATACTTCTTTTACTGCGAAAGCGGTAGTTGAAAATCAATTTAGAACTAATGACGATACACCTAGACTAGAATGTAATTTAATGTTTGATTCAGATTATTTAGATTCTAAGAAAATCGATAATTACGACACTGTTGTATTTAGAGGTAAAACTTGGAAAATAAATAAATTTGAAGATAATAATTATGTTATTACTTTAACTGTTGGAAGGGAATCTTAATGGCTACAATATCACAAATGTTGACAGCTGTTGAAGGTTTGTTTGCTTCCACCGCTTGGACATCTAATAACATCAAAGCATTTCCTGCGAATTATCAAGGGGAAATTAATGCTGAGGAATGGATACGGGTTTCTGTATTACCATTTTCTTCAGAATTAGCTTATCAAGATGTAATAGCAAATGGCCAAATTGTATGTCAAATATTTGTTCCAGCTGGAGCAGGTATGAAAAGAGCATATGAAATTGCTGATTTGCTAAAAACATTATTAGATCAAGAAGTAATCTCTGGATATCTACAAACAACTAATAGCTTTATAACAAATATTGGAATTGATCCAAAAGACGCTGGTTTATACAATGTCGATTATACGGTCAATTTCAAATCAATATAACCAAAAATAATATAAAGGAAGAAAACAAAAATGGCTCTAATTTCAAATATAGGTGCTGGTATTTTCACTAAACTAAAATACAAAGCCGATGCTGGTTACACTTTACCAACTTCAGATTCAACACACCAAACCTTCATTGGTTCTGGTGGTGATTTTGAAAGTGCAGTAGATGTTACTAACATCAGAGAATTTCCTTCATTTGGTAAACCTGCTAACATTGTTAACGTACCTAGTTACGGACAATCTGTAAGTAGCCAAATACAAGGACAAGCTGATGCCCCAACATTGGAGTTCAGTTTGAATTATGTACCAAGTGTACATGATACAATTCAATCTTTAGTTCAAGATGGACTAACTTATGTATTCGAGTTGGATGTAAAAAATTCAGCTACTGGTGCAAATGCGGCATTTTATGTAAAAGGTTCAATAGCTTCTTTTGAAGTATCGCCAAACTTGACTGATTCAAATCAGGCAACTTTGACTTTAAGTACTTCAACTGACTATACTGGTCCGTTTACTGACGCATAATAAAATATATATTAGGCTGGGTTTAATCACCCAGCTTAATTTAATTGTATAGGATAAAATCATGGATAATAAACCATTTAATAAATATTATGTATTAAGAATAACTTCTTTGCATATAAAAAAATCTGTAGATACATCAATAAGAAAAACTTATGATAGATTGAAGGATGTAGAAAATAAACAAGAAGTCTTTGAAACATTAGATATTTTACATAAAATTAGAAAAATGATGGAAGACTTTGAATCGAATAATAAACATTTATATATAAAACCTTTAGAGGAAATTAAGAATGAAACACATAAAGATAATAGAGATAACGAAGAAAGTACCGTTCCTGAATCAGGAAGTGGAGATAAAACAACTAACAGTTAGAGGTATAAAAGACCTACAAAAAACATTAGATGTAAATAAAACTGATGATGTTGCAGGTGTAAAAACTTTAAGTGCTATATTTAAACAAACTGTTGTAGGTGCTAATGAAATGAAAGATTCAGATTTTGAAAACTTTCCAATTAAAGCATTAACTGAACTATCACAAGAAATTCTTGTATATAATGGTTTAGCTGCATCAGATGATAAAGGTGGTGCATTGGGGAAGAAGAGTTAGCAGATTATGAATTGGCTCATCAATTAGGCGTTACATTAGATTATATTTATAATATGTCCAGCAAAGAATATATGGGTTGGATTAAATATTTTGAAACAAGGCCATACGGTTGGAGAGAAGATCATAGGTCTGCTATATTAGCTCAAACAACTTACCAAGGTACTAAACCACTTAAGGTAAAAGATTTATTTCCTTCATTAAATGTGTTTTCAAAAAGTGAAGAACAAAAAGATATTAAATTAGAAATGGGTTTTAATGAATTAAAAAACATAGCTAAAAAAAATAATATATCTTTTATGGAAGATAAAAAATCTGAAAAATGATAGTAAGGGCGGTGTAAACTGCCCACTTGAAAGGTAATTATGAGAGATACAAAGAAAATAACTGCATATGCCATTATCAATAAAAAGAAAATTAAAGAACAAGAATTATTTAAAAACCTTAAAAAAGAAGTAAACACTGGTGCAAATGGTACACAAGGTTACATTATTAAAAAGGGTATTAACAAGGGCAAAAAAATATAATGGCAATAACTACTATAGGTTTGAAATCAGCCTCTATTAATTTAGCTAAAGATATTGATAAGGCAATTGAACAAGAATTTAGAGCAAGAGCATTAAAAGCTTTTGCTGACGTAAAATTAACAACACCAGTTGACACGGGGCAAGCTAGAAATAGTTGGTATATCGGGTACACTGAATCATACTATAATCAAAAAACACCTATATCATCAAACATTAATATATTGGTTCCTAAAGATAAACCTCAAAAAATTATTGTTACAAATGGTACAACATATATAGAGTTCCTTAATAATGGACATTCTCAACAAGCACCTACTAAATTTATAGAGGCTGCTTTTAGAAGACATTTTGATACAGTTAGTATTGAAGTAACTAACGGATAAAGGGAATATGGCTGTAAAATTAGACATAACTGCTAATGTAAAGGGACAGGGCGAAATAAATAAATTACAATCTGGTTTAAATAAACTAGGTGCGAATGCTACTATAGCTTCAAAAAGATTAAAAGGATTAGAAGTAGCCGCTGCAAGATCAAGGTCTACTTTTGCTGCACTTGGAACAACTTTAAAAGTCGGTGTTGCTGCATCATTAGCTGCTGTAACTTTTGGTATTGGTAAATTTGTTAAAGATACATTTGCTGCAGGTAAACTTACTGAATCACTTCAAGTAAGATTTAAACTATTATTCAATTCAACAACAGAGGGTGCAAAAGCATTTGCTGAAATGAATAAGTTTGCTAGTAAAGTACCTTTCTCACTAGAAGCTATTGCTGCAGGATCTGGTAACTTAGCCGTTATATCTAAAGATGCTGGAGAGTTATCTAAAATATTAGAAGTAACTGGTAACGTTGCTGCAGCTACAGGATTAGATTTTAGACAAACTGCTGAACAAATTCAAAGAGCATTTGCTGGTGGTATTGCTGCCGCTGATGTATTCAGAGAAAGAGGTGTTAGAGCAATGCTTGGTTTTGAAGCTGGTGCGAAAGTATCAATTGAAGAAACTAGAAAGAAATTCTTTGAAGTATTTGCTAATGGTGGTCAATTTTCTAAAGCAACAAAAGATTTTGAATCTACATTAGAAGCACAGGTTTCATTTGTTGAAGATGCTTACTTTAGATTTAGACAAGCCGCTGCACAACCTTTATTTGCAGGTGTAAAAGAACAAGTAATTGCTTTGGTTGGTAATTTTAAAGCAAATGATAAACAATTAAAGGAATTAGCTAAAACTGTAGGGGAAAGATTAGCAGGTGCTTTTAAAAGTGTTGAAAATGGAATTAGATTTGTATCTACTAATATTGATACAATAATTAAAGCATTTAAAATATTTATTGGATTAAAAATAGGAACATTTATTGCAGGTATTACTTCACAATTTATTTTAATGTCCATTGGTATTGCAAAGGCAACAGTTAGTATGAAAGCTTTAAATTTAGCTATGAGAGCAAATTTAGTAGGTATTATTGTAACAGCTATTCAAATTGCAGTTGTAGCTGTGATAGCTTTTAGTGATGAACTTAAAGCCCTTGGTAAATATTTGATGGGTAATTTTAATGATAATTTAAATAAAATTAAAATAAACTTTTTAAAATTTAAAAACGTACTTAACATAGGTGATGAAGATGTTAACCTTGAGGCTATAAAAACCTTACAACGTGAATTAGATGGTACCGCTGAAAAATGGAAAAAGGCAGCAGATGCAAAAGATGCATATAAAGAAATATCTTTAACTCAAGAAACAAGAGCAGATAGATTTAAAGATTTTAAAGGTGCTGATCCTAGAGGGGATATGCGTAAAGCAGAAATAGCTGCAGAAATTAAAAGAGGAAAAGAGTTAGAAGCTATAAATCAACGAATTACAACCATGAATAGGGATTATATTCGTGATCAAGCTAAACTTAATGCTGCTCAAACAACATATGGAGATTTATTAGCAGGTGCTGGTATTGAAGCTAAAAATATTTCAAATACAATTAGTTCAACATTATTAGATGGAATGAAACAAAATCTTTCAGTATTACAAAATATGAAAAATATATTTAGAAGTTTATATCAAACTGTATTAGATACTATTATTTCAAAAACTATTGAATTACAAATAGAAAAATTATTTGAATTTCTTAATGAGAAAAAAGTTAACAAAGAAAAAGAAGTTACTTCAGAAAAGAAAAAACAATTATTTTATGCTCTTGCAACAGCTGCAGCAGGCGGAGGAGGTAGTAGTTTTGGAAGTATTTTTCACGCAAATAAAGGTGGTATGGTACCAGGTGGTGCACCTTACACAGATAGAATTCCTGCAATGTTAACACCAGGAGAAGTTGTTATACCAAGAAATCAAGTTGGACAACAAGGTTCAGTAACTAATAATACAATTAATATAAGTGGTAATGTTGATCAAAGAGCAATAGATCAAATTAGATCAGTTATATCATCAAGCCCATCACATGTTGGTGGTGCTAATAAAACTTTCAGTAGAAATACTTCTGGATTAAGTATGAGGAGAAAATAATGTCAAAAATATTTGAATATACAAATGATATATCATTAAGTAGAACAGCAAGAGTTAGAAGATCAATATCTAATTCAGGTTATGCTAGACAAGAAAGAGGCAGTCCGACATTTTATTCTATGGAAGTAAGTTTACCATTATTAACTAAAACAAAATATGATGAAGTTGAATCTGAATTATTAGGTTTAATAGATGGTATTGATTTTAAAACAACTAGTTTACCATCAAATATTAATTTAACTTTTTCTAATGGAACTATAATTGCACAATCTGGTTTAACAATTACGGTTGTTAATTCTAATACAAGTGGGGTTAATGTTCAATTAGCTAATGTAGATACATCAAGTAATGTTAAAGCTGGAGATTTTATACAGTTTAGTTCAAGTACAAAAGTATATCAAATTAAAGAAGATGCAACTGCAACGGCTGGTAATTTATTAACATTTAAATTAATGACTGGTGCAATTAATCCTATTGTAAGTCCTAATACTTTTACTTATGGTAACGGAGTACAATTTAAATTATTATTAAACGGTAGACCAAATGTAACCGTTGTACCTGGTCCAGGATATAACTATTATGCATATGGGTCTTTTGAATTTCAGGAGGTTTTATAATGGTTAGAGTAATAGATTCAGTAACTTTAGCTGAAACAAATAGCACTAAAACTTATCCTATTGAATTAATTAAATTTCAAGTTACTTCAGATAATGCTGATAGTTTATTTTTAAATACAGGATATACAAGTATTACATATAATGGCGATACATATTTACCTGGATCAAATGTAGTAAGTTTATCTGCTGTTGAAGAAACTAAAGATGTAAAAACTAATGCAATAACTATAAAATTAAATGGTATACCAAATACAATTATAGCTGCTTTAGAAAATGTAGATGCTATAGGTGGTATAGTTACAATATTTCAAGCCTTTTGGAATGAAGAAACTGGAGCAATCCAAGGTCAAGTTTATCAAAAATGGCAAGGTATAATTAACTCACATGCAGTTGATGAAGAAAATACTGAAAGCGGTAATGTTAATATAAGTGTAGAATGTAAAAATATAGTAGGTGCTATATTAAATACTAAGTCAGGTAGATTTACATCTGATAGTTCATTTAAACAATATACAAGTAATGATGCATCTATGGAATTTGTTGCCTCAATGGTTGACTTTAATCCAAGATTTGGTGCAGAAGATTAATAAGAAAAGAGAATAAAATATAATGATAAGAATTGGAGAATTTAAAGACGTTGATCAAGGTGTAAAATTACTTGAACAACACAGAATGGAATTTGATTTTGGTCAATTTAAAGAAGACAATACGGAATATTATAAAGGCTTAATGCAAGCAATAGCTAAAGATCGAACTGCAGTAATATCAGAAAATGAAAATGGTATAATTGATGGTGTATTATTAGGAATGAAAATACCTAATTTATTAAACCCACATTTATGTCAATTACATGTTTTATTAACTTGGGTTCATCCTGATAAAAGAGGATCCTCTATATTTTATAGAATGAATAAAATGTTAGAGAAAGAAATAAAAAATCATAAAGAAGTTAAAGATATAATTTTTTATTCTATTCCAAAAACTAATATTAATTTTAATAAATTGAACTATAAAGAATTTCAATCAATGTACAAAAAGGAAGTTTAATTATGGCAGCAGCCGTAGGAGCAATCATTACAGCAGCAACAGCAACTACTGTTCAAGGAATGGTAATTAGGTTTGCATTATCAATGGCAGTATCATTTATTGTAAATAAATTATTTGCTCCAGATGTACCCGCTGGTCCAGGAATAGCCGATCAAGCCCCAGATCCTGGTGTTAGACAAAGGATAGCTTCTGATCCTGGTAACAAATTACCTGTTATTTATGGACAAGGTAGAGTATTTGGTTCAATTACATTTGCTGATATAACATCTGATAACCAAACAATGGCATTTATTATTACATTGTGTGAAGGACCTATTCAAAATATTGGTCAAATATGGTGGGATGATTTTAAATTAACTTTAGATAGTAATGGTAATGTAACAAATGCAACAGATTCACAAGGTGCAACTGATGACTTTTTAAATGGAAATTTAACAGTTAAAAAATTTAAATCTGGTGGAAGATGTTCTCCAATGGAAACATTTTCTACTAAATGGAATACAAATGCAGTAAATAGAACAATGCCTAATGTGGCATATTTATATGTAGAATTAAAATATAATAGAGATGAATCTGTAACTGGTTTAACAAGTAAACTAGGGGCAGAAGTTCAAGGTAAATTAGTTAGAACATTTACTGGATCTACTTTATCATCTGGTACATCATATTCAAATAATCCTTCTGAATGTTTATTAGATTATTTAACTAGTAATATTTATGGTTGTGGTGATGTAATGAGTGATAGCGATATTGATTTAACTACATTTGCATCTCATAAAACATTTTGTGATACTTTAATTACACATACAGATAAAGATGGTAACAGTACAACAGCAAAAAGATATACAACAGATGGTGCTATAAATACATTTGATGAGAGAGATTTAAATGTTTCTGATTTAGTTGTTTGTTCTCAAGCTATATTTTCTTATCATTTAGGTAAGTTTCAAGTTATTTCAGATACTACAGGATCATCTGTAATGTCATTTAATCCAGATAATATGTATGGTGATGTTACAATAGTTAATGATGGTTTTAATAGTGCATTAAATAAAATGAATATTTCATTTACTTCTTATGATCAAAAATATCAAGATGATCAAGTATTTTTAAATTTAGCAGCTAATCAAAAATCATATAATGAGCCTGAATTAGTTCAAGATACAAGATTTAAATTTGTAAATAATAATATAATGGCTGAAAGAATTGGTCATATTATTGTTAAAAAATCAAGAGACAATTTAATTGTTTCATTTAAAACAGATACAAGGGCTTTAGCATTACAAGTTGTAGATATAATATCAGTTACAAATAGTACTTATGGTTTTACTAATAAATTATTTAAAATTAATTCTATTACTGAAAATGAAATGAATGATAATGGTGTATCAGGTTATTTAATTACTGCTCAAGAATATAATGCAGATGCATATGCAGAAGAAGCATTAACAGAATTTCAAACAGCACCTAATACAAATTTAGCTAATCCAAGAAATTTTGGAGCAATTACAAATTTAACAGCAATTAGTAATGATACAGATTCTACTACCCCATTTGTTCAATTACAATGGACTGTACCTACTGGATTAACCGAAACATTTGAAATATATGTTGGCGATAGTATTAATAATCCTATTGCTGATAGAGAATTTAATATTTCATTTAGAACATCTACAGGTCCGTTTACTGAAGGTGCAACAATAACACATAAAGTATTTGATTTAGATTTTACAGATACATTAGTATTTTGGGTAAGACCTATTAACCAATTTGCTAGAGGATCATTTTCTAATGCTTATGACTTTGGTGTATTTAGACCAGGGGCTGGTGGTATTACTTCTGGTGTTTCTGGAATTATTGTTGATCCTAATGATGCAAAAAATCCTTACGGTGTTGTAAATAGATTTACTCAAATTAGATATGGGGATAGTACTACTGGTTCAAATATAAGAGATGGATTTAGTGATATTGATGCTGTTCAACAAATAGGTTATGCTGGTACAACAATTAATACAATTACTAGAACTGGCGGAACTGATGGTTCAGGATCTGTAACATTTCCTACAAGTTTTAATTCAGGTACATCAGCAACTGAAGAACAAGAATTAAGTTTTACAGGAACAAGAGGTAATGTAACACAAAAAGAATTATTACATATTAACTTAGCTGATGATATACAAAATGCTACAGTTAGAAAAGTAATTGCAGATGCTAAAGATTGGAATGCAACAGGTTTTTTAACTGCTAACAGTTCAAATAATAGTGTTAAAGTTAATGGCACTTTAGAACTAGCTTCATTAGTAACTGAAGGAGTATCTTCTGGTTTTGGAAGATCTGTATGTATAGGTACTTCAGCAATTTATGTAATGTCTAATACTGAATTATTTTCATTTAAATTAAGTTTAAATACTTGGACATCATATGCAAGAACAAATGCAGGTGGGGTTCAAAACTTTAATGTTTCTAGTATGGGGGATGATGTCTTACTTTATAATAGTTCAACTACTGAAGGCCAAATATGGAATATCTATTTAATTCCTGCTACAACAGGGGCAACAGGAGGGGCACAGTTTAACTAATGACAATATTAACAACATTATCAAATTTAGATATTAGTAACAATATAGTAGATTCAAATGAAAATATTATTGTTTGGTATAATGGAACTAAAATAAAATATTATCATAGATATGAACAAGTATCTACAGATATTGAAACTATTAGTGGTATTATATCAATTAAACTTTTAAGCGATACTAATTTAAAAATAACTACAAGTTCAAAAGTTAGAGAATTAATTTTAACAAGACCAGGCACAACAAATACATATACAATTACTTTAGATAGTAATTATGATCTTACTGGTGATCCATTAAAAACATGGACATTATCTTTAACAGATTATGGTAATTTAACAGCTGCTATGTCTTCAACTGTTGCAGGTACGGCTACGGCTGTAGCTTCAGCAATTAATAATTTAACTAATTTTAGTGCTAGTGCAAATAATAATATAATCACTTATACTAATTCGGCTTCACAAATTGTACAAACAAGTTCAATAGATTTTACTTTATCTGTTGCAACTGGTGGTGCACAATTTAACTAATAAAGGAAATTAAAAATGGCAATCAGTTCTGTTTATGCAAACGCAGGAACATGGTCAGGCTCAGATATTATTACAGCTACTATGAGGAATAGTTTAAATAATATTCATTCTATAGATAGTTCTTCTGTTATTGCAGTAAATACTACAAATACTCAAGTATATACTGATGATGGAACAGGCACATATGTATCACAAGAAACTTATTCACATACAGCAGATATTGTTGGTTTTGGTAAAGAATTTATTTTAAATAATAATTTATATATTTATAATAGTCCTCAACCATCTGCAAATACAAGATGGAATACAGGTACAAATACAAAATATTCAGTAAGCTTAGGCTCATTAGGATATATAACTAATAATACATTTTCAAATAATATAGGTGTTATCGATGCATTAAATGAAATTAGAACAGCAATATTAGGTTTAAGTATAAGTGGACTATCGGTTTCATTACCAACTTATGTATCAGATATAAATCCTGATAGTAGTGTTATTGATTTTTCAGGATATGGTATAATTATTAATACAGGTACTTCTACAAATGAAGCCACATCTTTTACACTTAATGATATAGCTGGTGATGGTTCAAATATTATTTATAATTATGAATATGAAACAGATGGTGCTGGAACTTCAGGATCAACTACTATATCTTTAACTGAGCCTGATGGTACAGGAACTTATACATTAAATGTTGCTGCTGATCTTGAAACAGATGATCAGTCAGCTACTATTGGAGCAGATTTAATTGCATTAGTAAATAATAATACAGAATCACCTAATAATTATACGGCTACATTTGATGCCGCTACTAAAAAAATTACATTTACATCAGTAAGTGTATTTGATTCAACTCCTAGTGATTTATGGACTGCTACAGTAAATAATAATTCTGCTACTGGTACTGATGCAGGAAATATTGTTTTTGGCACATCTACAATTACAAGAACAGGTGTACTTGGTTCAACATACAATATTACAGTTCCTGATTTATATACTAAAACTATGAATGGATTACCATTATTTAGTGAAGTTGTATTTACTGGTGGAACAGAAACAGCATTTAGTAATAATATAGCTGCAACTGCTGCGGCTCTTGAATTTAAAAATGCATTAAATGCTTCTTTAAATGGTTATATAACTGCAACTATAGATTCAGGTGATTCAAAAATAGTAAATTGGACTACATCTATTCAAGATGATATTGGATTAAATTTAACTTTTTCTAATACAAATATTACTAAAAGTATTACTGAAGGTATTTTAGGTACTACTCAAACAAATATTGATAATGCTGGTAAAACTAATGTTCAGGTATTTAAACCTGGAAGTGTTAGTTCAGATTATAATAAAAGTTTTGTTGGATTTGTTCCAACATTATCTGGTGCTGTAAATACAATAGCTGATATAATAGAAAATATTAATACATCAATAACTGATTGGACTATTGAAAAAGATCAACCAGTAAATAATCAAATTAGATTTACTTCAGTTGATAGTGCATATGTTAATAATATATATAAATTAAATATAGTACATAGCACAGCTACTGGAACAACAGTAGGTGATTTTTCAACAGGTGTAGGTAATGCTACAATTACTACATTAGGTTCATCGGTTCCAGATTATTATGGTTTAAGATCTGTAACTTTAGCTAATAAAGATGTTTTTTCAAATACATCAACAGATTATTCTTGGTTTGAAACTACTAAAAATAATTTAAATACTATATTTCCAGGATATAAAGTAGATGCTTTAAAAACTCCAGAATTTGCTTTTGATGGGATATCAAATGGATCTGCTGCATTAGTAGATGGCTTTTTTGCTATAACAGCTAATTCAAATGGTCAATATGTTATTGACACTGACGCACTTACTTCTACAGAAATATCTAATATACCAGTTGATCAATCTGATAATACAATTAATGGATCTGAAATGGTTTACTATTCTACTAAATTATATTTAGCATACAGAGTAAATAATGATAGTGAAATTACTGGATTATCTTTGGGAGCAAATGATTCTGGTGCAACAATTTATACAAACCCAGGAACTACCTATACAATAGTAGATAGTAATAGTGATGCTTTACTTGCAGCTTATATCTATAAATGGAATGGTACAGCTTGGGTCAAAGAAACTTAATTAATACAATTAATATATCTATAGGTATATTATAACTCATAACTAACCTACAGGAGATAATATGAGAATATCAAACATACAAAATTACTTAGGAGGAGCAGATAATATTATTGCTCGAGAAATATCCGAAGGCAATCAATTTTTATTATCAATAGAAGATGGTACTATAGATTTTAGTGCTGCTGCTACAACTTTTGATATAAAGGCTGATTTATTTGAAGCAAACGTTACAAGAAAGAGAGGATCTATTACAATTGATTCATTAACAGCAGTTGGTGCTGCAACACAACATACTTATACAAAAGCAGAATCAGTATTTAATACTACTGTTGCTGGTAAATTTGAGTTGTTGGTTCCAAGTACAATATTATCAGATCAAGGAAGTTATACTTCTACACCTGATGATGCATCTCCATATATCGTGGTTATGAAAGTACAATGGGCTGCAGGTACTCCCTCAGTTAAAAATTCAATTAGGTTCGTATTTGTAATAAGATACCAACCTCAGTAAGGAATAAATAATTATGACAATTAAAATAGATGGAACAACTTCAACTATAACTGTTTCAAAACAAACAGGTCCAATAGGTCCAACAGGTCCGCAAGGA
>Ga0222670_1000484_pt1 | contig 16806 bp, 15 predicted proteins | sample AntAcemetagen732_FD_181148 | JGI IMG/M metagenome (GOLD analysis project Ga0222670, IMG submission 181148) | Saline water microbial communities from Ace Lake, Antarctica - #732 | ecosystem: Environmental > Aquatic > Non-marine Saline and Alkaline > Saline | place: Antarctica: Ace Lake... | reverse complement strand
AATTTCTTGAGACACAAAAACTTCTTTAGGCACAGTAGCTTCTTGGGCCAATAAAGGCCCAAGAAGTGTCCATAAAAATATCGCTAGATGGGGTTTTTTCATATGAATACAAATGGATTGGGCTTAGGCCATTGCCAAAATAGCGGCAATCCCAGGAAGTGTTTTGCCTTCTAAGCTTTCCAACATAGCGCCTCCTCCTGTGGACACATAGCTCACTTTATCTTCAAAACCAAACTCCTTTACTGCGGCAACAGAATCTCCTCCTCCTACAAGAGAGAAAGCGCCTCCAGCTGTTGCTTTGGCAATGGCTTCTCCAATAGCAATGGTTCCTTTTGCAAAGGTTTCTATTTCAAAAACACCTACGGGGCCATTCCATAAAATGGTCTTAGACTGCGCAATGATTTCTGCAAATTGGGTCAGGGTTTTTGGTCCTGCATCTAAGCCTTCCCATCCGTCAGGAATAGCGAAAACGTCTGACACTTGAGTATTGGCGTCTTTATTAAAATCGTCAGCAGCCAATACATCTACAGGCAAATGAACCTGAACGCCTTTAGCTGCTGCTTTCTCTAAAATTTCTAGGGCCAGGGACATTTTGTCGTCTTCACAGATAGAATTTCCAACGCTTCCCCCTTGTGCTTTAATAAAGGTATAGGTCATTCCTCCTCCAATAATCAAACGGTCTACCTTATCTAGAATATTCTCTATAATGGTGATTTTAGAAGACACTTTAGAGCCTCCCAAAATGGCAGTTACTGGTTTTTCTCCACTACTCATGACCTTATCAATGGCTAGAATTTCCTTAGCCAATAGCGCACCAAAACAGCAGGCGCCTTTAAAATATTGTGCTATAATAGTGGTGGAAGCGTGCGCCCTATGGGCTGTGCCAAATGCATCATTCACATAAATATCTCCTAAGCTAGCCAGTTGTTTGGCAAAAGCTTCGTCTCCAGCCTCTTCTTCCGAATGAAATCTCAAATTCTCTAAAAGCAACACGCCTCCTGGAGCCAAAGCTGCTATGGCGGCCTGGGCTTTGTCTCCCACACAGTATTCACTAAAAGCAACAGGCACGCCCAAAACTTCAGATACCGCGTCTACAATCAAAGAAAGTGACATACTTGGGTTTACTTGTCCTTTTGGGCGTCCAAAATGACTCATCAAGACCGCTTTTCCTCCTTGCGCCAAAACGGCGTCTATAGTTGGTTTCGCTGCTATAATTCTATTGGTGTCTGTGACTTGTTGTGCCTCGTTCATTGGAACGTTAAAGTCTACACGGATCAGGGCCACTTGGTCCTTGAAATTAAAATCTGAAAGTGTTTTCATGGAGTTTTTAAAAAATTGTACAAAAACAAATATACCTAAAATAAGCCCTTTAAATAGGGCTAAAAGATAAAAATTGAACTACAAGGTTTTCGTTTAACTAAAAAAAAAGTTGTATAACTATTTTTTTAGTTGTAAGTTTGATTAGAATATAAAACAACCAAATATGAAACCACTCACCAACAAAGAAGAAGAAGTAATGAAAATACTTTGGTCTATAAAGAAGGGCTTTGTAAAAGACATTTTGGCTTCATATCAGGGTGGGGAAAAGCAGACCCACTACAACACCTTGTCTACTATGGTGCGAAATCTAGAAGAAAAGGGTTATGTGAACCACAATGCTTATGGAAAAACACATGAATATTTTCCGCTAATTAGCAAAGAATCTTACCGGGCGGTTTATATGGACAAAGCCATTTCTGATTTCTTTAGCGACTCCTATTCGCGTCTGGTGTCACAATTTGCTCAGGAAGAAAAAATTTCTGTTAGTGAATTAAAAGAGATCATTAAACTCATAGAAAAAAACAAATAATCATGGATGCTTTCTTAGACTTTGCTTGGAAAAACACTGCCGTTTTAGGCCTGTTCTTTGTGGTGTATCGTTTTTGGTTGTATCCTAGAAAACAATTCTCCTTTAACAGGCATTTTCTGCTCTCAGGTTTATTGATTTCTGTTGTGCTTCCATTTGTTTCTATTAAAAGAATTGTACAAATTACTTGGGACCCACTCATGGCTCAAGGTCCTTTTGAGCCAGTGGCTCAAACTACGCTAGAGAAACCGTCATTTGAACAAATTTTAATGGTGCTTATTGGCGCAGGAAGTGCCTGTGTTTTATTGTGGATTTTATTCAAACTAGCTGTCCTTATTAAACTGCTTATTCAAGCCAAAACCATTCAGAAAAAGCGTCCAAAATTGTTGCTCTCCAATGCGGTAAGGGGTCCGTTTTCATTTATAAACGCCATAGTGTTTCCCACCCATTTATACCAGTCTGAGGCTTATGAACTCATGCTTACCCATGAAAAAATTCATGTGAAACAGTGGCACTCATTAGACATACTGCTCACACATATCATGTTTGTATTCACTTGGTGGAACCCCTTTCTTTGGTGGTATAAAAAAGGTGTGGTAGAAAACTTAGAGTTTCTCACAGACCAGCTCACCGTGGCCGCCACGAAAGATTTAAAAGCCTATCAATATATATTACTCAAACAATCCGTGCCTTTAGACCGCTTAAGCCTGGTACATCCCTTTTATCATTCATTTTTAAAAAAACGTATTATGATGCTCAACAATGAAACCAATAAAAAAAATCCATGGGCCAGTATATTACTCGCACCACTTTTAGTAGGATTTATATTTGCTTTTAACACAGAAGTCGTGGCTCAAATAGCTCCACCACCAACTTCGCCAATTAATTACGACACCATTCCGCCACCGCCTGTTAATCCAGCAAATGGCTATTCTATTCCGCCACCGCCGCCACCTGCTTATGAAAAAAAGACGGTTTCAACAAGTACAAAACTTTCTGTTGTCATTAACGCTATGTCTCCTGATAAAGATTTAAAAGGAGGCAATGGCTACAAAACACTTTTTGACGAATTCGGTGTGCAACTTTCTTTTAAAAACATCAAAAAAAATGCTGCAGGAGAAATTACAGGAATTAAAGCGAGCTTTAAAACAGCCTCTGGCAATAAAGGTGTTTATGCTGTAAGTGGCAACAAGCCCATCAGCAACTTTATCTTTGAGGTGTCTCTAAACCAAAATGAGCAATTAACCGACGCGGGCTTTAAAGCCGCAAAAAGCAGCCCCAAACTAGTGAAAGGATACAAAAGCAGTAGGGTAGTAGTGAGGAATGAAGACGGCAATATTGTGACTGAAAATGTCTATGGCGGCAGCGATAAAAATGTTTTTGTGTTCCGGGGCCAAGACTTAGAAGTGGTCTCAAAAAATAGCTATGGCGCTGCTGGAGATTCTATATTCGTGATAAAAAGAGGGCGCACAGACAAAGACTCTTTAATGGTTACCATTATGGCTCAATTCAAGAAAAAAGACAGTCTAAAAAAAGGACGCAAACTTTTAAAAATGGCTGTTGAAGAAATGAAAAAAGAGGCTTTAGAAATGAAAAAGGAAGTCCGTGAATTTAAAATTGAGGCCATAGCATTTCAAGAGGAAGTAGGCGGTTTGTTAGAAGAAGTAGAAACTTTGTTAGAGGAAAAAGAAGAAGGAGTGGTTTCTGGGCTTTGGGTTTCTGACAAAAAAGAGGTAAGTGATTTTTTGGAAGAACAAAAAGCAAGCAAAGCTCCAAAAGCAAGCAAAAATCAAAAAGAACAAAAAGTAAACAAAGCTCCAAAAGAAACGATTGAGAAAATAAAAAAAGACGGGTATAGAACAAAAATTGTCGTGAAGAGAAAGGCAAATAGCTGGACAGCAGACGGGAAAAATCAGCCGCTTTATGTAGTCGATGGTAAAACCTTAGAAAAGGGTGCTGATATAAAAGATATTGATACAGACCGTATTAAAAGTATCAGTGTAATTAAAGGCCAAGCTGCTAAAGAAAAATATGGAGATAAAGGAGTAAATGGCGTGATTGAAATTACCACAAAAAAGCAATAGGTTTAGCCCGGCCTTTACAAGGGGCTTGTTTTTTTAGTAATACCACTTAAATTTCATTTTAAAGCCACCGCTAGCGGTGGCTTTTTGTATATTTGAAACATGCGTTTTTCTGATGTTTTAGGGCAAGAAGTGATTAAAAGCCGTTTGCAAACTGCTATTGACAGCAATCGTTTGGCACATGCACAATTGTTTGTGGGTGCAGAGGGTAGCGGCACCTTGCCTATGGCATTGGCATTGGCTAGGGAAGTGCTCTGTGGCGCAGAAAATTTAACGGAAGAACAGAAAAGAGCGGGCCATTTAAAAATGAACCATCTAAACCATCCAGACCTTCATTTTGTGTACCCCGTTGCCGCTTCAGACCTCGCTAAAACAAAACCCATTAGTGATCATTATGCGGCACCTTGGAGAACATTTATTCAAACACAGGTTTACGGCAACCTCTTTGACTGGTACCAGCTTATGGGTACTGAAAAAAAACAAGGAAATATCTCTGTAGAAGAAGCGAGAGACCTCAGTCAGAAACTTTCTTTAAAATCTTATGAAGGAGGGTATAAAGTCATGGTCATTTGGGGGATAGAAAAAATGAATACTGCAGCGGCAAACAAGATCTTAAAACTTCTTGAAGAGCCCCCTGAAAAAACCCTGTTTATTCTCATTGCAGAAGAGGAAGAACAATTAATAGCCACCATTACGTCTCGTTGTCAGATTACCTATTTTAAGAAGCTTCAGGAAAAAGATATTATTAAAGGCTTGCTAGCGGAGGGCGCGGTAGAACAAAATGCCAAACAGATCGCTATTATGGCAGAGGGCAACTACAATAAAGCATTAGACCTATTTAGACAAGATTCAGAGGAATTGCGTTTTGGCGAATGGTTTGTATTTTGGGTAAGGGCCGCATTTAAAGCCAAGGGGAATAAAAGCGCTATAAACGAACTACTCAATTGGAGTGGAGAAGTGGCAAAATCTGGCAGAGAGATACAGAAAAACTTCCTGTTATACTGTTTGTCTTTGTTTAGAGAAGCGGTTTTAATGGAATATGGTTTGGACCAATTGCAACACACACAAATTGAAGTTTCTAATTTTGCCTTTAAGAAATTTGCCCCTTTTGTACACGAGGGAAATATAGAACAAATCTCCACGGCTTTAGAAAGTGCTGTTTATGAAATTGAAAGAAATGGAAACGCTAAAATGGTCTTCACTGATCTGGCTATTTCGCTCACTCGATTACTGCACATGACAAAAGCTGTTACTAATTAAAATAATTATGCTGCATTTTGAAGACAACTTAACGGTATTAATCCTACTGGTATTTCTTTGTATTACATTTTTACAAAGTGCTTTAGACAAACTCATTGATTGGAAAGGAAACTTAGGGTGGCTCAAAGGTCATTTTAAAAAGAGTTTTCTAAAAAACACTGTCCCATTTTTACTTGTGACCATTATAATAATGGAAGTCATTAGTGGTGTGTTGGGTATTTGTGGTATTATAGACATTGTTCACTATAACAAACCTAATATAGCCCTAAATGCAGCAGTGGTAAGTTGCCTCACTTTGCTTATGTTGTTATTCGGGCAAAGAGTTGCCAAAGACTATGATGGCGCTAGGACAATTGTAATTTATTTGGTGCCCGCGGTCTTACTTCTTTTCTTTTTAGAAATGTCTATGTGGTAATTTACATTTATAAATACCCTTAGAACAAGCCATAAGATTAATTTATAAAACAGCGGGGGTACTATAGATTTTTGAAATGAAAAGCGACCTCCATAGGCTGGATTTAAGACTGTTTTTAAAAACCCTTAGCTTGTGTTGCCGGAAGGCTTAAAAAAAGGCGCTAAAGCTTTTATAAGGGCTTATTCTGGTTTTTTTAGCACATAAATGATAGAGGAATACTCTTTGGTCCTTATAGCCGATAGGTTGGCATAAAAACCTTTAAAAAAGGCGCTAAACAGAGGGGCCTTTTTTTGAGCGTACCTTTCAGATAACAGAGACACATAAAAAGCATCCAATAGCATTGGTTTGGTTTCCTCTAAAGACAATCCGTATTTTTCTGCCAACTGCTTTATGGCTTTTTGTGAAAAATGCCACAAATGCCTGGGTGCGTCATAAGCAGCCCAGAAGGCGCCATAGTGTTTTGCATCCCAAGAGTTATAATTGGGTACCGCAATAAGGAGTTTGCCTCCAGGCGCCAAAGCGCCTAATAATTCTTTTAAGGTATGTTCATAATTAGGCAAGTGCTCTAAAACATGCCAAAGGGATATGACAGAAAATTCTTGCTTTGGAATGGATTCTAAAGAGGGGTGTAGCACACAGTTATTCTCTAAAGCAATGGCCCTAGCGTTTGGGTTGGGCTCCACGCCCAAAGAATGCCACTGTCTGTTTTTAAGAAAGGAAACTAACGCGCCCGATCCTGCGCCAAAGTCTAAAAATTTCTTTGACCCATTACAGTGTCGTTCCAATAAAACAGCCTTCTTTTTTAATTGATAATTTTTAGCAATACTGTATAATCTGGCTGTTAAAGTGCGTTGGTTGTTCTGATGAGAGATGTAATTATCTTCAGGATAATAGGCCGCTGTTTCTGCTGGAACAGGGGTGGTCTGTAATACATCTAAACCTGGCACATAGGACAAACTAAATACTTCCTTGCTGTAGACGTGGTCTAAAACTTTTAAGGGAAACCTATCTTTATTATCTAACATTTTGGGTACTAAAATAATATTGTTCCGCGTGGAACAAAGAAAAACTATCTTCCTAAAAACACCAATAAAACAGAAATGTCTGAGGGGGAAACTCCAGAAATTCTTGACGCTTGTGCAATACTCACAGGCTGTATTTCTTGCAGCTTTTCCCTAGCTTCGTAGGACAAAGACTTTAGTAAGCTGTAGTCAAAATCAGAAGGAATTTTTACATGCTCTAAACGCTGCAATTTGTCTGCATTGTTTTTTTCTTTTTCTATATAACCCGCATACTTAATTTGAATTTCTGCCTGTTCTAAGACTTCTCTTGCGAAGTTGTTTTCACTCACAAAAAACCCAACACTGTCCACAGAAAGCATGTGATCCATAGTTACATTGGGTCTAGAAAAAACCTTAAAAAGTTTTCCTGACTGAGAAATGGGCGCAGAGCCCACAGAAGCCAATTGGTCATTGATCTCTGCTGGTTTTACGGAAGTTTCTCTAAAAAAAGACACTAGGTTTTCAGAAGCAGAGGCTTTGAGCTCCATGGCCTTGAGCCTATCTTCAGATGCCAAGCCTATGGCGTGACCCATTGGAGTTAACCTAAAATCTGCATTGTCTTGTCTAAGTAAGGTTCTGTACTCTGCCCTAGAAGTAAACATTCTATAGGGCTCGTCTGTGCCTTTTGTAATTAAATCATCTATAAGAACACCTATATACGCCTCGTCTCTTTGAAGGGTAAAAGGGTCTTTTTCTTGAACTTTTAAGGCGGCATTTATTCCCGCCATTAAGCCTTGTGAAGCAGCTTCTTCGTATCCTGTAGTTCCATTAATTTGACCTGCAAAAAACAAGCCGCTAATCAATTTTGTTTCAAGGCTGTGGGTGAGTTGTGTGGGTGGAAAATAATCGTATTCTATAGCATATCCAGGTCTAAAAAACTTCACCTTTTCAAAACCTTTAACAGATCTTAGCGCTTTAAATTGTACCTCTTCAGGAAGTGAGGTGGAGAATCCGTTCACATATACCTCAACGGTATCCCATCCTTCTGGTTCAACAAAAAGCTGGTGGCTGTCTTTGTCTGCAAACCTGTTAATTTTATCTTCAATAGAAGGACAATACCTTGGCCCAAGACTTTGTATGGACCCATTAAACATTGGCGACCTATCAAAACCTTCTCTCAATAAATCATGCACCAATGAGGAAGTGTGTGTCATATGACAGTCTCTCTGGGTAGCAAGGGGCTTGGTGTTGGTGTAGGAAAATTTTTCAGGTTGGGCATCGCCTGGCTGAGGTATCATTACAGAATAATCCAAAGACCTTCCGTCTACTCTAGGTGGGGTTCCGGTCTTCATTCTTCCAGATTCGAAGCCAAGGGCAACCAATTGCTCTGTAATACCAGATGAAGCTTTTTCTCCTGCGCGACCTCCCCCTAGCTGACGTTCACCAATGTGAATAAGTCCGTTGAGAAAAGTACCATTCGTCAGGACTACACTCTTTCCATAAATAGGAATGCCTAGAGAAGTTTTAACACCAGTAACTGTGTTGCCTTCTATAATTAAAGAAGACACCATGTCTTGATAGAAATCTACATTGGAAGTGCGTTCTAAAGCAAGGCGCCATTCTTCCGCAAAACGCATTCTATCATTTTGTGTTCTTGGGCTCCACATAGCCGGCCCTTTAGATTTATTGAGCATCTTAAACTGAATCGCAGAAAGGTCAGACACAATGCCGCTGTAACCCCCAAGAGCGTCAATTTCTCTTACTATTTGACCTTTTGCAATACCCCCCATAGCAGGGTTACATGACATTTGGCCAATAGATTGAAGGTTCATGGTGACCAGCAAAGTGCTTGCTCCCATATTAGCAGAGGCTGCGGCAGCCTCCGCTCCAGCGTGACCTCCGCCTACCACTATAACGTCGTACTTATCTTGAAACATAGTCTCTATTGTTCCACGTGGAACATTTTAATTTTTTCATTTTCTTTATTAGACATAACTAACTGATCTTCAGTGGTTTTGTCTTTGTGTCCCATTAAATGCAGCAGACCGTGAGCCATTACCCTAAGCCGTTCTTCCTCAAAAGACACCTTAAAAATAGCCGCGTTCTCTTCAAGGCGGTCTACAGAGATAAATATATCTCCAGAAATAGTAGTGCCCTCCACATAATCAAAGGTAATAATGTCTGTGAAGGTGTCATGTGATAGATAAGATTGATTGAGCCCCAGCAAGTATTGGTCGTTACAAAAAATGTAAGACAATGCAGCCACACTATAGCCCTCGGATTCAGCCACTTTCAAAAGCCAATCCAAAAGAGGGGTGTCATTTTCAATTGGGGGAACGTCAATAAAATTAAAATCAATCACCAATAAATTTTTGGCAAAGGTAAGCATAAGCAATTAGATTCCTAAAAATGTGTAACTTAGAAATAAAAAAATGACATCAATAAAATACTTAGCCGCTTATACCATTCCAATGGCTACAGCCTTAGCGCTATATTTAAAAGGTCCGTTTTCTTTTGCGGCATTGGTCTATGCGTTCGGCATAATCCCTTTATTAGAGATTATTTTAAAGGAAGATTCAAGAAATGACCCTAAAGAAGTGGTGGAAGTTAAAAAGTTTAAAAAAATATATGACGGTCTTTTATATTTGAACCTGCCTATTGTATATGCCTTGGTGGGGTGGGCTGCGTTTATTTTTTACAAAGAAAATCTGAGCGCCCTTGAAACAGTTGGCTTGGTTTTTTCATTGGGAGTTGCTTTAGGTACCAACGGAATTAATGTAGCCCACGAACTCGGGCATAGAAAAAACGGACTAGAGAAAACCATCGCAAAAGCTTTGCTCTTGCCTAGTTTTTATATGCATTTTTTTGTGGAGCACAATTGGGGACACCACGCCTATGCAGCTACCAAAGAAGATCCTGCAACTGCTAAATACCAACAGACTGTTTATGGGTTTTGGCTCAGCAGTGTGTGCAGACAGTATGCCAATGCATGGAAAATTCAAGGCGAACGCAATAGAGAAAAAGGAAGAGGTTTTTGGAGTGTTTACAATGACATGCTGTGGTACACTTTATTTCAAATAGTTTATTTAGCAGGCATAGGGGGTGTTTTAAATACAAGCACCGCTTTGCTGATGCTCGCCGCTGGCGTTGTAGGCTTTATACTTCTTGAAACAGTAAATTATATTGAACATTACGGATTACTTAGGGCTAAAAATGAGCAGGGGCGATACGAAGCTGTGCGCGCCATTCACTCTTGGAATTCCAACCACATTATGGGTCGTATTGTTTTGTATGAACTCACCCGCCACAGCGACCACCACTATATGGCATCTAAAAAATACCAAACCTTAGTGTGTAGGGAAGAAGCGCCACAAATGCCTTTTGGATACCCCACCTCAATGGTAATATCCTTATTGCCGCCACTTTGGTTTAAATTAATGAATCCAAGGGTGCCTGAACAAATGAAGGCTTTGGCAAAGGCCCAATAAGCTGCTTATTAGTTAAGTCTTGGACCTCACATTTTGAGATGGATTATTTTTAACAGCGCTTTAATATATCGCGCTAACTGCTCAGATTAAAATTCAATAGAATCCATTATGGCGTGTTGCTGCACTTAAAGTATCTTTGCCCCATAAAAGAAATAACATGACTAAGAAAGTTAGGGTGCGTTTTGCGCCTAGTCCAACTGGTGGGCTACATATTGGTGGACTAAGAACGGCGCTTTTTAATTATTTATTTGCCAAAAAACACGGAGGAGATTTTATTTTAAGAATAGAAGATACCGACCAAACTCGTTTTGTAGAAGGTGCCGAGGCATATATTGAATTGGCTTTAAATTGGGCTGGAATTCCTTGCGATGAGGGCCCTAACAAAGCGGGTAAATATGGCCCTTACAGACAGAGTGAAAGAAAAGCAAGTTATGCCAATTATGTAAACAGCCTGATAGAAAAAGGCGCGGCATATTATGCGTTTGACACCACTGAATCACTCGATTTTCATAGAACCGATCATGAGTCAAAAGGCAAAACATTTATCTACAATGCCCACAATAGGTTAAAGTTAGACAACAGCCTAAGTCTTTCGAAAGAGGAAACCGCCTCAAAAATTGCATCGGGCACTCCTTTTGTGGTTCGTTTTAAAACGCCTGAAAACACCACAATTACCGCTTCTGATATTATTAGAGGAACTGTTTCATTTAAGACGGACACTTTAGACGACAAGGTGCTTTTTAAAAGCGACGGAATGCCTACCTATCACCTAGCCAATGTAGTAGATGATCACCTCATGGAAATCAGTCATGTTATTAGAGGGGAGGAATGGTTGCCCTCGCTTGCATTACATATTCAATTGTACCAAGCATTTGGCTGGGAAGCGCCTGAGTTTGCCCACTTACCTCTTATCATGAAACCTACCGGTAAGGGAAAGCTGAGTAAAAGAGATGGGGAAAAAGGTGGTTTTCCTGTGTTTCCATTAACTTGGCTAGAATCTACTGGATACAAAGAAGCTGGGTATTTTCCAGAAGCCGTTGTAAACTTCTTGGCTTTGTTGGGCTGGAATCCAGGAACAGCTCAGGAATTATTTAACTTAGAAGAATTGGTTAGCGCTTTTGAATTAGAGCGCGTACAAAAGTCTGGTGCTAGATTTGATCCTGAAAAAACAAAATGGTTCAACCAGCAATACCTACAAAAGGCTAGTGCGGTGATTCTTCTTCCAGAATTTAAAAAAGGACTTATGGCTTCTTTTGGTGAAACAGCTATTGAAAACAAGAGCGATAAAGTGTTAGAGAACATCATAGAAATGGTTAAAGAGCGTGCTGTTTTTACCCAAGAACTGATCGGTTTATCTGCTTATTTTTTTATTGATCCAACAGAATACGACCCAAAAGCACTTAAAAAGCAGTGGAAAGAAAACACCCCTCAAATTTTAGAGGCCCTTTTAGACACCATTGAAGCTGAGACAGATTTCAGCAGTGCCTCCTTAGAATTAAGTATAAAGAATTATATCACAACAGAGGAGGGGCTTTCCTTTGGCGCCGTAATGCCTCAGCTTCGCTTGGCATTAGTAGGCGCACTTAGCGGACCTCATGTATTTGACATTATGGAGGTATTGGGCAAGGATAGTTGTGTAAAAAGAATCAAAGCCCTACTAAACAGCCCTAAATAACACTTGTTTTTTTCGCGCACTCAAGCGGTTTTTTGCATAAAATCTATTAAAAGCAGTTTTATATCTATTAACGGTAATTATTAGCTGTAAAGCGGCTTTTTTTGTATCTTTTAATATAATTTAAAACCTTACCACACATGAGTCAGTATGTATTAATTTTCATTGGATTCCTCCTTTTTTTAGGGTTTCTTAAATCCTTTTTCACTGTAAAACAACAGACAGCGGCTATCATGGAGCGCTTTGGCCGTTTTCACTCTATTCGAACATCTGGACTTCAATTAAAAATTCCTTTTGTAGATAAAATTGTTGCTAGAGTGGGATTAAAAATCCAACAATTAGATGTGATTGTAGAGACAAAAACCAAAGACGACGTTTTTGTAAAACTAAAAGTTTCTGTGCAGTACGTCGTAATTAGAGAAAAAGTTTACGAGGCTTTTTATAAGCTGGAGTATCCGCACGATCAAATTACTTCTTATGTTTTTGACGTAGTACGCGCAGAAGTCCCTAAGATGAAGTTAGACGATGTTTTTGTTAAAAAAGATGACATTGCTATAGCGGTTAAATCCGAGCTACAAGAAGCCATGTTAGACTATGGCTACGACATTATTAAAACCTTAGTCACTGATATTGATCCTGATGGTCAGGTGAAAGAGGCCATGAATAGAATTAATGCTTCTGAAAGGGAGAAAATTGCAGCTCAATTTGAGGGAGATGCGGCAAGAATTCTCATTGTAGAAAAAGCGAAAGCAGAAGCGGAAAGTAAAAGGTTACAAGGACAAGGTATCGCAGACCAAAGAAGGGAAATTGCAAGGGGACTTGAGGAATCTGTTGAAGTGCTGAATAAAGTAGGGATTAATTCCCAAGAAGCCTCTGCCCTAATTGTGGTGACCCAGCATTACGACACCCTTCAGTCTATTGGAGAGGCAACAAACACCAATTTAATTTTGCTGCCTAACTCCCCTCAAGCAGGAAGTGATATGCTCAATAATATGGTGGCTTCCTTTACAGCGAGCAACCAAATTGGCGAGGCTATGAAAGAACAAAAAGCATTAACTGCCAACCAAAAAAAGAAAGAAGACGGAGATAGGTAAACTTCTTTAAGAACGAATAAAAAAAGAGGGGCTTTAAAGCCCCTCTTTTTTTGTGAAATATATACTATGAAACGTCTAATTTAGACCAAGTATCCCTTAATCCTGTCGTTTTGTTGAAAACCAATTGTTCAGAGCTGCTGTCTTGATCTACTACAAAATAGCCCATTCTTTGAAATTGAAAACGCGCTCCCTCTGTAGCGCTAGCTAAACTGGGTTCAACATAAGCCGTTATTTCCTCTAAAGAGTTTGGATTTATAAAATCCATAAAATCTTTGTCTTTGTGGGCGTCTGGTGTAGGGTCTGTAAAAAGCCTATCGTATAAACGAACCTTGGCTTTTAAAGCGTGTTGCTGAGAAACCCAATGAAGGGTGCCTTTCACTTTTCTCAAACTCTCTTCAGTGCCGCTGCCGCTTTTGCTCAAAGGGTCATAAGTACATTGTACCTCAGTGATTTTTCCATTATCGTCCTTTGTACAAGATTCCGCTTTAATAATATAAGCATTTTTAAGGCGTACTTCTCCACCTAGTTTTAACCTAAAGAACTTTCTGTTGCCTTCTTCTTTAAAATCTTCTTGCTCAATATAAAGGTGTTTAGAAAAAGGAACCTCCCTTGTTCCAGCGCTTTCATCTTCTTGATTATTTTCAGCAACAAGAAATTCCTCTTGGCCTTCTGGGTAGTTCGTGATGACTAATTTTAATGGGTTTAAAACACCCATCACTCTTGGCGCAACCCTATTTAGGTGTTCTCTTAAGGTAAAGTCTAAGAGAGAAACGTCTACCACATTTTCTCTCTTGGCAATTCCAATAGTATTGGCAAAAGAAACGATTGATTCAGGCGTATAACCCCTTCTTCTTAGTCCTGAAATAGTGGGCATTCTTGGGTCATCCCAACCACTTACCACATTTTGTTCTACCAATTGCATGAGCTTTCTCTTGCTCACAACTGTATGGCTAAAATTTCTTCTGGCAAATTCTCTCTGTTTGGGCCTTACCAATGAAGGGTCTATTAATTGATCTAAAAACCAATCGTATAATTCCCTGTGCATGGCAAATTCTAGGGTGCAAAAAGAGTGAGACACCTGCTCTAAATAATCGCTTTCTCCATGGGTCCAGTCATACATTGGATAGATACACCAATCATTTTGTGTTCTGTGGTGTGTCTTGTGAAGTATGCGGTATATAATAGGGTCCCTCATTAACATATTAGGGGCAGACATGTCTATCTTAGCCCTTAAGACATAGGTGCCAGATTCGTGTTTTCCCGCTTTCATCTCTTCAAATAAAAGGGTGTTTTCAGCAACAGGCCTGTCTCTAAAAGGGCTATTGGTGCCCACGCTAATAGGGGTTCCTTTTTGTGTTGCAATGGCTTCTGCTGTTTGGCTGTCTACATAGGCTTTACCTTCATTAATAAGCAATAGGGCCCAATCGTATAAATGTTGAAAATAATCAGAGGCGTAACACTCCTTATTCCACTCAAATCCGAGCCAAGAGACGTCTTTTTTAATAGCGTCTACATACTCCTGCTCTTCTTTTGCTGGATTGGTGTCGTCAAAACGCAGGTTCACTGGAGCGCTGTAACGATTGCCAAGGCCAAAATTTAAACAAATAGAACTGGCGTGACCCATATGCAAGTAACCGTTTGGTTCAGGGGGAAATCTAAAACGAAGTTGGTCTTTTGTAAAACCATTCGCAAGGTCGTCTTCTATAATATGCTCAATAAAATTGAGGGGTTTTTCTGCTTCGTTCATGTGAAATAATTCTGTGACAAAAATAGGAAATTAGCCGCTATAAATCATTTGTTTTTATAGCTATACTGCTATCTTTGAAAATATGGGAATGATCTATTTAAAAAACATAAAGGTATATGCCTACCATGGTTGTTTGGCAGAAGAAACCTTAATAGGAAGTGATTATTTGGTACAGCTAAAAGTTTGGGCAGACCTTAAAAAATCTACCACTTCAGATCAATTAGAAGATACGGTAGATTATGTGTTGCTTAACGCTATTGTAAAAAAAGAAATGGCAAGCCCCTCAAAATTACTAGAACATGTAGCCCAAAGAATCATAAACAGCATATTTAAACAGGCTAACTTAGTAGATGAAGTGGAGTTATCAGTAGCTAAAATAAACCCTCCAATAGGTGGTGATGTAGCTGCTGTTTCTGTAATACTTAGAGAAAAAAGAGTCTAGTATAGGTTTATTAAAATAATAAAAAGCACTACATTTGCCTCCTGAATAAGGCATCGTGGCCGAGTGGCTAGGCAGAGCTCTGCAAAAGCTTGTACAGCAGTTCGAATCTGCTCGATGCCTCATGAATAAAAACCCATCCTAGGATGGGTTTTTTTATGCTATAATTTCAATGCCTTTATCAATATTGATTGAAGATTTAGGTAAAAAACCCTTTACACACAATATAATTCCTGAAAGGATTAAAATAGCGCCTATCACCTTTTTTACATAATGAACCCTTCTAGGGGTTAACTTGTTTTTTAATTGTTTGGCTAATATTATTTTTACGAGATCCGTTACAAAATAAGCCCCAATCATTGTAGAAAAGAAAACTGTCATTCGCTGAGGGTCATTGCTTAAATTTGGGCCAACGATAATAATAACACCCAACCAGAAAACCAATACACCAATATTGATAAAATTCAACAAAAATCCCTTTACAAATAAACCTACATAATGGCTCTTTGTGACCTTAACTGGAGACTCTGAAAAAGGCTCTTCTTTTTTAAAAGCAATAGTGGCCCCGTAAATAAATAGTACTAAACCGCCAAATATATATATTCCAGGCTGGTTGTTGAGATTTTCTAAGAGCTGTAGACTACTAAAATAAGCCGCTGAAATAAATATAATGTCTGCTAGTATAACCCCAAGATCAAACACAAGGGCGGCTTTAAATCCTTTTAAGGCAGCTGTCTCTAATAGAACAAAGAAAACAGGTCCTATCATAAAGCTTAAAAAAAAACCCAAAGGAATGGCCGCTTGAATATCTGAATACATCTTTTAATTCTTAACGCGCTCAATGGTTCCTCCAAAAAAAGTTTTTTCATCCATTTTTTTTGGGTCCCCAAAGACTTTAATTTTTCCCCCTGCTTTTACAGTAGCGCCCACGTAATCTGACGCAAAAATTGAAGCAGTTCCTCCTGCATTAACCGAAATAGTTGTAAAAGACGTTTTTAAAGATTGTCCATTATAAGTTCCCCCTGTATTGATAGACACATCTTGAATTTTAGCATATCCCTTAGTGTTAATATGACTACCTGTAACTGACTTTGCTATAAGTTGGTCCACTTTTAAAGAGGCTTCTATTTGAGCACCTTCTTGCACCTTAAGAGAAATTTTTTCTTGCTCAATAAGATCGAGCACATTTATACTCGCTTCTTCATTTGCATCTAAAATTATAAAAGAACTTGAATGGTTTAGGGAAATAAATGTTCTGTAACCACTGAACATTTTTTTAAACTTCATTTTAATTTTTAATACCCCTTCTTCATTCACAATAGAAACATTCTTAGGATCTTCACCAGAAATTACTATTTCATTGCTTGGCCCCTTTTTAAGTGTAACAGAAAGACCATCATATACTTTAAGTTCAGAAAAAGCGGTCGTATTTAATGTAATATTTTCTCCTTGAGCGAAGACAATACAACTAAAAAATAAAAATAATAAAACAGCTTTCATTGTGGGTTTATAAGATTTAATTAATATACTAAAAATACTATAAAGTATCTTGAGTTAAGTGCTTGCCAATCAGAGAAAAATCTAAATGTCTTTTTTCTAAGTCAGTGTTTTTAACCATCACAACAACAGTGTCCCCTAAAGTGTATACTTGTTTTTTCCTTTCTCCAACAACGGCATAGTTTTTAGGATCAAAGGCGTAATAATCCCCTTTAATATCTCTAATTCTAACCATTCCTTCACATTTATTTTCAATAATCTCCACA
>Ga0222670_1000476_pt1 | contig 17023 bp, 13 predicted proteins | sample AntAcemetagen732_FD_181148 | JGI IMG/M metagenome (GOLD analysis project Ga0222670, IMG submission 181148) | Saline water microbial communities from Ace Lake, Antarctica - #732 | ecosystem: Environmental > Aquatic > Non-marine Saline and Alkaline > Saline | place: Antarctica: Ace Lake... | reverse complement strand
AACCATTACGGACGTGGGGGCAGTACCCACCACCTCCACCATTTACAACTTACGGGGGTGAAATAGGATCGACGGGTGACTAAAGGCTATTCTTTCGTTCGGGATTGTTCCACCGTAACGGGCTAAACTTTAAATGCTGACGAAAGTTACGCAATTGCTGCATAATTAACTTAGGTTAATTATAGAAGCACGGTCTGGGGCACCGGGTAACAGAACGCCCCTTTTAATGGTTTAATCCTTTAAATTTAAAATCCCTAAATTACCTTCACTTTCTAAAGCTAAGAAGATTGTTTTAAATTTTTTACTATATTTTAAATCTCTTATTCTTTCGCCAATGTAAATTTTCTCATATAATATAATTCTATCCAAATTTTTATTAAACTTTATTCGGTATAAGCTAGAAGCGTTAAGTGATGATAAAATAAAATTATCCTTCCAAAATGGAGTGAAGTTATCTGGTATTTTTATTATTTCAGATATACCAATTGCTGGAAGAAAAGAAAAAACTGGTTCTTTAAAACTGTTGCTTGCATGATCCTTCTTATATCTCAGCTTTCCTTCGTCAAAATAACTTTCACCATAAGAGGCAATTGGCCACCCATAATTTTGTCCAAAAATAATATTATTAATTTCATCTCCACTTTTAGGTCCATGTTCGGTTGATAATATTAAATTATCATCAACATAAAGGCCCTGAGGATTTCGATGTCCAATAGAAAATATAGAATAATCTTTATTATCTATAAAACCTTTAAATAAAATTTTTCCAAAAATTGAACTTACGTTTTGTGAATTATTATTATTAAAATCTGGGGTTGAACTATCCCCCACTGTAAACAAAAGTCCTTTTTGATTTTTATGAATGTAATGTTGCATTCTTCCTCCCTGAATAATTGTTTTATTGCATTCTTTAGGTGTAAAAAAACTCTCAAATATTAAATCTTTTTCAACTATTGGTGCCATGTATATATTAAATTTAAAACATTTATCTTTTAAACTTACAAAAGATAAATAAATTTTATTATCATGGACAAATGAATCTAATATTTGATGGGGTTTAATATTAGATGTTATTATTTTATGTTGTACTTTTTCTTTTTCATTGCTTAAAATTTTTTTTAAATTGATTTGAGAAATTATGCCAGCATTATCAATTATCCATGCCTTGTTGTCCTCAATTAGCTCTATTTGAAAAGATTTTCTGACTGTGTTCTTATTATAAATACCATCTTTTCTTTCAGTTAAAAAATCTAGTTTTGCTTTAGTAAAATTGACATTTAATAATTGTGTTTTTGGTAAAAATTTGACGTTATAATCATTTTGAAATTGTTTTATAAATTTATCGTCATATAAAATTTTTAAAAAGTATTGTATTTTTACAGGGGTATAGGGCCAGAGGTATCTGTTTATGTATTGTTTAGCTTTTGTTTCGTCTTGTTTAACTATTTCTTTCAGTGAAAGGAATAGAATAATAAAAATGATGAAAATTATAATTTTTTTTTTACTCATAATTTTATGTTAATTGTATCAATGCTTTTTATTAAAAATCTTTTAAATCTATTTCTATAGTACCTCTCATTAAAAGCGTAACATAAAAACCTACGACGTAATACTGAGGTAATTCAATAGCAGTTTCTACTTTTTAGCATTTCTACTTTGTAGCAAAATAAGGATTATAAAAGCATGGACCAAGGCACTGAGTAACAAGACTCTTCTACTAATTCACAAATTTACTTAAATCAGGTTTAAAATATTGGGGGCCCTTCATAACTTTTCCAGACTCGTTATAGATAGGCTTACCATCTTCACCTAATTTACTCATATTTGAACTTTGTACTTCTTCAAAACACTTATCAAGATCGATACCAAATGCATGTCCTGCACCATAAGTAACATATAATATATCCGTTAAAGCATCAGCAACTTCTAAAAGATCTTTGTTTTTCATTGCAACATTAAGTTCCTCTAACTCTTCCTTAATTAGATCATATCTAAGGCTATTAATCTTATCCGTGTTAAAAGAAGGTTTGGTTTTAACCTCTTGACCAAAAGTTTCCATAAAAGTTTTTACTTTATTAAAATTTGACATTTAGCTCCTGTAAGTTTTTAAAATTTAATATATAAGTATAATAAATTATTAATTATATATTAATCAATGAAATTAAGAAAAGAATTTGACAGTATTGGGAGTGTTAATGTACCTGGTGACAAATACTGGGGTGCATCAACACAAAGATCCAACAAGTTTTTTAATATTGGAAAAATTTTAGTTAATATTTCAATAATAAAATCTATTGCAATCATTAAAAGATCTGCTGCTTTAGTGCATTATAAAGAAAAACAGATCAATAAAAAAATTACTAATTCGATAATAAAAGCTTCTGATGAAGTTATAAAAGGAAAGTTAGATGAAAATTTTCCATTAAAGGTTTGGCAAACAGGATCTGGCACACAAACTAATATGAATGTTAATGAGGTAATTGCTAATAGAGCAATTGAAATAATGGGTGGGAAAAAAGGTTCAAAAAAACCTGTTCATCCAAATGATCATGTAAATAAATCTCAATCAACAAATGATGTTTTTCCAACAGCTATGCATATATCTGTAGCTCAAGAGACTATATTAAAACTATTACCCAGTTTAAAAATTTTAAAAAAAGAGTTAGCCAAAAAATCTAAAGAATTTAAAAATATCATTAAAATTGGCAGAACCCACTTACAAGATGCAACACCGTTATCACTTGGTCAAGAATTCTCAGGATACCAAGTGCAATTAAAAAAATGTATTGAAAGAATAGAGCTTGCTCTTAAAGAAATATATTTTCTTGCACAAGGTGGGACAGCTGTTGGAACTGGAATTAATTCTAAAAAAGGGTTTGATAAAAAGATTGTTAACGAAATAGCAAAGTTTACAAAATTACCTTTTAAACCTGCTAATAATAAATTTGCAGAATTAGCCGCACATGACTCTATCGTAAATTTTTCAGGTACATTAAATACATGTGCAGTTTCGTTGATGAAAATATCAAATGATATAAGATTTTTAGGCTCTGGACCAAGAGCAGGATATGGAGAATTAATACTTCCAGAGAATGAACCTGGTTCATCTATTATGCCAGGAAAAGTTAATCCTACTCAATGCGAAGCTGTAACAATGGTTTGTGCCAAAGTCATAGGTAATCATACAGGGATCACTATAGCTGGCTCTCATGGTCACTTTGAATTGAATGTATTCAAACCAATGATTGCTCACAACGTGCTTCAATCAATAGATCTTATTGCGGATAGCACTAAAAACTTTGCCCACTATTGTGTTAAAGGAATTAAAGCTAACAAAAAAAGAATTAAGGAGCATTTAGATAATTCTTTAATGCTCGTAACAGCTTTAGCTCCACATATTGGATATGACAATGCTGCAAAAATTGCAAAAACTGCTTTAAAAAATGGAACCACACTTAGGCATGAGACGCTTAAAACAGGACTAATTAAAGAAAAAGACTATGAGCAAATAGTAGATCCAAGAAAAATGATCTACCCCTCATAGGCCCTTAATGCCTCGTTTAATAATCTCCTACTCTTATTAAAATTATTCTGATTATTATCAGTAAAATCTGATATTATTGTCAATAATTGACTACTAACTTCTTTGTTATCTATCTTTATATTATTAAATCGGATTTGATTGGCTAATAAATCATAATCTAAATTAATAAGAATAGTTTTAATATCTTTTCGTGATGACTTACTTGTATTAAGGAAAGAAAATAGCTTTTGAGAATTTTGAATATCTATCAAGATATTACTATTGAATGTTAGTTCATTATTTTCATAAAAAAGATTACTATTATTAAACTGTAATGAACCGATATTGTTATTGATAAACTTTGTTTTATCAAAATGTATTTTTCCACCAATAATATAAAAATTAATTTTTGCACTATCAAAAATTTCATTTTTTATATTTGAGTTAGTGATTATAGATGTGCTCACACTTATATTTTCATTAAATAGCAAGCCTGATTTGATAAGTTCAATTAAGAGAGGATTTATATCGAATAATTTAGATATCTTATAATTATCTAAATTAATATTTAAGATTAAATCAAATGGGTTAATTGATAGTTCACCTTTATAATTAACTTGTGAATTATCTAATCTAAAATTGCTTGACTCAAAAATAATCAATTTTTCTTTAAGATTATATCTTGTATTAATTGTAGATTGTAAAAATGTAATATTATTTTTTCCAGAAGTTATCTTGTTTTCTATAGCAGATTTATTAGAAATATCTAATTTAAGTCGTTTAGAGTTAAGATAAAATTCTTTATACTTAGTAGAATCATTACTGCTATTAAAATCAAGAGTGAAAGGTAAATTAAAAACTTCTCCTTTTAATTTAAAAAAATTTAATAGTTTTTCGTCATCAAAAAATAAGGTAGTTTTATCTATTTTAATAATTGAAATTATCTCTTCTAAATTATCTTTAAAAAAAATATTACTATTTTTAATAGTAACTTTTTTATTTGAAAATTTTTTGCTTGTGTACTCATTTAATAATTTAATATCGCCTCTTAATAGTGAAAAGTTAGCATTACTAATAACTATTTTTTTAATATTCATTTTTTCTTTATCAAAGAGGTTTGCTTGACTCAAAAATATTTTAAAATCTTTAATTTCAGCTATAGATTTTGTTTTTTCACCTTCAGCCTCAGCCACTAAGATTTTAGAATCTTTAATTAAAAAATGTGGTGCAGGAAGAATACGATATGAAATGTCCGCAGAAGTACTTAAGTTTACTTTAAATTCATTAAGTAATTTGCTTTCAATATTAGCCTGCAACCATGTTTTGTCATATAAAAGGGGTATCAATAGGTAAAATAAATAAAAAAACAATAACGCAATAAAAGTTATTAAATACTTATTGAAGACACTAATATTAAAGTTATTATTTGTTTTATTCTGAACTTTTAATATTATCCTTTTAACTAGGTTATTAAAATTTTTAATAATTTGTTTCATAAATACTGTTGGAATTTAATAACTTATAAAGAAATTTTAAAAATGATAAACCGTGAATATTTAGATAATCTTAATAAGGCACAAAAAGAAGCCGTTTTGTACCTTGATGGCCCATTACTTATCGTAGCTGGAGCAGGTTCTGGGAAAACTAAAGTTTTAACCTCTAGGATTGCACATATTATTAAAGAGAGAAAAGCATTTCCCAATCAAATATTGTCTGTAACATTCACTAATAAAGCTGCCAAAGAAATGCAAAATAGAGTGAGCTCAATTCTTAATTCTGAAGCTATAGGGTTGTCCTGGCTTGGAACATTTCATTCTATTTGTGCAAAGCTATTAAGAAAGCATGCTCCAGCTGCTGGTTTAACTTCTAATTTTACAATCATTGATACCGATGACCAGGTTCGATTAATCAAAAATATTTGCAAAGCAGAAAATATAGATATTAAACAGTTAGCTCCTAAATATATTCTATCTATAATTGATAGATGGAAAAATAAAGGTTTTTATCCTAACGAAGTCATTGTTAATAAAAATGACATCTATGAAAAAACTATACTCCCTCTTTATAAAATTTATCAACAAAAATTATTAGACTTAAATGCTTGTGACTTTGGTGACTTAATATTGCACGTAGTTAAAATCTTAGAAAGAAATTTAGATATAAGAGAAATTTATTCAAATAATTTTAAATATATATTGGTAGATGAATATCAGGATACAAACTACATTCAAAGTAGATGGCTCTACCTGTTATCAGAAAAACATAAAAATATTTGCTGCGTTGGTGATGATGATCAATCTATATATAGCTGGCGTGGTGCAGAAATTAAAAATTTTTTAGAATTTGATCAAGTTTATAAGAATTCAAAAGTAATTAGATTAGAAGAAAACTACCGTTCATCTCAAAACATTTTATCAGTTGCTTCAAATCTTATTGCAAATAATCAAAATAGAGTTGGGAAAACTTTAAAAACTACAATGGAAGAAGGTGATCTAGTTAAACTAAATTGTTTTAAAAATGGAAAAGATGAGGCTATAGGAATTTCTGATGAAATTGAAAAAAAACTTAAAAAAAAATATTCATTTAATAATATAGCAATTTTAGTTAGAGCAATATTCCAAACAAGAGAATTTGAAGAGCGTTTTTTAAAAATTGGGCTACCTTATAGGATTTTAGGTGGCACAAAATTTTATGAAAGAGCAGAAATTAAAGACTGTGTCGCGTATCTAAGATTAATTCACCAACCAAAAGATGATTTGGCTTTTGGTAGAATAGTAAACAATCCTAAGAGGTCTATCGGTGAAAGTACTATTAAATTAATACATGAATTTTCAAAAGAAAACTCTGCAAGTTTAGAAATTGCCTCAAAACAATTAATTGAAAAGAATTTAATTAAACCAAAAACAAAAATAGGCTTAAGTGCTTTTCTATTTTTAATTGATAAATGGAGAAATGATATCAATATAAAAAAAATTAATCATGTTAAGCTCTTACAATTAGTTTTAGATGAGTCTGGTTATTCAGCCATGCTTAAGAATAAAAAAGATTTAGAAAACGAAAATAGACTAGAAAACATTAAAGAACTTTTAAATGCCTTGAAAGAGTTTGACAACTTAGAGGCTTTTTTAGAGCATGTAGCATTAGCGACTGCAATAGATCAAGATTGGGATGGGGAAAAAGTTAACATGATGACAATGCATGGCTCAAAAGGTCTTGAATTTGATGTAGTATTTTTGCCAGGATGGGAAGAAGGTCTTTTTCCACACCAAAAATCTATTGAAGAAAAAGGTCAAAACGGACTTGAAGAAGAAAGAAGACTAGCTTATGTCGGAATAACAAGAGCTAAGAAGAAAGCTTTAATATCATTTGCTATGAATAGATTTTATCAAGGTAATTGGATTGACAGTATGGCCTCCAGGTTTATCGATGAGTTACCAGATAAATATTTAGAAAAAAATTCATTTTTTGATGAGTCTAAAGATGATGATAATGATTTTGAATTTAATCAAGACTTTGAAATTGATGATGAAAAAAGAAGTCCTGGTTGGGCAAGATATCAAAAAAGAATTAAATGATAAAAAACAAAATAAAAATTTTAAAAGAGAAATTCAAAAAATTTGAAATTGATGGTTATATCATACCTAAAAATGATGAGTATTTTTCTGAGTATGCAAAAAATGATAGATTAAAAAATATTAGTAATTTTTCTGGTTCCGCAGGTATTGCTGTTATACTTAGGAAGCAAAACTATTTATTTGTTGATGGAAGATACACTATTCAAGCACAACAAGAATCAGATAGAAATTTTAATATAATTGAAATCCATAAAAGACTACCCCATACTATTATTAAAAATTATAATTTAGGCTATGATCCAAAGTTATTTACATCAAAAAATATTAAAAATTATTTTTCAAATAATAATCTTATTCCAATTAATAATAATTTAATTGATCAAATATTCAAATTTAAAGAAAAAAAAACTAAACCATTTTATTCTTTGGAAAAAAATATAACTGGTGAAACACATCAATCTAAAATTTTAAAAATAACAAATTTTCTAAAGTCAAATAATACTGATTATTTATTTGTTAGCGCTCCAGAAAATATTGCGTGGCTTTTAAATATAAGAGGATATGATAATCCGAATAGCCCAATACCTAATGCTAGATTAATTATAGGTAGAAATAAAAAGTTATTTTTAATTACTAAAAAAAATAATACCAAAAAAATTATCAAAGAAAAAAAATTAAATAAAAATCAAGTTATTAATATTAAGGATATTTCAAAATTAATTAACAACCTAAAAGGTAAGAATTTTATAATTGATAATAAAACTTGCTCAATTTTTCATGAAGATATAATTAAGTCAAAATTTAAAATATTAGATAAAGATGACCCAATTTATAAATTAAAGTCGATTAAAAATTCACATGAAATTAATCATATGATTGAGGCCCATAAAAAAGATGGATTAGCACTTACAAGGTTTATTTATTGGATTAAAAACATAAATAGAAAAACAATAACAGAGGTTGAGGCTCAAAATAAATTAGAAAAATTTAGAAAACTTAGTAAAGACTACTTAACGCCAAGTTTTAATACTATCGCTGGTTCAGGATCAAATGGAGCCATTGTTCACTACAGGGCAACAACCAAAGCCACTAAAAAGATTAATAAACAAGATCTTTTTTTGGTCGATTCCGGTGGGCAATATAGCTATGGAACAACAGATGTTACTAGAACTATTTGTTTTACTAACCAGAAACAATCAATTAAAAATGCCTATACCAATGTTTTAAAAGGTCATATCGCCGTCGCTCTTACCGACTTAAAAAAGGACAATACCGGAAAAAAAATTGACATTAAAGCCAGAAAATTTTTAAATAAAGAAGGATTGGATTATGCACATGGAACAGGTCATGGTGTTGGGTTCTTTTTAAATGTACACGAAGGACCTCAGTCAATTTCTAAGCATAATTCTATTAAAATTGAAAAAGGTATGATTTTAAGCAATGAGCCCGGATATTATAAAAAAAATCATTTCGGAATTAGAATAGAAAATTTGATTTATTGCAAAAAATTGAAAAATAAATTAGTGTTTGAAAATCTTACATTGGCTCCTATAGAAAAAAGTTTAGTTAATTATAAATTATTAAATAAAACTGAAAAAGATTATTTATTTAGATATCATTTAAATATTTACTCTGAATACTCTAGTTCATTAAATAGAAAACAAAGAAAATGGTTAGCTAGTCTTATTTAACATTTCCATCCATTTTTTTTGGTCGATAACTTTTATATTTAATTCTTTTGCTGTATTGACTTTTTTTGTAGTTGCTTTTTCACCAGCAATTAAATAGTCAAGTTTTTTATTTACGTTACTAATTATCTTTCCAGAATTCTTTTCAATTAAAGATTTTGCTTCGGCTCTACTAACTCCATTAAGTTTACCTGTAAGCATAAAAGTTTTATTTTTTAATAAGCCTTTATTATTTATTAAAATTACATTCTCTATTTCAAGACACTTATCTAGTTCAGATAAAACTTTTATATTTATTTTATTTAAAAAAAACTTTTTTATTGATTGTATTTGTGTTGCACCTATTCCATCTATATTAAATAAACTCTCTATATTCGTACCATCTGCTAATTTAAAAAAATTTATGGCTGTTTTCAAATGTCTGGCAATAAGCTTGGCATTTTCTTGTCCTATGTGTCTAATTCCTAATGAATAGACAAATCTATCTAAAGAAATTTTTTTTTTTTGTCCGATTGAAAATTTTAAATTTGTTACTGATAACTTCCCCCAACCTTCTAATCTTTCTATTTTATCATAATTAAGATTAAAAATATCTTGTGGTAATCTGATTAATTTTAAATTCCAAAAGTTCTCTACAATTTTTTTTCCAAATCCATCAATATTAAATGCTTCTTTTGATACAAAATGTTTAATTTTTTCTATTGCAATTTTTTCGCACTTATAGTCTTCACTAACACATCTTCTGACTGCATCTTGTTTTTTCGTTACATCGTTATAATCCTTTGTAGTATTGCTTCCACAAGATGGACAATTCAATGGGAAAATAAATTTTTTTGAATTCTTGTCTCTTTTTTTTAAATCTACTGAAATCACATGTGGTATTACATCTCCTGCTCTTTCAACTGTAACAGTATCTCCAATTCTTATGTCTTTCCTGACGATCTCATCTTCATTATGAAGTGTTGCATTTGAAACAATTACACCTCCAATATTGACAGGTTTAATCTTTGCAACTGGTGTTAGTGCTCCTGTTCTACCTATTTGAATTTCAATATTTGTTATTTCAGATATTGAGCTATTGGCTGAAAACTTATGTGCAATTGCCCATCTCGGTGCATTGGCTGCAAAACCTAGTCTTTTTTGTAAATTAAAATTGTTAACTTTATAAACAACACCATCAATATCAAAGGCTATTTCTTTTCTTTTTTCTTCTAAATTTTTATGATTTTCAATTAAGTTTTTAACACCTGAAATTTTTCTATTAAACGGGTTTATTTTAAAGCCCCACGTCTTTAAATTTTTTAAAAAATCTGTTTGGCTATGGATGTTCATTTCTTCAGCATACCCAAAAGTATATGCAATAAACTTGAGTGGTATTTTTGATGTAATAGTAGGATCTTTTTGCCTTAATGAACCTGATGCAGCATTTCTAGGATTAGCAAATTTTTCGTTAATTATTTTAAAATCCTCATTTTCTATAAATACTTCTCCTCTAACATCAATTTCCTTAGGAAAATTTTTTGCATTTATCTTTAGCGGAATATCATTAATGGTTTTTAAATTTTGCGTAATATCCTCTCCCTCTGTACCATCTCCTCTTGAAAGACCTTTTGTAAATTGTCCATTAACATAAATTAATGAGGCAGATATTCCATCAATTTTAGGTTCTGCACTATAATCAATTATATTTATTTCTTTAATACTTAAAAAATTGTTTATTTTTTTTTCAAAATTATTTAGATCTTCTTCATTAAAGGCATTTCCAAGTGACAGCATTGGAACTTTGTGTTTTGCTTTTTGAAAATTTTTTGATGGTTTAAAGCCAACAGATCTTGTTGGTGAACTTTTATTTTTTAAAAACTTATATTTATTTTCAAAGTTAATTATATCTTTTTTTAATAAATCAAATATTTGATCTGTGACAATTGGTTTATTTTTATCATAATAATATTTATTATATTTTTGTGCTAAGTCTATCTTTTTTAAATATTCATTTTTTATATCTTTATCTCTCATTTTAGTCGAACAATCCTTTGAATCTCTTTATCAGACCTATTTTTTTCTGTTTGTCTTTTTGTAATTCTTTAATGCCATCTCTATAATTTATATTATAGATCTTATAAGTATTTTTATACCAATCTGAAGATTGATAGTTGTAACCTAATACGTTTGCATATTTTTTAGATTCATCTACTAAACCTAATCTATAATTTACCTCCACTAGCCTGTGTAGTGCTTCTTCAGTATAAATGGTTGTATCATATTCAGTCACAACTGTTTTAAATCTATTTAAAGCTGGTATCCACATTGTCTTATTTAAATAATATCTAGCTAAATACATTTCTTTTGCTGCAAGAATCTCATTAATTAAATCAATTTTAAACTTTGCATCTACTGCAAATTTAGTGTCAGGATATTCATTAATTATAAGCTCAAATTGCATTTTCGATTCCAATATTGATTTTAAATCTTTTTTTTCGTCTACTATTTGTTCATAAAAGCTAACACCCATTAAAAAATGAGCGTATGCTTGATCTTTATCGTTTGGATAAGTTGCTAAGTATCGTTCTAACTCAAAAATTGCATCACTATAATAATCTTGAATGTAATAAGCGTATGCAGCCATGATTGCTGACTTAGCGGCCCAAGGTGATTGAGGAAATAATAGTTCTGCCTCATTAAATTTTTTTGCAGCTAATAATACATCTCCACTTTGCAATTCAGCATACCCTTCCTTGTAGGCATTTGACATTTGTAGCTCCATGTCTACTTCAATAATTTCAGATATTTTCTTTTCTTTGTCTGCACAGGACAAAAAAAATAAAAGTGATGTTAAAACAAGTAATACTTTAAATTTTGAAATCATTATCTTATTCTACCAGATTATGGATAAAACTCTATTTTTTAAGCTATAGACTTTAAATGACTTTTATTAATAAAAGTATTTGGTAAGTGTTTTTCTGTGATTTCTATTAATGAAAAATTTTCATCATTTTGAAAAACTTTTCTTAATAATTGATTTGTAAGCTTGTGACCTCCCTGAGAGCAAATTATTTTTCCAATTATCTTATAGCCAGCTAAATATAAATCCCCCATGCAGTCTAAAATTTTATGATTTACAAATTCTTTGTCGTTACGAAGACCATTTTCATTCAATAGCTTGTCATTCTTAACAACTATTGCATTATCAAGGTTTCCTCCTTTGGCTAATCCCATTTCCTTTAATTTTTCCACATCCTCAAATAAGCAAAAAGTTCTAGAATTGTAAATATCTGTTAAATCAGACTCAAATACTTTAACTAAATTTCTTTGCGTTCCTATCATTTCATTTTCATATTTTAACTCAAAATCTATATCTAAACTAATTTTACTTGGCTCAATAGAAATTGTTTTATTGCCATCATTAAATTCTATTTTCCTCTCAATCTTAACTATCTTAATTGGAGCATTACTATTTTTAATTCCATTTCGAGAAATTGCTTCAACAAATAGTTTTGCTGAACCATCTAAAATTGGTACTTCCTGATTATTAATCTCAATTAACGCGTTATCAATACCCAAGCCATATAAGGCTCCCATTAAGTGTTCTATTGTAGAAACACTAGTACCGTTTTCATTTGAGATAGTCGTACAAAATACTGCACTACTAACATTGAATATATTTGGGATTACTATATTATTTTCCTTAAGGTCTATTCTTTTAAAAATTATTCCAGAATTTGGTTCTGCAGGTTTTATAGTCATTGTTACATCCAAACCACTATGAAGACCAACACCCATAAAAGTAATATTTTTATTAATAGTTTTTTGATTTAAAATAGACATTTAAATCTTATAAATAATTGAATTAAATTAAGAAAAACAAGAAATGTTACGGGAAAATACTGCTTTATCTAAAAAAATGAAAAAACTTTTCAAAAAAGCCATGTTTTATTTGTCTTTTTGGTACTACTACAACCTCTTGTTTATTTAGCCCTGTTATAAATTTAAATCCAGATTGGCAAATATCTTTTGAAGTTTCCTCTAAAAAATCTATATCATTTGAAAAAGAAATTTTATCTTTGTGCTGATTGTCAAGTATTCTTGAACCCTCTCCCATTAACACCATCTTAGACTTGACTGATGTGTGTAAATTTAACCTCATATATTTATCACATAGTTCAAGTATTTCCTCAGTCCGAGCAAAGATTATTTTTTGGAGCGTCTCAATTAAAATATCTCCATCACTTGAAAGTTTAAGATTTTGATCAAAATTACACTTCTTTTGTTCTGAACTTTCTAAATCTATCTCTAAAATTTGTGAAATATCTTTAGTAATATGATTGCCACCAATTGGCAAAACATGAAAAGAGAGGATTTTATCATCAAAGTAAGAGATTATCGATGTTTTATTAAATCCAACATCAATAAATGACATGTTGCCTCTTAAATTTATACTATCTTTGTAATTAATTGATTTTGCATAACTAGAACAAATTATTTGATCAATTAAAATATTAGATTTCGAAAAAATATTTTTAAAGTAAAGAACTATGTCGATTGGTAGACAGATAAAAAGTATATCTAAAGATATAAAATCACATTTAATTTCGTTCGGCAAATAAGAATAATCAACATCATCAATCTTATAATTATTAATAATAATATGAGCAATATTATGATTTGTATAATGTTTCAAAATTTGTTGTTTAGCTTCTTGAACTAAGAACTGAATGTTTGCTGATTTTAATTTAGATCCATCAAGCCTTTTAGATAACGAAATACCCACAGATAACATTTTAGGGCTGTCTATCATCAAATTTATATTATCAATGTATTCATTTGTGTCTTTCTCAAGAGAAGCAATCATCTTCTGAATTTTTAATTCTAAGTTTGATCGATCTGTAAAAAAATCACTCTCGGCATAAAAGGCCTCATTATTGTTATTTATATTAAATGTACCAGCTCTTACTTTAGAAAAACCACAATCAAAAAAAGTTTTAAAATTTTCGTTATTCATTATTTTATAATTAAATGATTGTTCATTCTCAAATCAATGAGGTTTTTATTTTTTAAATCATTGCTATTTATAATCTTATAGGCAAGATTAAGCGATTCAGTAAGATTGTCCTGGGGTAATTTAATTAAAATATCATCATTTGTTAGAATATCCCACCTATTTGAAGGAAAAAAAAATAAAGTTTTAATTTTTGTAAAGTTAAACTTAGATTCTACAATATTTTTTTTGAAGTTTAAAAAATCTTGAGAATAAAATTCTCCAAATATATAGGGCAATATCACATTACTTTCTTTATCTTCTATGAGCTTGCCATTTCCTCCAACTAATTGATTATTACTAGAAAGTCTTGCAACAAATTCAGTTGGTTTAATATTTATGTTAATTGTAGAAGGATAAATTTTTTTAACAGTATATTCTTCTATAACATTATACTTGCTTATAACTCTTTGAATTTCTTGCTTCCTGATTAATAATATATTTTTATAAAATAAATTATTTAATTGATTAAGAATTTTCGAGTTATTTGCATTGGAGAGTCCCTCAATATTAATTTGATTAATTGTAAAAGAGTAAGAGTTTTGATTTTCTACAAATTTACCACTTGTTGTGCTTAATATGAATAAGAGTAATAAATATATTATTATCTTATTTTTTTTATCTATTAATTGATGCATCTTTTAAAATCCATTCAATTAATTGTATAAAACTTATCCCTATATAGTTAGCTATTTCAGGTACCAATGAAAGTTTGGTCATTCCTGGTTGAGTATTAATTTCTAGTAAATAAAATTTTCCTTTATAAAACTTAAAGTCTGATCTGGTAACTCCTTTACAGCCAATAAGCTCATGGGCTTTACGAGTAATAGTTATTATTTTTTTCAAATCTTTTTTACCAAGATTAACTGGGATTATATGTTTTGTTTTTGCATTTGAATTATATTTCGCTTCATAGTCATAAAATTTTCTCTTTGGCTCTAATTCAATTGCACCTAATGTTCTCGTGCCCATTATAGCCACTTGTATTTCTCTGCCTGCAATAAATTCTTCAATCAAAATTTGATTATATGCACTCAATGCTTTTAAATTTTTGATTATGTTTTTTTTAGTGCAAATATAAACGTGTACACTTGATCCTTCATTAATTGGTTTTATGACAACGGGAAATTTTAATTTTTTTTCAATAATTTTAATAATATTTGTATTCTTTTTTTTATAATCAAATTTAATATATTTAGGAGTTAACATTTTATTTTTAATAAAAATTTTTTTTGAAATTTCCTTATCCATTGCTATGGAAGAAGCAATCACACCTGAGTGCGTATATGGAATTTTTTGAGTTTCTAAAATTGTTTGAATATAACCATCTTCTCCAAACTGTCCGTGTAATGCATTAAAAATTATATCTGGTTTAAATAGTTTTATATTTTTTAATAAAGTGTGATCCGGCTCACAAGTAATAACGCTATATTTATTTTTTTTTAATTCGTTGGCTACTTGTTTTCCTGTATCCAAGCTTATTAAGCGTTCTTTGGATATTCCTCCACAAAGTATTAAAATTCTTTTTTTCATAGTTATTCCAGTATCTTAATTTCTTTTTCTAAAATAATACCTGTTTTTTCTTGAACTGCGTCTTGAACAAATTTTATCAGTTTATTCATATCATTAAAGCTAGCATTATTTTTGTTAACAAAGAAATTACAATGTTTATCTGAAATATAAGCATCCCCAAAACTTGTGTCTAGTGGCACTGATTCTTTTATTAATTGCCAAACTTTTTTATCAGATTGATTAATTGGATTTTTAAATGTGCTACCGCTTGTTTTAATTTTTGTTGGTTGGGCATTATCTTTTCTATTTTTCAATTCAAAAACTTCTTTTTTAATTTTATCTTTATCTTTTTTTTCACCTTTAAAAGAAGCACTTAGAAATATTAAATCTTCTGGTAAATCATTGCTCCTATATTTAAAGATAACTTTATTTGATGGTATTGTTAAAACTCTGCCTTTTTTATCAATTGCTTGTATTGAGATCAGTATATCTTTGAATTCTTTATTAAAACATCCTGCATTCATTTTTAGTCCACCACCAACACTTCCTGGTATACATGCTAAAAATTCGAAACCTCCAACTTCATTTTCTAAAGCAAAATCTGATAATTTTTTGTCAAGGCAAGCACTGCCTGCAACTATTACACCATTAGGTAATATTGAAATGTTAGAAAAATTTTTTCCTAACTTAATAACCGCACCATCAAATGTATTATCACTTATAAGTGTATTAGATCCTGCTCCTAAAATATGAATTTTTTCTTTATTTCCAAATCTTTTTAAAAATAATATTAGGTCAGGTAAATTATCAGGTCTAAAGTAAATTTTAGTTTTACCACCAATATTAAACCAATTACTCTTTTTTAAATCATAATCAAAATAAATTTTACTACTTACTTCATTTGAAAATTTTTTTAATTCTTCTGAGGGCATCATATTAAACTTGGCAGTTCCCTCATCCATGCTGAAATTGTACCCGCGCCCATACCAATAACTATCTTTTTTCCGTATATAGTGTTTTTTATTAACTTTGATAATTCATATTGGTCATTGACCATAAATAATTTAACCTTAGAGTTTTTAATAATATCCTTTGCAAAGTTATTATAATTAAATCCTAATTTTATTTTTTCACCTGCCGCATAAACTGGACATAAAATTACAGTATCTGCTTTCTTAAATGATAAGCTGAATTCTTTTTTAAGATCTTTTAATCTAGATATTCTGTGTGGTTGAAATACGCATATAACTTCTTCTTTTTTATATGCAGCTCTAACCCCATTTAAAACTTCTTTAATTTCTGTCGGATGATGTGCGTAGTCATCATAAAAGCTAGTTTCTCTATGTGTAAAAATTTTATTAAATCTTCTTTGAACTCCTTTAAATTCTTTCAACCCATTTTTAATAATATTTTGTGAAATTCCAATTGTTAATGCTACAGCGACAGCTGCTGTTGAATTTTGAATATTATGAATTCCTAGAAGAGGGATCTTAATTTTATTAATAACTATATTTCTTTTTCCTGGTAACTTAATCGCTAGGTCGTATTCTGAAAGTTCTTTTACTTGTTTAATATTTTTAATACAAAATTGTGATTTTGGATTTATTCCATATGTATAAAAGTTTTTTATTTTTATTTTTTTTAATAAATCGTTATTATTTTTATCATCAATACAAATGAATGATTTTCC
>Ga0222670_1000474_pt1 | contig 17056 bp, 27 predicted proteins | sample AntAcemetagen732_FD_181148 | JGI IMG/M metagenome (GOLD analysis project Ga0222670, IMG submission 181148) | Saline water microbial communities from Ace Lake, Antarctica - #732 | ecosystem: Environmental > Aquatic > Non-marine Saline and Alkaline > Saline | place: Antarctica: Ace Lake... | reverse complement strand
TTTTTATTATATTTATATCAAATGATAAGTTATGAAACTAAAAGTAGGTGATAAAGTAAATTTTGATTTTTTAAGTGAACCTTTAATAGGAGTTATAGAGGAAATTCGTCCCCTATCTTATGGTGTAGATCAAGAAAAACGATACTTTATTAATGATGGAAGTCATAAATATCCTATTAAAAAGGAAAATATACAAGGAAAGTTATGAAAGAAAAAGAATGGTGCGAATACAGCGGGATGCCTTCCCCTTATCATTACATGGATACCGATGATTGGGATACAGTAAGTACCCCTGATGAAGAATCTACTTTAATTGAAGACTAGTTTGGCTACCCAAGTAGCCTTTCGTATATTTACGATATAATAATAAAATCAAAGGTTATGGCTAATAAAGGAAGACCCTCAAATGGTCCAAAAACTCCAATTACAATTATTTTTGCAACTTCGAAAAACTCGAATGCCCAAACCAAAGTAAAAACAGTCCGTAATAGATCAATTGACGATTTATTAGATTGTAACTACGTTATACCTGGCATATCAGCAAAAGCTGTTATCAAAGAGGTATTAGTAGGTAATAGACCGGAATTTGTTAATCCTTATCTAAAGAAACATGGTTTACCACTTATCACTAAGTAGGGAAGACCTACAACAAAAATTCTCTAAACTACGCAAACTTAAATACAACAGGTTCCGCTGGTGGAGAATGTACGACGATCCTAAAGAAAAACTCCACAATCGATCTCCATTTCGCGATCGTATTATGAATGGTGATTTTGATTATCCACACTACAAATATCAAGCAATGTGGGTAGAACATGATATAAACGATATGCACGAATTATACAAAAACGATTCGGGACGTTATGTTGAAGAATCCTCATTGCTTAGAACACGCAGAAAACGTTTGTTAGAGGATTTCGAGAAAGAAGAAAACGAAAAACTCGAAACACTCACTACTGAATTTGTTCGCAATTTTAGATGCGATATAGATCAGGTTAGAGAGGAAATGGCTGGATTTGATGGTACTCTACTCGATTTCTATTACTATATGGAAGATAAGTATCGAACAGTTCATATGCCTTACCCAGGAAAAAGGCGAGGAAGACCGGCAAAAAACTAGGCTACCTGAGATATTATTCGTATATTTACGTGTTGAAATTAAAAACATATAAAGGTTATGACATCAGAAAGGGAAATTTACTTCGCAGAATTAGAGTTAGACAGATTCCAAATGCTAACTTGCTCAAAATTGTATCTTACTAAAGAAGAATACGAGTTTTGTCTCAGTTGGGATTCAGATTCCATCAATAATTTTTCTTATATTGGAGATTATTCAATGTATGGTGATTATTTGAACTTGAATTTATATTCAGAGCAAGATAACGATGAAAAACAATTAGAATTAGAAGTTAATTATTAAAATAAAGGTTATGAAAACATTTGAAGATTTAGTATTTGAAAAACACCCCGCAGACAAAAACGGAGTACAAGCAACCATCGAATTTGATAATGGTTGGGGTGCTTCAGTAGTAAGGTACGAACATTCATATGGAGGTCAAAGTGGTCTATTTGAACTCGCCGTATTAAAAGATGGTTACATAGATTCTAACAACGACATTACTGATGATGTAATGGGATGGTTAGACGAAGGAGATGTCGGAAAAGTATTAAAACAAATCCAAGAACTATAATGAAAGTTACTAGCGAGATTACTAAAGAAACTATGACCAACCGATATGGAGATGAATTTGTATTTACTCTCCTAGACGATGGAAACATCTTATGGGAAGGTGATTTTGAATATAGTAGGTTTGGCTTTCCAAACGATTATACCCAGGCCTTCTTTGAATACACTAGAGATACTGGAGGAGGTATTTCGTTAGAACAATTTAGAGAGTTAGTTCATGCATACGATAATGAAAAAGAATCTTATGTTTTAGAGGATAGAAAGTACGCTAAACTAATCACATCAAGAACTGGAATTATTAATATGGTAGATCCTTCAGGAGGACCTTACCTAACAGAAGGTATGGAAATAATGGGTAAAACTATTAAGGAGTTTAAGTCAAATGGTAAAGGTTATTTAATTATTACAGAATAATGTACTGGTTCAAAAGAAAATATAGACAGATAAAAAGAGTAATCGATTTCTTACCAATTCTTTGGAAAGGGTATGATTTTGATTATGGATATGCTATAGAGTTATTCAAACATCAGTTAATAAGGACAGCCAATTATTTAGAATCTGATAAGGCATGGACTATATCAGCTAAAACCAATGCACAGAAGATTAGAACTGCCATTAGGTTAATGGATAAAGTATATGAAGATGAATACTCAATGGAGTATATGGATATGGTTGATAAAATGTATGGTGAAACTCATTTTGATTTTGTGGAGTTAAATGAGAAACCTGAATATGGTGATAACCCTGCGTATAAACTAAAACTTAGAAACGAATTAGCAGTAGATGATAAACATCAGAAAGAGATAGATGAGGTAAGACATCAAATGGCTATCATCGGTAACGATAAACAAAAGAGAGCCCATAAACTACTTTGGGATTTTATAGAACATAATATTCAACGATGGTGGGATTAGTATGAAAGCAATATTAGAATTTAATTTACAAAATATGAAAGCAATATTAGAATTTAATTTACCAGAAGACCAATTTGATTTTAACCTAGCAAACGATGCAGGTAAAATGTATACAGCTCTAAGGGAATATGATAAATTGTTACGTCAAATACTTAAACACACACCTGATAATATAACAGATGAACAACTAGGTATATATGTCGAGTGTAGAGAATATCTTCTAGATGTACTTGATGACAACAATGTAAACTTAGATATATGATAGGAGGTGCACAACCAAAAATATTAGTTAACTTTGATGAAGAAGGAAATATGCATTTAGACCCATTACAAGCAGAACTAATGGGAATTGATAAAAACCAACTTAATTGGAAATTGGTTAGAGAAAGAGATGGGTTAACTAAACAATCTAAGGATATAAAGTGGGTAGAATGGAATGAGGATAATTTTTTTAAAGCAGACCACCCACAACCAAAGGTAGGTTATTCCTTAATTATGTCTCCATTTAATCAATATTTTACTTGGCAAACAACTATGATTACTGAGATAGTAGAACAAAGAGAGGATTATATAAAGTTTAAGACACAAAATTCAAACTACGAATTATTTAAGTTATGAAAAACATAGTAATAATAATATACATAGTAACTGCAACAATCTACCATGCAGTAGCTGGGCAGACAGATGATACACCAGATATTACCGCAAGTGGCTTTGTAATTAATCTTGAAAGACCAATGAGCCACCGAATAATAGCGGTATCACGCAATCTTGAGGCGTTAGGATTTAAAATGGGAACGAAAGTTTGTGTTACAAATGCTGGTAAAATGAACGGAGTATGGACTATTGAAGACAGAATGAATAAGCGTTTTACTGATAGAATTGATTTTTTAGTCAACAAAAAAATTAAATTAGGTAAGTGGAATGATGTTAAAATAAAAAAAATAAATTAATTTTACAGATGATTATAGACGACATTTTTATCCAAGCAAAATTAGACTCTAATTCAGTCAAACTTGACACCGAGGTTTCCGAATCAAGATTGCTTTACGGAATTAAAATAATTAAGGAAATAAAAACACAAGCCATTTCAATATACGATACGGCAGTAGGAGGAGACAGATACAAAGAACTAACCGAGAGCCAATATGTTGAATTTCAAAAAGGTTGGCGTGTTGGAGTATATAAAGTAAGGCTTGATGTTTATAGGGACAAGCTAAAAAAAATAGAGAGAAAAATTGTAGATGAGCTTAATGGTAAGAACAATCCAACTCAACTGCAATTACTTAAAGATAACAAAAACAGAACAATCAAAAACTATTTTAAATTAACACAAAAATTAAATCAACATGAGTAAATCAGTATTTGAAACACTATCATCAATCAATGTCAATGACAAGGTTGAGCAAAAAGACAAACTAACTTACCTGCCTTGGGCTTGGGCTTGGGCAGAAGTAAAGAAAGCATACCCAAGTGCTACCTATGGTATATACAAACACCCCGAGACCGGACAGCCTTACATTGAGGACAAAAACTTAGGGTATATGTGCTCAACTTATGTAAATATAGAGGGAGAAACTCTTGAGATGTGGCTTCCAGTGATGAACGGAGCAAACAAGGCAATGAAATCAGAGCCATATACTTTTCAAACAAGATATGGAGACAAGCAAGTAGAGGCAGCCACAATGTTTGATATCAACAAAACAATTATGAGATGCCTAGTAAAAAACCTAGCAATGTTCGGTCTTGGACACTATATATATGCTGGAGATGACCTACCTGAGTCAGCGGATACAGCAGCAACTGCCAACAAGGGAGCAACACCCGATAAAACACCAACTAATATTACCCTTGACATAGGAGATGATAATTGGGACAAGGTTTTAAAATATGTAGTAGCCAATAAATCACAAGGTCTTGAGGTTATTGTTGGAACACTATCTAAAAAATATAAAGTAACATCAGAAGTTAAAACTGAGCTTAAAAAATCATTATAATGAAAGACATAGAGCTATTAAAAATAGATGAGAATTACTATGGAGAAATTGGTCAGAAGTATCTGTCAAATTCAGACATAGGTACACTACTTACAGACCCAAGACAATTCCGTGTAAGAAAGAAAGACAACGCAAATTTTGCCAACGGCAGACTTTTTCACCAGCTTATGCTTGAGCCTGATAAGGCTGTCAAATTTACTTATGTAGGAGTTTCCACAAGAACCACTAAAGTATATAAAGAGTTTCTATTAGAGAATAATATTGAATTTGCTATGCTTGAGCATGAGTACAATGCAATACACTCAATGACTAAATACGCTAAATCAAATCTATTCTTTTTTGATAACGTAATAGGTAGAGAAGGAGAGAATGAAGTGCCGGGAATAAAAGAGATTAACGGAGTGCTATTCAAAGCCAAGGCAGATAGAATAGTAGGTGATATTGTAATTGACATCAAAACCACAAGTGACATTAAAAAATTCAAGTGGTCTGCATATAATTACAACTATGACAGTCAAGCATACATATACCAAACAATTTTTGGTAAGCCTATGGTGTTTTTTGTAATTGACAAGAACGCAAAAGAAGACCGTAGAGGCAATATTTATTATGACATGGGTGTTTATCCTGTCTCGGAAGAGTTCGTGGCTTCAGGAGAGGCTAAGGTGGCCGCAGCGGTAAAAATATATAACAAGTTCTATTCACAAGAATCAAAAGAGAACATCGAAGACTATTTAATTAATTTAACACTTTAATATTATGAATGACCCAATTTTTGCAAACGGCTTTATTTTTAAGAAAAATGAGAAAGCCCCTGACTTTGTAGTCGGAAAATTATCAATGAACGTGGTGGAAGCCAAACAATTCTTGGATGACTATGCCAAGGGTGGATGGGTAAACACCAATATAAAGCAGTCTAAGGGAGGCAAATTTTATATTGAGCTCGATACATGGGAACCTAATCAAGATGCCGCAAAAGCCATCCCAGTAGCCAACGCCGAGGTTTTATCGCCAGGCCCAGTAAAAGATGACTTACCTTTCTAGGTAAATTATGACAAAGATAAACCAAGAGGGTGTAACAGCCCTCTTTTTTTGGCATGTCGAAATGTCGATTTTCTCCTTCCCTATACTCTTATATAAAATATATATTTATTATTATTATTTTTTCCTGTAGGTGGATTAAAAAATTGACATAATCGACACTTTTCAATAAACTCAATACTTTCAAGAGCAAAAAACGACCCTAAAATCGACATAAAAATGACAGAAATCGTCACAATCTTTAAAAACATACGAGAAACAGCTACTCCGTTCCATAAAGATGTTCATGTAATCCTTGACAGAATCAAGGAAGGAGCAAGTAAAGACATCGTAAAGAACATTAGAAGCGAAAAAAATAAAACAGAACGAAATGAAATTAAGAAACAACTTCCGGCAATTTGTTTTAGTGGTAAGTTTAATAAAAGAAGTGATGCTTCTATTATTGAGCACTCTGGTATCATCTGCTTGGACTTCGATGGTTACGATAAACAGAAATACCTTCTGCAAGAAAAAGAGAACCTAACAAGAGACAAGTATGTATATTCGGTATTTATATCTCCTTCAGGCAATGGCTTAAAAGCCCTTGTTAAAATACCAAAGGACATTGACAACCACGTAAACTATTTTAACTCTTTAGAGAAGCACTTTAACTCAAAGTATTTTGACACCACAAGTAAGAATATAAGCAGAGTATGTTACGAATCGTATGACCCACTTATATACGTGAACTTAAACTCATCAATATGGAGTGAGATTGAGGACTTAGAGTATAAAGAGGTGGTTTCGCACAGAGACGCTCCTACCATACCAATAACAGACGAGAATAAGGTGGTTGAGATACTTGTTAAGTGGTGGAATAAAAAATACCCAATGGTTGAGGGTAAAAGAAACGCAAATGTGTATGTATTAGCTGCTGCCTTCAATGACTATGGAATAAACAAGAGCCTTGCAGGGTATGTCCTAAACCAATACCAAACAAGTGACTTTCCTTTATCTGAGATAGCACAGACCATTAACTCAGCTTACTCAAATGCACAAAACTTTGGCACAAAGTACTATGAGGATGAGGAGAAGATAAACCAAATTAAACAGAGCTTACGCAGAGGAGCATCCAAGAAAGAGGTAAAGCAAGAGCTTGAGGAGTACAACCTCAGCCCTGACGTCATTGACAGCGTTCTATACAAAGCAGAAGAGGAGAACTTAAATGCTTCATTTTGGAATAAGAGTGACAAAGGTGCAATAAAAATAGTACATATACTTTTCAAGCAATTTCTAGAAGACAATGGTTTTTATAAGTACTGTCCAGAGGGTGGTAAAAACTATGTCTTTGTAAGGGTTACTAATAACCTTATTGACCATACATCAGAGAAAGAGATAAAAGATTTTATTCTAAACTACTTAATTGTTCTTGATGATATTAGTATCTACAACTACTTTGCAGACCAAACAAGACTATTCAAAGAGGAGTTTCTTACGCTCTTATCAACTATTGATATATACTTTATTGAGGACAAGAAAGATACTGCATATCTTTACTACTTAAATTGTGCTGTTCGTATTACTAAAAATGAGATAGCGCCTATTGATTACCTTGACCTTGGCGGTTATGTATGGAAAGACCATGTGATAGACAGGAACTTTCAGATATGTGAGGTAACTAACTGCGACTACAAAACATTTATTAATAATATATGCGGTAAAGATGATAACAGAACAATATCAACGGAGAGTACCATTGGCTTCTTATTACATGCACACAAGAACCTATCCTATTGCCCAGCAGTAATACTAAACGATGAGGTAATAAGCGACAACCCTGAAGGGGGAACTGGAAAGGGTTTGTTTATGAATGCACTATCTAAGATGAAAAAGTTAGTGACAATCGATGGAAAATCATTTACATTTGAGCGAGCATTTGCATATCAGTTGGTGTCAGCAGACACCCAGATACTATGCTTTGATGATGTCAAGAAGTACTTTGATTTTGAGAGATTATTTAGCGTGGTAACAGAGGGCCTTACTCTTGAGAAGAAGAATAAAGATGCTATCAAGATACCATTTAGTAAGTCTCCAAAGATTGCTATAACAACTAACTATGCAATTAAAGGAGCTGGAAATTCATTCGCTAGGCGTAAGTGGGAGCTAGAGCTACACCAACACTACAACAAATCATACACGCCATTAGATGAGTTTAAAAAACTAATGTTCGGTGATTGGAACGACAATGAATGGTGTCAGTTTGACAACTATATGATTGGATGTCTTCAGAGCTATCTACACTCAGGACTGAAGAAAAGTAAGTTTGTGAACTTAAAGATTAGACAGCTATCGGCAGAAACTTCTCATGATTTCATTGAATGGTGTGGTCTTATTGAGGGACATGAGCATAACAAGAACCTTAATATTGACGAGAAGATGTATAAGCAAGAGCTGTATCTTGATTTTATTCAAGAGTACCCAGACTACAGACCAAACTCAAAGATGACAATATCAAGGACTAAGTTTTATAAGTGGCTTATAGCTTACTGCTTGTACAAAGAGGGTATTGTTCCTGAAGAAGGCCGTGATACTGGTGGTAGATGGATTATAATTAAAAAGAAAAATGAACAACAGAAGATAGAAATATGATAACATACAGAGACTATCAAATTGATATTATAGTTAAGGCTTGTGATATATTAAATGAGCATAATTTTGTTTATTTAGCCATGGAGGTTAGGACAGGCAAGACTCTGACCTCCCTTGGCATAGCCAACAAAATGACTGATATAAAGAATGTTTTGTTTGTAACAAAAAAGAAAGCAATCTCAAGCATACAAAATGACTATGATTTAATGGACTCATATTTTGACTTAACAATCGTAAACTATGAAAGCCTACATAAGATAGAAGGTGAGTTTGACCTTGTGGTGTTAGATGAATCGCACTCAATGGGTGCTGCACCTAAGCCAAGTAAACGTGCTAAGCAGGTAAAGGAGATGTTAAAAAAAGACAACCCCTATGTAATCCTATTGTCTGGTACGCCAACTCCTGAGTCATATAGTCAAATGTACCACCAAGTGTACGGAATAAAGTACAACCCATTTAGTAAGTATGCTAACTTCTATAGATTCTGCGATGACTATGTAAACGTAAAGAGTAGGCCGATTAACGGTATGAATATAAAAGATTATTCAGATGGTAAGCCTGAGATAATTCAAGCTATGCAGCCATACACAATAAACTTTACACAGAAAGAAGCTGGATTTATAACAAAGACAACCGAGAATGTGCTTTATGTTGACATGATGCAACAGACATACGACATTGCAAAAAAATTGCAAAAAGAGCTTGTAGTTCAAGGTAAAGATGAGGTAATACTAGCAGACACTCCGGTTAAGTTAATGATGAAACTTCACCAGATTTTTTCTGGTACAATTAAATTTGAGAGTGGAAACTCAATGATATTAGACACTAGTAAGGCTGAGTTTATAGCGTATCACTTTAAAGATAAGAAGCTCGGTATATTCTATAAGTTTAAGCAAGAACTTGAGGCTTTAAAGCAAGTCCTTGGAGAGGAGCTTTGCACTACCCTTCAGGAGTTTGATAGTGGAAGTCACAAGATTATAGCTCTTCAGATTGTGAGTGGGCGTGAAGGCATAAGCCTTCGTAATGCTGACTATATTGTCTTCTATAATATTGACTTTAGTGCTACCAGCTACTGGCAAGCAAAAGACCGTATGACTACAAAAGACAGATTAGAAAATGATGTGTATTGGATATTCTCCAAAGGAGGCATAGAGTCAGATATATACAAGGCTGTCACTAAGAAGAAAGACTACACACTTAAACATTTTAAGAATGACTTTAATAAGAAATAGTAATCAAGTCAAGCAAACCATTGATTTTAGCGGCATACAAAACGGAAAGATACACCCAAGCGATATTGACGCTGTGTTGGAGTTTAATAATGAAGCACTCATATTAATGGAGGTCAAACGAGAGGGCAACGACATGCCTATCGGACAAAGGTTATTACTTGAAAGAATTTGTGATAGTTGGCACACTGAAAAAAGTATCGTATTATTTGTGAATCATTCTTTTAAAAATGACACTAAAGATATACCTTTGGTAGAGTGCTACGTATCAAAGGCTTACAGCAAAGGCAAATGGACAAGTGTTCAACCTGAACTACTTACCTCTGTTTTAAATAAGATTGGAATTAATTGGGATATAAAAAAACTATCAATATGAAATACAAATCATCAGAAATAAATCAACATGAGATTGTGTACTGCGACTTAATAGTTGAGAAAGAAAATAAAAAAGGAAAAAGAATTATAATTGAAGAAGAAGAAATAAAGAAAGTAGTTTATAAGGAATTGGACGGCTACCATAACAAGAAAAAAGTAATAGATGTAATGGTAAAAGCAAGGCTAGGATATTCATTTAATAGATAAGATATGAAAGGTTTTTTAAAAGAAATACCTCTTGAGTTAATACATAAGTATGTAGAGGATATATACAATATAGAAATAAAGTATAATACAAAAAAAGAATACTACGTGGAAGCAAGAGCACTATTTGCTTTCTTGTCTTGGAATAATTCTTTTGAGTCTAAGTCAAGTATAGGAAGGCAAATAAACAGAGACCATGCTACAGTGATACACTATATAAATAATCTTCACTATGTTTTTTATATAAGAAGTAAAAAGTACAAGGAATCAATTATTCAATTTGAAAATTTAAAGAATCAATACATAAAAATAAATGAGGAAAAAGAAATTGAAGAATATGACTTTGTTAAATTTTCAAATAAAATTGAACAACTTGAGAATGATAGTGAAATCTTAAATAAAAAAATAAAAGATTTAGAAAAAAAAGTTATTATCACTAGTGTATTTCACGACATAATATGTAAAATACCGATTGATAAGACTGAAATTGTCAAAGAAAGATTAGAGGCAATGATAAAAATGTTTTAAAAAACAACAAGAAACTAAATTAATTTATATATTTGTATAGTTATGAAGATATCAATAAAGACATACAACTCAAAATACTCAGTAGAAATGAGAGATGAGGTTAATTTCATGGAGTTTATGGAAGAGGTGAAAGCCCTAACAAAAACAATATGGGCAGCTGACCAGGTAAGTGATTACTGGGAATAAAATAAAATACTATGCGTGGAACACAGATTCACTACGAAGCTACTGGAGACTATGATGTCATAGACTTCATACAAGATTACAATATCAACTTCAATAAAGGCAATGCAATCAAGTATCTTGTCAGGGCAGGTGTAAAAACAAAAGACCCTATACAAGACTTGTACAAGGCAAAGGATTATATTGAAATAGAAATAGCTTTCCATAAAGAGAAGACAGGAACTAACTGGGTATCTAACAAGACTGAGTAATGACTGAGCAGCAGATACAAGCAAAGAGAATAAAGCAGCTTGAGTCTGAGGGTTATTACGTAATTAAACTAATCAAAACTAACAAGAATGGAATCCCCGACCTAGTGGCTATACCACCTGACTCGGGGGTTTTGTTTAGTGAGGTTAAGACTCCAAAAGGAGTAGTGTCAAAGCTTCAACAGTATAGAATAAAAGAATTATCAGAACACGGATTATTTACTGAAATATATAGAGGATGATATATACAATAAAAGACATAGAAAAAATAACAAACTTTAAAACTTGGAGCGATAGGCAAAAAGTAGATGAATTACTTAGAATTGATGCAGACATATATTGTAATCTAGGTAGTGAGTCTACAAAAGCTGATAAGGAGGAAGCCAAAAAAAAGTCCAAAAAAATATATAGAGCTATAAAAGATATAGACTATCTGACCGGACTATCTTTCTTACATGTAATAGACCTATGAAACTAAGCCCTTTAGAAAACAAAAGACTTCAGAACATTAACTTTTTAATGGATGAAATTCACTCACTATCAAATGAAATCTACGAATGTTTAGTAGACAGTGAGTATAACCGATTAAAACTAGAAACAAATGCTCTTATAAGGAAGCTAAAGGGGCTATCAGACTCAGTTCAAGATGACATATAAAGAATCAAGACCACGTCTTAGTGGTAATAAAAGATTTGCCTACGAGAATTTAGTTAAAGACGAAAGAAGAATCCTAGTGGTAGGAGATATACACGCTCCATTTGAGCTTGATGGTTACTTTGATTTCTGTAAAAAGACCTACGCAAAGTATAACTGCAACCAAGTTATATTTATAGGTGACATCATAGACAATCACTACTCATCTTTTCACGCCACCGACCCAGATGGTATGGGTGGAGGATATGAACTTGACTTTGCTGTTGAGCAAATATCTAAGTGGGCTGATGAGTTTCCGGTAGCTGACGTATGCATTGGAAACCACGATAGAATAATTATGCGTAAGGCTTTTGATTCTCAAATACCAAGTCGCTGGATTAAGCCATATAATGAGGTATTAGGCACGAACTGGAGTTGGGTAGAACAAGTTGTCTATGACAACGTACAATACGTTCATGGCGAAGGTGGGACAGCTAGAACGAAGGCTAAGAATGATATGATGTCCACTGTGCAAGGACACATACATACTCAGGCTTATACTGAGTGGATGGTAGGTAAGAGGTTTAGAATATTTGCAACTCAAGTAGGATGTGGCGTTGACTCAAACGCATACGCTTCTGCTTATGCAAAACATTTTAAAAAGCAAGCCATTGGTTGTGCTGTTATTCTAGGTGGACACACCTCTATAAATTGCCTAATGGAGCTATGATTTTTGAGTCAGAAAAAGATACAAAGTTACAAAAAAATGCGATACAATGCTTTGTCAACCTATTCAAGGGTGATTTTATGCGTCTATCCCACACTGACGTAGATTATAAGGTCTTTGATAAAGATAAAAACCTTATAGCTTATGCCGACATTATAGTTGAAAACAAGAGTCTTAGAGACGCTTACCCCTTAACAATAGGTGTGCGTAAATTACTGAAGCTATCAGACAAGAGACTAAATCCAGTGGTGATATGGTATTGCACAGATGGAATTATATATAGTAGGGTAAACCAAATATCAGGTGAGATTAAGTGGACTAATGAAGAACTCACCGCCCACTACTCAAATAAAAAGCAATTCAAGTACGTAAGACTTTAGTTACTTTTTCTTTAGATTCTTTTTTATTTGCTGATTCTTATAGTAGCTTGACCCTGGCCCATAAATTTTATTATAAAGCTCTTTATTTATTTTCTTTAAATCCTCTTTAGAAATTTTATTTGTCTTAGGGTCTTTCTTAGTAGCTATCTTCATATTCCTGTCTGTAAGATACCCAACCTCTGAGGGTAGTGCTCCAGCTAAGAATAACATATAAGCAACTGCATTTACTTTCATGGCATCTTGGTCTACCTTACTTAATTTAGTGACACGCTCTTTACCCATGAATGTCTTTTTTGACTCTCCATTTTTAGCCATTAATATCAACTCCTTCATTGTTCCTAGCTTTTGACCAGCGATACCTAAGACTCCTAACTGTTCAGATAAAGTCTTTTCATCGTTAGCAAAGAACTGGAATGGGTCATCACTATCTTGAACTAAATCAATTATACCATTCACAACCTGCATACCTGGGTCATTCATTACGGGCAAAGGTATGAGTATATCCGACACTATATTGCCAAGCTTACCTGTCTTTTGGAATCCTTTTCTTATTTTCTCATCCTCCTCAGACTCCTCTTTACCCATCATTGCAAATGAAGCCGCAACAAGAGCCTGTGATATAGCGTAAGATATGCCATTGAAAGCGATTGTCTCAGCGGCAAGTCCACCTAAAGACTTTCTTGCATTTGTTTTGTCCTCTGGTGTAGCAACATCACTTCTAAGAGTTGTTATGTCAGAGTACATTCTACTCTTTTGGTTTAATAAAAAGTTTGCAAATGGGAAGAAAACCTTACGAGACAACTGTACGTATGGATTTTGACTAGTAAATAAATCCCCTTGCAGGTCTTGGTCTGAAACGTTCTGCTGTCTATCTACTTCTTTCTGAGCGTAAGTAGCAGCACTCATATCCCACTGATGATTATTCCAATCAATATTCTCAACCTCTACTCCATTCTTTTTTAATTGTTGAAAGTAGTACGCAAAAAATGAACTTCTTGCAGTAAGTACGTCTGGATTTACTAATGTGTATTTTATCCATTGCTTACTTACATCATCTAAAGCTTTAACCATTTTACCACTATTGCTTGTTGGTAAGTTATTTAGCTTATTATTTATACTCTTTAAGTCAACTAAAGACGCAACACCTCTAGTAGATACAGCTATACCAAGATTATTTAAAGCCGCATTAGCCTCTATATTTGTCCCAGCAGTTTTAGCTCCAAGATAAGTGTTCTCTATGCCAGCGTTAACGGACGTGTTAACAAAAGGAACGAATTGTTTTATAGGCTGAGTTAAACCACCTAGAGTTCTAGCGACACCTATTGTAGCTACTTTGTTTATTACATTAGCAAAGTCCTCCTCTGTTCTGCTGAGTCCAGAGACACCTCTCTTTATGTCAACATATTTTTTAATTCTCTCCTCTACTATTTGTCTATCCTTTTCATTTGGAAATATTTCAGCGTAAGCATCAGTACTTTGAAATCCTTTTATCTGTCTTATAGGACCTGCTGTATTAGCATCAATTAAAGCAGATTTAAGTCCACTAAAGTTATTGGAATAGAAACTATAGTTGACATACCTGTTAGGCTTTCCATCAGCCTTTCGTAAGGTCTTAGGTTTTGTTGACTCTTTTAATACACCTGTTTTTTCGTCGTATATAGCTCTCTTACTACCCTCTGGATTGTATATAGCCTCAGTTATATCGGGAGTGTCCTTTGTTTTTTTAAGTCTTGAGTAAGAACGAGGAGTATAGAATACTTCATCTCCTAATTTTTTATTGTAAAAGTTTAGCGAAACATCTTTTAGTTCCGGGTAGAACTCACTCCAAACTTTAACAGTCTCATTTAAAATAGTTATATTATCCTTGTCTACCTTAGCCTCTACATCCTCTATGGTATTAGAGTCTTTTAATATTTTGTCATAAACTTCTCTGTATACCTCTCCTAATTTTACTTTCTTGTCGTCTTGAGAAGCTAATAAATCTTCATAGGATTCTCTTGCTATTTGTTTGTTTCTTTCAAACTCAGCCTGCCTCTCTTCTTTTGTTCCGTCTACTGTTCTCTTGACATCAGCATACATACCAATCTCAGTATTATTATAAACACTAAAAGGGTCTTGATTATTAGGAGTGAACTTCTTTACTTTTTTAACTAACTTATCAAAAACAATCTCTGCTTTTTTAGCGCCACTTGACGCCCCGAATATAAGAGCCTCCAACCCCATAGCCTCCATCACTTCATTGGCTCTTGTTTTAGACTTGAATAGTATTTCAAAAGCATTATTTAAGTTACTTATATTTTTTATCCATGCTTGAGCTTGAGATTTTGCTGTTCCAAATATATTAAGCTGCTTAGCCGCTATTCCCTTTTTTGCTACCTTATTGCTTTCTAAAATACCATTGTATTCCGATACCATAGCGCTCATACCTCCAGTAGTTGCATTACTAGCAAAGTTAATTAACGCATCAAGAGCTACCATTTTTTGCTTTGCATTGAGTAGGTCTAGATTCATATTTATGAAATCATTTGCTATCTCTTTTTGTTTCTTTGTAAATGATATACTCTCACCTGTAAATGGGTCAAGTCCAATCTCTAGTTGTTTATCAACTATGTTTGAGTAAACATCAAAAGCTTTTTTAAGACCGTCAGTTATTTGTTTTTCTTTTTCATTAGCTGCCTTTTCTGATGTCGGCTCGTCCATATTATATATGATTGAACGCATCTCAGCTAAAGAAAAATCTCTTGCAGAAAGTCCAGTTAAATCTTCAAAAGCTTCTTGCTCAACTTTAACTTTTATTTCATTCTGTCTATTAAGAGCGTCAAAAGAATAGTCCTGCATATTTTTTAAATCTACAGCAGGCGTTATACTGGTTCTAGTAGTTGGTCTGAGTCCCTGACTTACTTGTGAAGCCACTGATATGTATTCATTTATATCCTCAACAAGCCATGGGTCTATCTGAAGAAACTCTCTAGCTGCATCAGATACTGTTGCTTCAACTTTCTTATAATTTTTTCTTATTTTCTTTCTAAGAGACTCAGCTTGGTCTAACCTAGATTTATTGTCTGCGTTTTCAAATATCTTCTCAACATAAGAAAGCGCCCTTTCTAAATTAATAGAGTTATCTAAGTTTATACTAGATATTTTTTTTATTATATTTGAAGCTTTTTTTATAGATATAGTACCTCTCTTTGCCAGTAAAGATATAGCATTGGATAATGATTTTCTTTTAGCATCTTGATTTTTTTTAGAGTCTCTGGCAGCTCTAGCCTCCAATCTAATCTGGTCTGTTAGTGCCTTAGCTTCATCAACTGTCACCATAGTAGGAGCTTCTCCTGTTATTTTATTAGGAGATGGGCCTTTCTTTTTTCCAAAAACGCCTGGCTCTGATGCTTCCATCTGAGCTCTTTCTGCAGCTGCTTGCTCAAGCAAAGCAATAGGCTTTCTTCCTTCTTCCACATTAATAACAGCTTCTATATTGGAAGAGGTTGCCTGTATTCCAGTTAAAAGGGTGAATTTTTCTTTTAATGCGTCAAGGTTATTCGTTAAACCCTGTTCCCGCCCTGTTGACTCTTTTAGAATACTTGCAGTTGGATATTTCTCTATAAAGCTTACTATTTGACTAGCGTCAAATCCTTTTGCTCCATCCTGTATTGAATTTCCAAATTTCTTTTTTGTTCTAATCCAAGTTATTATGAATCCAGGATTACCTTTTTCCATTTCTTTAATAGATACTCCTGAAGCTTTTACCCAACTATCAGGAGTAAATTTTTCCCCTACTAAACTAAATAGGACACTGCCCTGAGAACTAAATTCCTTTGATTGAGATATTTTATTCTTGACAGATTCCTCTTCAGTTTTTATAGCCAGTGCTACCTCTCTTACATTGTTACTATTATCTACTATTTCAGAAATTACTTGTTCGGGAGTCATGCCTTCTTGTAGTTTAGCCTCTACGCCAGAGTCTACATCAAGGACTATATCTATTATTCTTTTCTCTGCTTTTGATTTTGTAGATGCAGTTACTTCTTTTCCTGTTTTTTTATTAACTATTGACTCAACTTTTCCGTCCTCAGTAAAATTAACCTGCGTATTACTTGGTCTACCTGATGGAGATACAAGTATAAAAGGTTCTCTTATAGACGGAGTAGTAATAAAACCTACTTCTTGCTCACCTTCTTGGGCAGGTTCTTGCTCGATGGGTACTTCTTCGACCACTTCTTCGCTAACTCCGGGTTGTTCTTGTACAGGTATCTCCTCTGTGCTTGGCTCTTGAATGGCATCT
>Ga0222670_1000473_pt1 | contig 17064 bp, 20 predicted proteins | sample AntAcemetagen732_FD_181148 | JGI IMG/M metagenome (GOLD analysis project Ga0222670, IMG submission 181148) | Saline water microbial communities from Ace Lake, Antarctica - #732 | ecosystem: Environmental > Aquatic > Non-marine Saline and Alkaline > Saline | place: Antarctica: Ace Lake... | reverse complement strand
GCCCATTGGTGTCGGCCATACGATAAACGCTTCCCACGCTTCTAAAGCCTCAGCGCTCCAGTAAACATCTACGGCATATACATCCGATAAAACAGCGGGGGTAACCTCTTCGCCATCTTCATCGTTTATAGCGGGTTCCACCACTAAATAACCGAGTTTGGTTACTAAATGATTGTGTGAGGCGTTGCCCTCGTCATCGGTTGGTAGTAAAGCAATAGCGGCATCTGCTGCGGCTTCGTCTGTGAACGCGTATTTCCTTGTAAGTTTTGTCATAATGTTAAAGTAGTTTTGTTTTCTTATGTTAAACTTTCTGAGTTATCATATCACCTTCCTTTTGTAAAGGGAATTGATTTTTTTATACAGAATAGCTTTGTCATAATGTTAAATTGTAGTTAGTGCGATACACTCGGCATCTGTTAGGGCGGTTGGGAAAACAAGTGTTTGGTTTATTTTTGCAGTTTCTCCGGAACTGAAACCGGAGTTCCCTAGCCTTCCAAAACCTAACTCCACTGGTTCTGCCGTTATCATACCAGCTATTGCATACTTAATTCCATTCACAAAGTAGTTGCCATCGCTTCTTACAGCTATCTTAATTTTGTCCCCAAAGTTGTATGCTATGCTAACTGTTGTTGATGGAGAATAAGTGTTTAGTACCAATTCCCCGTTACCGTGTGCTAATGCAAAATTCCAATATGTTGTGGACGTTGAGCCTTCTACCGCTCTTGCTGCAAATCCAGCACCTACTCCAGCGCTACCTTGATATGGCACTACTAACTCGCAAAACGCTGTCCAACTGGTGTCAAATATATTTTTTCCGCTAAACAACCCACTCGTAGCATCAGCCGCACGAGTTTCAATAATTCCGTAGGTGGGTATGTAGGACGTTGCGTAGGAGCCAGCCTCAGATTGTGCGCCCCAAAGTAAAACCTCTGTTAAGGTTGATGTACCTCTAAAATCACAAGCATAGAAAAAATCTAAACCATCGTGAAGTAAATCAAACCTTTGCCAATCTTCAGTTATTGTAAAATAAGTATCTACACTATTGAATAAAATAATGGTACCCGTTCCGCTTGTTGTTTTGGCATAAATAGATTTTATATTTCCGCTATTTCCAGTTGTTGTTGTATTTACTATGTGAGCATTTGTACCAGTTTTAGTTAATTTATAAGCACTATTTGTTCCATCGGGTGCTAAATAACCAAAGTCTAAACTTATATCAGTTTTCGACCAAAAACTACTTTCAAGATATTCACTATATGGTTGAATGTTCGTCCTACTCGGTTCAAGTAATACCGAAGGGCAACTCGCCCCGTCAGCATAGTTAAACCTTGGGGTGTTTTCCAAGATACCCGCCTTTCCCTTTGTTGCGCCACTTGTTATGTAGTCTGTGCTGACTAATCCTATTTCTAATTGGGCGCTTTGGATGTAGATGTTGTCTCCCGATACAGATGTTTCGTTTCCGTCTGATACGGCAGTTTGTATTCTTATTTGGGTTATACTTCCGTCTGAAACAATAGAAATTCTATACCAACCATTGCCAACACTTTCTATTTTGTCATCAATAATGGCAGAAGATGGACTTGCACCCTTAAGACCATTTGCTATGTCATAATAGTTGTTTGCGTTTCCCCCCGATTGTAAGATGTTTATTCTCATCCAATCAGTAGTACCCGATTTAGCATAAACACTAAAGGTATAAATGCCATTGTTTGAAATTAGTTGGACTACCCAATTTGTACCACCCGAAGATTGTAATTCCCAAGCATCTAAACTGCCATCATAACCGCTTTGACCACTTGTTAAAGTTGCATTAGTTGTTGTCCAAGTGGTATCAAACTGATTTGATTGCAACAACAAATTTTCCCGCCCTTTCTCTATGAGGCCATCGCTATTGATACGAGTAGCCGCAAGGTTTGAGCCTCTTGAAAAGTCGAAGTCGCCATCTCCATCGGTGGGCTTTATACTATACGCTTTGCCGTCTTTTCCAGCCGCGCCACTTGGTAAGAACGCAAGACTTGCGTCATCGAAATAACTCATAATTAAGCGGGGTTTTTAGTTAGGTATTTAACGTCGTTTGTGATACAGACAGGAGCCTCTAAGGTTCCTCCGTCTGCTTCTACGCGCGTTTTAAAAGCAGTTGTTAAGACTGACCATTCTCCGCCACCCCCAAAAAAGCCTCTGCGTAGCAGGTAATAAAATTTAGCTCTTTTCATTTGTATTATTAAATTATTGTACTAAGTTGGACTATTTTTTTTTACTTTTCTTTCTTTTGAATTATAAACCAGGAGCTATTTTTTCCGAGCAGGCTAATACCGTCATAGCTCCTGTTCATTGTATAATTATCTTCGCCGTCTATTTGCTCGCTTCCGTCGCCTTGCAATATCACGGTTTTGTTTGCTGCTATTGTGTCGTCTGTTTTAAAGCGGATTATTACGCCGTCCTCAGCTGGTGGTAATGTAATAGTATACGAACCGTTACCACCGCTGTAGCTAATAAAATTAAAATGCTTAGATCCGTCTATAGTTTCGTTACCCGCAGCTGTCGCGGTGATTGAATTTATAGTAACCGCTACCTGGTTTGTCGTAGCAAAAGATCCTACGCTAGTAGCTGCTAATGTTGATAAACCAGTAACCCCTAGCGTACCGCTTAGCGTTGTGTTACCTGTAACCTGAGCTGTACCCGTTATCTTACCACCTGTACCCGTCTCACTAAAAGGCCCTATAGCCTTAGTGGTAGTGTCTAGCGTCATTCCGGCTATATTGCCGTCTGTCGCTAGCACTACATTAGTAGTCCCCGACTGGCCGTCAAAGGTTGTCTTAAAGGTTGCGTCTACCGGGCTTATGTCTATTGGCGTGTTTATCACTACGTCGGTGTCGTCGGTGTCAATAACGAACCACTCCCCGCTATACTCATCTGCTCCAGCGTCGTAGCTTACCCCCGTAGGTAGGTAGTAACTGTTAGACCATAAAAATCTAGTGCCGTAAGTATAAGGCGCTAATATTGTGCCGCTATACCTTTGCACGGGCTTTATAAAGAAGCTTAGCACTTCTTTAGTTAAAAGCTTGTATAGGTTAATATAGCTGCCCGCGTTTCCGCGTCTCCAGCTTGTAGACGGTACCCAGTTAGTACCGTTGTATATATAAAGGCTCCCGTCCATTCCTGAAGAGTCGCCTAAGATAAGCTCGCCTAAATCTAGTGTTAGATTACTCTTTACTTTAGCCGATCCGTTTGTACTCGTGAAAATCTCTATAGTAGTGCCTGGCGTACCGTTGTTTATAAACATAGCCGTAACCTCGTTTATAGTTGCGGTGTCGGTGTAGTTTACCGGTACACTTGTTAGCGTTCCTGTTAAGTCGTAGATATTATAAAACTCTACATCTAAACTAGCTAAGCCGTCTACTAATAAAGGCGGCGTAACAATGTTAAAGCTAGCCGCTAGGTTTAGCCCCTGGTAGCTGTTTTTTGCAGATCCAGCATCTAAGTAGTAATAGCTTGCTACTGTTGTCCAGCTTGTAGCGCCATATAAAGCGCTACCGCCTCCGGGTATAAAGTCCCGCTTTAAGTAATAGAACGTACCCGGGTTTAGTATATCTTCCTGCTTTAGCTGTATTCTAAATACTGGTCTAAAAAATAGCGGGCTCTGGGTTGCCCCGGTGCCGTTATATAAGAAGCTGTAAAAAAGGTTACCGGTTAAATTTACCTGGCCGTTATTATCGTTAACCAAGGTACCAAGGTTTACCGCGCTACTAGCTCCCGTAAAAGTAAGCCTATTAGCTAGCAGGTTGTTTAGCCTTATCTGGTTATACTTTACTTCTACCTTTTTTAGAGCTGGTAAAAAATTGTATATACCACCGTTTAACCTAGCGCCCTGGGCGCTGGTTTGTATTATTGCTATATCGTCTTCTACGTCTACTACGGTTACCTCTCCGCCTTGCGTGTCATAGTTAAAGTATCGGTAGCTGTCGTTAGCGCGTTCTTTGTATTGCTCTAATATGTAGGCACCTTTGCGCTGGTAAATTCGAGCGCCGAACAAAGTACATAACTGCTTTAAAACATCTAACGCCATCGGCTCGGTAAAGCTTCCGTCGTCATTGGTTTCTCTGTATACAAAAGTATTAAAGCGTATAAGCGTGCTAGCGTCGCTATCTACGTTGTATACGTGGTTAATGTCCCAAGTATTAAAGCAGGTGCTTAGGTAGTAGTCTGTGCCGCTATACAGGCCGTCTATACTTAATAAGTCTATGCTCTCTTTAAATACATCGAAGATAGTTTTATTACCTCCTGTAACATACTCCTGGTTAGCGAGCAAGCCTATACCGTCTACCGCTGTAATTTCATATAGGTAGGGGTAGTACTGATCTTCTATAGTTACCAGGTCTTGGGTTATTTTACCCGTCCAGTATAAAGCATCGGTAAGGTCTGCGGTAGTTTCCGAAGAACCACCTAAAGCGGTTACGTCGTCTGTTAGGCATTGCATCTGCTCTACCGTCCCACCGTCTGCGGTTATTCTGTCGTTAAATTCGTTAACCTTGTTTTCGGTTACATCTATAACCTTAGAAGCTTTGCTGTTATGTATGCGTATAAAGTAGCGGTCTTCCTGGTAAAGCTTTAGGTTGTTTATAAATAAAGACTCCTGACCTACGTTCTCTACATACATTCCTACTCTACAGTTAGAGCTTATAATAGGGCTTACTATATCGTCTGTTTCTCCGGAGTATTCAAGGACAAAGCCGCGGCTATCCGTTTTAAACTCCGTGGCGGCGGCGTTAAATTGATTATCTATAATCTCTATAGTAAAGTCTACGCCGGTGTCGCTCTTAAAGTCGCTGTATAGTATTACTCCCATATCTTAAAAACCTCTGTATCTGCTTCTAGTTCTGCTCGCCTTCTCTGAGCTTAAGAGTATATCCTGCCCGCTTATTTTACCGTATACCTCAACAGCTCCGCTGTTTGCGCCTGCTATTTGAGGCAGTTTGCTTAGGGGTATTACCGCCTCGCTTTCCCGGCCCTCGCCTATTAAAGCTAGTGTCGGGCCGGTAACTATACCCCCCTCTGCTAGCGCTGGAATATCTCCCATAGATGCAGCGGACATCTTCGCGTTAATTGCTCCTGCTGCTGCTATTAAAGCAACACCCGCGGCTATAGCTAAGGGGCCTCCTAGGGGGCCCATAGCCAACGCTATTTTAAAACCTTCCACCGCTAGGCCATACTCTAAAAGCATTTGCCCTAGCGTAGACATTAAGCTGGAAAACTGACCAAGTAAAAAACGGCCCATATCCTTAAAGCTTGCTTCTCCTACTAAAATAGCGCCGCCTATTTCCGCCATTCCTACTATAGTATCTGTTACCATAGCGTTTATAGCAGCATTTACATTTTGAGACAACTCAGCGGCGGCCATTGTCATTAAGGCCATTTTTGAAGTAGTAGTCTGTATTTCGTGCGATAATGGCGCTAGAGTTAAATTAGCTGTAACTGTTCCTAGTTCGGCGGTCTTGTTTTTTAAGTCTACTGTTTTTTCGCCTTGTTCTTCAGTTAGAGCAACAGCGTTTTTCTTAGACTCGTTAAGCAGGCGCTGGTTTTCTAGCTGCTCTTTGTCGTAGTCTAACTGGTCTTGCTGCCATATTGATCGCTCCGATGCGTCTCTAGCCTCTAAAGTAGATAAAGTCTTTTTAAGCTTTAGCCTTTCGTCTTCTAAGCGTATAAGCTGGCGCTGATAACTTACGTTCTTTGGCTGTTCTTTTGCCCAGGCTTTAGTTTTTTCTAAGTTTTGATCTACTACTTTTAAACGGTCTTTTAAAAGCTTTGTGCTTTCCCTAGTGTTTTCGTTACCTAAAGCTTGCTGTATTATTTTATCTGTTTCGCTTACGCTTTTTTTAATAAGCGCATACGCTGCCGCGACAGCTACTAGAGCAATAGATAACGGCCCCATAGCTAGCGTAAGTGATCCGAAGGCTATAGTAAGGGCCCCTACAAGGGTAATGAGTATAGGCACAATCGCAATAAGCCCCGCTAGTACTGTTTTATTATATACTTCCGCGTCGCTCATTGAGCGGATATACTTTGTTATTTTTCCTAAGCTAACGGTAAGCTTATCTATTATCTCTTGAAATATTTTGTTATTTGCTATAGCGTCTCCTATCTCTATTCTGGCCCCTTCGCTAGCGCTCTGTAACTCCTTAAAGCTACCGGCTGCGTTATCCATCATAGTATTAGCCATACCCCTAGCTGCGCCGTCTGCGTCCTTAAGGCCTTCGGTTAACGCGGGGAGGGTGTCTATAGTATTTCCTAATATTATTAACGCACTTTGAGCGGAGCGCCCTACCTCGTCTTTAGCGTCAGCTAAGTTAAAACCTTCGCTAGCGAGTTTTTTAATAGTTCCCGCTACGTCGCCCCCCGTGGCTCCTAGCTCGGAAATAATACGACGCAAAGAAGTACCAGCCTGGCTACCTTTAACCCCAGCGTTAGCTAGCAGCTCGAGCATTCCTGTAGTTTCTTCTAAACTAATTCCAGCTGCGTTAGCGACTGGCGCTACGAACTTCATAGCATCAGCGAAGGACTCCATATCTAGCGCACTTTCGCTAAAACTCTTCGCCATTACGTCGGTAAGGTGTCCCGTCTCTGTAACGTCCATACCAAAACCGCGAAGCGTTGCACCCGCAACCTCAGCAGCTCGCGCTAAATCAGTTCCCGCAGCTTGCGCTAAAAATAAGGTACTCTCTGTTACTTTGGTTATCTCGCTAGCGGTAAAACCTAGCTTTGCAAACTCTACCTGTAGGCCGGCTACCTCAGTAGCGGTAAAGGTGGTGGTAGCTCCTAGTCGCTTTGCTTCGCTTTCTAGCTTTGCAAATTCTGCGGCGCTAGCTCCTGAGACGGCTTTTACTTTGCTCATCTCTGCCTCAAAGGCCGCGAATGTACGCACCGCGCTAACACCTATAGCGGCTATAGGCGCACTAAAAGCAGCGGTAAAAGTGGTTCCTATTCGCTTAGCCTGTCCTCCAAATCTTTTAATACTAGAGCCGGCTGTTTTAAGCCCGCGCTGGAGGCCCGCAATATTTGCGCCTATACTTATGGTAGTCCGTGCTAAGCTCTTTTTTCCCATTTCGCTAGAATCTCTTTAGCTTGTTTTGTCGTTAGTTTGCGCTCTACTTTTTTAACGTCCCAAGGAAATTTAAACAAGTCTCTAGGCGTTACTCTTTTGTTTTTAGGAAGCTGTATATTAACTAGTGTTACGGTTTGGGTTCTCATTATTTCCCAAAGCTCTGTACTTGCTGCTTCCCTTTTTTCACTAAAACCCGCTACAGCGTTATTAAGGCTGCGCGGGGTTAGGTCTAAATATTCTGCGTAGTTATAGCCCAGTAGCCCTAGCGCTATCTCTTCGCATCGGTCAAAAGTTAACGGGACTTCGGCGCTTTGCCTGCCCCTAGTCCCGTCTCCTTTTTTACCGGTGTAAAGCTATCGGTAAATAATGCTAGTACCTTTTCTAGAGCTTCCGGGTTATCGTCTAACCAGTCCGCTACATCTTCTAGGCTTGCTGTAAACTTATCACCCTCTACTCTTGCGCCCTGCGCTAACCCTGCCCGCACAAGCTCTAAAGCTTCGCTAAGTTTTAGGCTCTCGCCTATTTTGTCAAGGTCTGCGAGTGTATAGTTAGTCGCGTCCGTGAATTGCATTAGAGCAGCGAAGCCAAATTTAACCGGTCTCTCTGCTCCTCCTATGAGTACTTTATTTACCATTTTGCTTTAGTGTTTTGTGTTATTATTATTAACTTACTGCGCCGTAAGTGATAGCACCTGTAAGCTCGAATGTAGCTGAGTAAGTTACATTGTCTTCCATTCCTGCGCTAACCTCTAGAGAAGTAACGTAAGCTGAAGCGGACCAGTAATGGTCGCCTGTTACTTCCGTAGAAAATTTAACGGTAAGAGCCGTGCGCGCTGACCAGGCTGACATTAAATCGTCAACACCGTAAGCGGCATCTTCTGCATATAACGCAGATACTGAGATAGTACCGCTTTTAGTTGCTTCTAGTAAATCTCTGCTCCCAGAGCTAGATTTTGTAGATGCGTCTCTAGTGTCCATAGACAAAGAGATAGAGCCCTCAGTAGCGTGAGCTATTAAAGTGCTGCCTACGTATACCCCTAATAGGGTTCCGTTCATAATTCCTGTAGTTGCCATTTTAGTCTAAATTATTTATTTGTTCTTCTTCGTTTTCTAGTAGTGCCGCAGCACCAATCTCTACAGCTTTTCCAGCGTTTATAAGCTCCTGGCCGTATTCGTTCACTACCCCTAAGTTAGTACCTTTTACGAGCTTTTTACCGCTCTCTAGGGTAGTGTTTTTTATTAGTGTTATTATCATCGTTTAACTCTTATTATGTACTCGCTGTTAGCTATGTACGTTTCGCTATCTGGATCGTAGTCAGCTTCTAACTCGGTAAACTGTATACTGTTTACATCTACCCCCGCTACCGTTCCTGTGTAGCGATCTAAAGCCGTTCTTATTTTCTCGTTTAAATCCGCCGCCTGCGCGTAAGTTTCTGATACGGCTAGTATTTCGTAGCGCGCTTCGTCTAAAGTACTTACCCCGCTTTTGGTGTCGCTCGGTGTAATGTCGTTTATAATGTATACTATAAACGGAAATACAGCGCCCTGCGCTGCAATCTGTGGGTAAACCCTGCTACTAACTATAGCGCTTACCGCGCTATCTGTCGTTAGAATTGAATATATAGCTTTTCCCTCGTTCATTAGAAGCCACGTTTTATTATTTTACGCTTTTGCTGGGCGCTTAGTTGCATTAGTTTTTTGTTTAAAATACGCGAAACTTCTCTAACTAATAAAGCATTTGCCGCGGGCACTCCTTTTATAAATCCTTTATCTATAAAGCCTACGTTTCTAGTTTCTTTTACGTTAGCTTTTGCGCTACCTCTAGCAGTTCCAAAATTTACCATTGCACCGTAATACCCGTCCCCGGTTTTTGTGGCTTTGCGCCCAAAACGTGGGCCGACATAGCCTATAAGGTTTCTGCCTTTTGCCTTAATATAACCTATAGACCGCTCTAGGTTTCCTGGCTTATAAGTAACGCTCTTGCTTTTACCGCCTCTACCGCCTATGCTTTTACCTATAGGCTTACGGCTTCTACCTGTGCGGATTACTGCTTTAACATTTTGTACAAAAGGATCGGCAGCGGCTTTTATTCCTTTTTTAAAAGCGTTATACTCTGTGCGGTCTATCCGGCTTAAAAGGTTCATTTTTTTTATAACCTCTTCAAAACCCTCTACGTGCATTGTTAGCGTATCGTCTAGCTTTCCCATTAGTCCCGGAGTACCGTGTCTAAAATAAGGTAACGCTCGCGCCCTTCAAGGCTTACACCTTCTACTTCGTAGGTCTTACTGTCCCAGCTTATTTTTATAGTAGCGTCAACATCTGCGCGATAGCGTATAGTGAAGCGTACTTTATTAACGCTGGTTAGCCTTTCGGTCTCTTCGCCTTCCTTTACAGATAGGTAGTCTACTTTAGCCCATACTAGGCCTAGGGTGCTGTACGTTCGCACGGCCTGGCCGAAGCCGTCCGTACTTACGCTAGCACTCTGTAGCGTTATTCTTCTATCTAGTTCTCCAGGATTAAGCAAAGCGGAATACTCTAAACGGGTTTAGCAAGTACTCTGAAGCTGTAGGTAGGCGGTGTACGCTGTCTATTCTTTTTTCGTACATCTCGCCAATCATTAAAAGCATAGCCATTTTTATATTAGCTGGCACATCGCTTGCCTGAGTGTATCCACAGGTATAACGGGTTACCACAGCGTTTACCGTATCCTGAGCAGCATACCAGCCCTGTTTAGGCATAATGCGCGCGGGCTCGCCTACTAGGTCTGTTCGGTAGTTTGCAGCGTCTACGGTTATTTCGGAGCCGGTGCCGTCTATGTACTTTAAATAAGTTATACTTTGTACAGGGCCACGGCTTAAATATATAATATTTTTGTCTCCTCTAAAAGGTTCTGCGGTTATCCTAGCCATAGGAAAAAAATCGTAAAACTCTTCTATAACGGTAGTTAAAAGGAACCTTCCTAAGTAGTACTCCGACATCTCTGTAGAGGCACTTATAAGAACCCCTAGCAGGGCATCTTCTGCGTCGCTGTCTACGCGCAAAAAATCCTTAACCTCTTGTACGGTTAAAGCTTGGATACTTGCTGGGGTAATTATAGTATAGCTCATTACTTGGCTCTAGTGGTTCTTTTAGTTGTCTTTTTGCTTACTGCCCTTTCGGCCTTAACTGCCTGCTTTTCTTCTACGACTTCGCAGAAAGCGGCATTAAGAAACTCAGTAGCAGTAGCTGCGGGCAGCTCTACTACCTGGCCAGCCAGGTAATAGAAATCTGCTCCGCTAATATTCTGGTTAAATAAAACCTTCATACATCTACTAACTTAATTAAGCTTGGATAAGGTGCTTAATAGCTGTACCCTGTACTACGTTACCGTCAATTCTCTTATAAGCGAGGTAGCCTACAGATAATTCGTCAGCGTAGCGTTCTTCCAATCTTAGAAGCTGTACGCCTCCTGCTTGGTGAATATAGTACTGCTTCATATCTCCGAAAATAATAGACTTCTCGCCTGTAGCGATGCCGGCCATATCTTCATTAACATAAACAGGCTTGCCGAATAACAAGTCTGGCTCTCCTACTGCCATAGACGGAATAAATACCGGACTATCGTTTGCAGATCCAAAGCCTAATTTTCTCACAGCAGCCAAAGACGCAGAGTTCATCATAAACGCAGCGCTAAGAGCGTTACGGTATGAAACGTCTACAGAATACATAAGGTCTAATATCTCTGCAACGGTTACAGCAGTAGCTGAAGCGGCAGTTTTACCTAGTGTAGATCCTGTAACGATACCCTGTGGCTTACCTGAGTTGTCTCCGGTAGTAAGGTGAGCGTTTATTCCACGGTTCAAACGGTTAGCTAACTGAGCAGCAACAAAGCTACCTAGGTCGAATGCGTTGTCTTGAACCAATTGACGCGATACTTTAACAATTTTAGAAGAGTAAGTATACGGATCAAATTCGATATTTGTAAAAGTCATATCAGATACACCTTCAGCTACACCTTCGCCTAAGATCGCAGCTACTATAGCTGTATCGTTGTTACCGGGTAGGTTGAATTTGTTACCGCCTTGCGTCTGGATAATAGTGGCTACTTTTTCAATGTCTGATTTGAAAAGGTCAGTAGCGCTAATTTCACTAGCCCACAATTCAGGAACTAAGAAGCCTCCTAAACCGTCAGTAGTAGTGATTTGTGTGTCTGTACCACGAAGCTCAGAAATAGCGTTTCGCTCTTCTGCCGTTAAGTTGTTAAACCCTCTGCGTAGGTAAGAGTTAAAAGCGTCGCGCGCTTCTACCTTCTTAACTGGCGCAGCGTTTCTAACTTCTACATTAGAGGCCATCTCTTTCTTAAGGTCTTCGCTTCTTTCGATACGTGCAGCAGCAGAGCGTAGCTCGTCTACTTCGTTAGAAATCGCGTCAAATTTTACGTTTTCTTCGTTAGATAGGTTACGGTCTTCAGCTTTTGCAGCTGCTACCATTCCTTGCATTTGCTCTACTAGAGCTCCGCGCTTTTCGCGCATTTGTTTAGCGTTCATTTTTAGCTAGTTTAATTAAAGCATTATATAAATTATAGTTTACTTCCTCTTTTTGCGTTTCTAGTGTGTCCTTTGTAGCTACTTCCGCCTGGGCTTCAGCGCTACGCAGTCCACTAGATGAGCTAACGTAGGCCGGGTAAACTACCGGAGATACGTCAAACAAAGAGCTCACGCTCTCTATATATCTTATGTGCTGGCCGTTCTCTAACTTCCAGCTATCCTTTTCTACTGTAAACCCGAAGCTAGACTGTGATAAATCACCGCGTCTAAATAGCTCTAGCATATCGTTACCGTAAGAAGTGTTAGGCATCTCAAAGCGATAACCTAAGCCTTTTTCGTCTTGCCATAGCTCTAGCGTACCGCTAGCGGTTCTAGCTAGTAGGTAGTTGCTGTCGTGGTTGTATAAGGCTCTTACGTCGTCATTCATTGCATTAGTAAAAGCTCCAGGCTTTATAATCTCACGGAAGCCGCCTAAGTCCTCACTCATAGAGTTAAAGACGCTAGCGTAACCTTCTACGGTTCTGCTATTGCCGTCTGCTTTTAACTCGCCTTCGTAGGCTCTCTGCTCTACTACTTCGCTAACGCTGCGAACCTGTGCGCCTTCAATTACCTTAAGGCACTCTAAAGGTAGCAGGGTTTGCTCTGGTGGGGTTGATCTAGTAAAAGCGTCTTCTTTACTATTAAAGCTGTACAGCTCTACGTAGTACCCGTCTTCGTCTATATCTGTTATAACTCCGTGGCTGCGCTCTTCGCCTTCATTCTGCCAGCTTACAAAAGCGCCGCTATCTAAGCTGCTTTGCTCTTCAGGTTGTACGTCTTCCGGCTGTAGCTCTTCTACGGCCTCAGCTTTACCAAAAGTTATTATAATCTCGGTCTCTGTTTCCTCTACGCTTTTTATGTGGCGTTGTTCTTTGTTTGTTTCCATTTCGGTAGCTTTAGTCTGCGTCTACGTTAGTGCTATCTTCGCCTGCCGTCTGCATATTTAGAGGGGTAAGGTAAACGTCTCCGCCCTTAATCGGGTTCAGGTTCTCTAGGTCTCTAATGTCGTTAACAGATAACCAGCCCCAGTTACGCGCTATAGCGTAACTCTCGTAACGGCCTTTTAAATCGCCGCGCATTAAACCGTCTACAGAAAAATAAGCGTAGTAGCCGCGTTCGTCTTCTCTAAATAACTTACGGTTAAGCTCTACCTCGAAGCGTCTTACATAAGGTGTAATACAGTCTCTTACAAATTGTATAGCCTGTTGCTCTACGTTAGCTCGCGTGCTAGAGTTTTCTAAGTCCGCTAAATAGCTTGGCGGTATTCTGAAAATTCTAGCTATTTCGTTTACTTGGAATTTACGAGACTGTAGGAACTGGGCCGCTTCCGGATCTAGTCCTATTTTATCGTACTTCATACCTTCCTCTAGTATGGCTGTGCCGTGGCTGTTTGCGTTCCCACCGTTCGAGCGGTTCCAGCTTTGTTTAAGACGGTTAATAGCTTCCAGGCTTAAACGTCCTGGCGCTGTAATTACTCCGCCGGTGTTAGCACCGTTAGAGTAAAAGCGTGCGCCGTACTCCTGAGCGCTTAGCCCTATTGCTATCGCTTCACGTGCTACGCTTAAAGGGCTCTTCCCGGTCAACCCGTTAAAGCTTAAGCCTACTACGTGGAGCATCTCGTAATCTAGCAAGGTTTCTTTATCATTAAAGATATAGACCTTTTCGCCTTCTACTATTTTAACCTGCACCTTAAGAGGATCTAGAGGCACTAAGCTAACAGGACGGCCAGCAGCGTTAAAAAATATCTTAGCATAGGCGTTACCGTGTAGTACCAGGTTAGCCGCCATAGCTTCACGAAAAGTAAAGGTAGAGCTAACTGGGTTAGGTGCCTCTGCTAGTAATATTTGTATAGGATGGTCTCTAGCTATTACCCTGGTTTCGCCGTCGTACTTATAGACGTTTAACGGAATACTAGCGATAGTCTCGCTTATAATTCGAGTAGCTGCGTAAACAGCGCTAAAGGTAAGCGCGTTGTCTTCGCTTACTTGTACACCGGTGGCGCTAGTATTGAAAAGCCCCGTAAGCCACGCAGACGGGTTGCTTAAACTCGTGCTAGGGTTCTCCGGGGAATTTCGAAATAGGCGGCTAAAAAAGCCGCGGTTATTTTTATCTGCCAAAGTTAAGAAGTATATACTTTAAACAAATATACAAAAAAAGATTTGTTATTCCTTGCTTTGCTTTGTTTTTTATTGTATAGGCAGGCGCGTAATTTTATATCTGTCGTTCTCGTAGTAGTTGCATCTAGCGTTTATAACCTTCGTTAAGGTGCTATAGTTGAGCTCTAAGGCCTTGCAAGCCTTGGTAAGTGTTCTAAACCCTTCTATAGTTTTAGAGCTCTTATGCTCTATTAAAATAATTCTCATATAAATAATATTACGTCTTCGTTTAAATTGTCTTCTGTAAAGCATCCTTTACAAATTTCTAACGTTGTTACGTTACTAAGTTCCTCGGTATACGTTCCGCAGCTCTGGCAGTAGTACTCTACCTTACTGGACATAGCCTAGTAGAATGTACTGTAACAAGCTTACGGCCTTAAATAATAAACTCATAGCCGGGAAAAATAATAGGGCGCTAGCGGCTACTATAAGCAAGCTGCGTGCGTCTCTCTGGTCTTCTGTTAGTTTCTGTTCCATTGTTTTAAGTAAAATTTAGCTTTTGCTAGGTTCTTAAATTGCCTGCTCTTATAAAAGCTAGGCGTATTCGGTAAGGCGGTAAATAGGCCGGGCTGGGTTTCTATAATCTCAGCGCCGGCATATTGTATAACTCTCTTTAGTTTCATAAAGCTTTCCTTATATTAAATCTGCTTTTGCCAGTCTTGCATATCAGTACTCGTTAATGTAAACTTTTCTGATAGCATCGAGACAAGTTGTTCCGCCTTGCTTAATCATTCTTTGCTGGGCTTTTTGTGCTCCTTGTTCGCTCTTGTAGAATCTCACTTGAGTATCAAGGGTAAAGGGGCTTTTATACATACAGCACCACTGTTGATACTTTCCAGCTTGATAGAAGTTATAAAGCACTGGTTGGTAGTGCTGGACTCCGTCCGCTGTGATTATTGTTTTAGTGTTTAGTAGAATTTGCATCGTGGTAGTATTTAGTTGCGTTTGTTGTTATTACTGATGTAAATATACGGCTTAATTTTAACTATGCAAATAAAATACTATTTATTTTCATTTATTTTAGTTCATATCTAACGCCCTCTATAACAAAACAAACGCTATACCCCGCTGGCACTTGGCTTAGCCAAGGTGTAAGGCCTGCGTCGAAAAGCTTTAGGCCTATAGCTCTGGCCTCTTCTATTTCCATTTTACAATATAATAAGGTCGCGCTCGTCATATATACTGCCGCCGTCGTTATCTGTTCTATGCTTCGCTAACCATATGCCCACCGCCATAGCCCAGGCTTGCGCGACATCTATTTTATCGGAGCTTTTGCTTTTATCAAACTTTAAGTTTCCTGCTGGATCGCTCTTTGCCTGCACGTTGCTTACATTCCACCGTAGTAGGTTACTACCTGTGTGCGCTATTTGCTTGCCTTTTATAAATATCTCTAGCTGCTTTATAGCAGGGCTCATACTTGCGAACCCCTGGCCGTAAGGTTCCACCGGGAGCCCCTCGTCTGCTAGATCAGCTATAAGGCTGCTACTATTCCACCTATCAAAGGCTATAGCTTTTATATTATACTTCTCTGCAGTCTCTAGAATAACTTTACTTATATATCTGTAGTCCGTTACGTTTCCAGGCGTTACGTCTAGCTCGCCTTTAGCGATAAACTTATTGTAATCCGCACCCGTCTTACCCTGTCTTTTACTTACCGCTGCCTCTGTTACCCAGCTATGCACTAACGTTTTAAAAGGTTCGTCTTCGTTTACAGGTGGGAAAATCAATACATAGGCGCATAAATCCTCTGTGCTCGCAAGATCTAGCCCCGCGTAACAGTCGCGGCCTTCTAAATCATTAGGGCCGTACTGCTCCGCGCAGCTCATAAAGTCCTCATCGGATACCCAGCGAACCTCGCTAGTAGTCCACTGGTTAAGGTGTAGCCTTCTAAAAGTGTTCTCATAAGTAACCAGCGTCTTAGCTTTTGCCGCCTGAGCTTCTATATAGTCTGCCTTAATCGTTACGCCGTAGCCGGGGTTAGCCTTGCGCCAGGTTGCCGGATCTTGTATATCGTCTTCAGGATCAGCTTCGAAAATATTAGGGTAAAATGTTTTGTCTTCTATTATACCCTCCTGAACCTTTTTAGCGTAGTCGTAAACCTCATAACAAATACTTTCTTTATTAAAACCCGCTGTAGAGATACTAAAAAAAAGCGGCTGTCTTCTCGCTCCGCTCGAAGTCTTCATAACGTCGTACAGGTCTCTGTTTGGCTGGCTGTGTAACTCGTCAAAGAGTACCGCGTGAGCGTTATACCCGTGGGCTGTATCCGCGTCAGCGCTCCGCGCTTGTATAAAGCTACCGTCTTTTTTTACTATACTGTTGCGGTATACCTTAAGCTGCTCCATAAGTATAGGGCTCTGGAGTACCATTTGCTTTTGAATCTCGTGAATCATTCCCGCCTGGCCACGATCAGCAGCGCAGACAATAATCTCCGCCCCTGGTTCGTTATCACTTACAAGTAAGTAAAGTCCTAGAGCTGCTAGAAAATTCGTTTTACCATTCTTACGGGGCCAGAATAAAAAGGCCTCTCTTATAATTCTGTTGCCATCTTCGTTAATGTTTCCGAACACATCACGGATAACCTTTTTCTGGAACTCCTCTAGTATAAAAGGTTTACCCGCTAGCTCTCCTTTAGTATGGCCGGTAAGTCGTTCTATAAATTTTATTACCCTTTCCGCTTTTTGCTTGTCGTACATTACGCGTCTATTATATCGTCTATGTCTAGTATGCGTCCCTCTGGGCGCTCCATTCTAGAACGCGAAGCGGGAGTAAGCCCGAACTCTATTAACATCATTCTAATACGCCGCCACGCATCCGCGCTTTGTGCGGCGGCTGGGTGCGGCTTTAAAAGCTTCGCGCCATTAGAGCTGACTGTCTCATATATTCTGCCGTCTTTTTGTAGCATAAGCTCTGCGTTATACCACTCCTGATAAGCCATAGCCAGCAGCTCTAGGCTGGTATCGTCTACAGAACTGAGCAGGCCCATAGTATGCAGGTGCCCTACGGCACGCTCGTACATCATTTTACCCTTAACCTTTAAAAAGGTGGGCGTTGCGGTTACTGGCTTTGCGTTGTCAACTATTACGGGGTGCTCAGGTGCGCGGTCTTTTCGCGCCGTTCCTCGCTGCTTCTTAACCTCTTGCGGGGCTGGTCTTCTTCCTCTAGGCATAGGTTTTATCTATTGCTTTATTTTCTTAATAGCTTTTGTAAATCTATAATCAATTTAGACACTGTATATTTGTCTC